>Ga0207755_100035_pt1 | contig 148125 bp, 153 predicted proteins | sample A23P2SouthBayCA_FD_187734 | JGI IMG/M metagenome (GOLD analysis project Ga0207755, IMG submission 187734) | Aerobic enrichment media microbial communities from Bioluminiscent Bay, La Parguera, Puerto Rico - A23 P2 (SPAdes) | ecosystem: Environmental > Aquatic > Marine > Unclassified ...
CTCAGATCTCGTCGAGCAAGCGGTCGGCGTTCGCCGCCCGCTTGCACTCGCCGTCACCGGGCGGTGTTCCCCCGGAGAGTGACCACGCTCAGATCTCGTCGAGCAAGCGGTCGGCGATCGCTTCGGTGTCCACGTCTCGCCCCCCGAGCGCCGATTCGACGAGCAGATGGCCGCCGATGCTCGCGGGGCTGATGACGGTGTCGGCGCCCGCCCGTCGGAGTTTGGCCACGTTCTCGCGGTGGGTCGCCGCCGCGACGATGTGGATGTCGGGCGCGAGATCCCGGACCGTCAGGATGGCGAGGGCGTCCGCCGCGTCGTCGTTCGTGGCCGCGACGACGGCCCGCGCCTCCTCGACGTGGACGCGCTGCAACGTCTCCTCGTCACTCGTGTCGCCGGTGAGCGTGTCGATATCCCGCTCACTGAGTCGTCGCGCCACGTCGCTGTCCGGGACGAGGACGAGAAACGGTGCTTTTCCCTGCAGTTCCTGAATGATCGCCTCGGTCAGGTCGCCGTGACCGAGGACGAGGATGTGATCGTCGAGCAAGTCGAGCTCTGATTGTGTCATCTTTCCGAGTGCTTTGACGAGGCGGGCTTCGATGGCGGGGGTCAGCAGGACACCGAGGGCGATGGCGAAACTCGCCGTCCCGACGACGAGCGCCGAGATGCCGAACAGCCGCGCGACGGCCGTCTGGGGCGTGATATCGCCGTAGCCGACGGTACTCGACGTGACGACGGCGAAGTAGACGGCGTCGACGAGCGTGTTGACGCCCCCGAACTCCTCGCGCAGGGCGTACGCGCCCGTAGTGATGTACACCTGCGAGCCACCGAGGGCGAGCAGGGCGGCCAGTTGGGTGGCCGAGAAGTCGACCGAGCGGTCGAACCGACGGCGGTTGAGCGCGACGGCCGGCAGGGCCAGCACCGACAGCACCACCAGCGGTATCGAGGTTTCGCTCGCCTGCACCAACCCCTGCGCCGCGGCGACGACGAGCAGACACAACGTCGAGTACCAGGCGGTGCGTAACCCCCGTCGCAGGCCGAGCGCGCTCCCGAGCAACAGGAAACCGGTGAGCGTGCCGGTGAAGCCCGCGGTGGCGCGGGCGACCGGCGGCACGAACGGGACGAGCGGTCGCCCCGTCGGCGACCCCATGTGGACGATGCCCGTGACCATCGATAGCGTGCCGACGAGGAGCGTCAGGCCGACTGCCGCTCGCACGCCGAGAAGCTGGTCACCCCGACTCGCAGCCATGCCTACGCTCTCGGGCACCGGGTTGATAAAGGGCCCGTCGCATCCGGGTCGTCACCCCGCTCCCCGTTAGGGGTTTATAGCTCCGCGTCGAGACGCGGTTATGGCATCTTTCCCGGTCGAAGTCCTCCTCGGCCTCTATCTCGGCGTTCTGACTGGGATCGTTCCGGCGCTGGTGGCGTGGGCCTTCGGATTCACCTTCAAGTACGTCACCGGCGTTACCGTCCCCGCGTTCGGTGTCGTCGTTCTCTCCATCGCCATCGCCGGCGTCAACGGCGGGCTGATGGCGCTGAACGATCCCACCTTCACCCAGTCGGCGAATCAGGTCCGCCTGACCGTGGCGGTCATCGTCGTGTTGATGCTCTCCCTGTACGCGCACAACGCCGGTGACAAGATGGGGGCGGAGTTCCCCCGGAAGCTGTCGCTTCGCAAGCTCACCGACCGCACCCTCTCGACGGACGTGGTCGAACTCGTCGGCGGCCGCGGACAGGTGGCCATCCGCGTCTCCGGGGACGTGGGCGACATGGAGGGGTATCCGTCCGTCCCCGCGGACCTCCGTCGGGAGATTCGGGAGTGGACCGCCACCTTCCCCGCGGACGTGCCGGTGGTCGAACTGGAGTCGCGGGTGGCCGACCGCCTCCGCACCGAGTTCGACCTCGCGGACGTGTCGGTGGCGCTCGACGAGCGCGCGCGGGCGACGGTGACCGCCGCACCGCCGCTCGGCGGGCTCTCGAAGCGCATTCCCCCGGGCAAGCGCGGCGTCTCGGTCCGCGCGCTCTTGCCCACGGGCACCGCCCGCGGCGACGAGGTGACGCTGTCGACGCCGGAGCGGGCGTACCAGGGGACCGTCGTCAGCCTCCGGAGCGACCGGACGCGTGAGGCGGTGCGGGCAGCCGACGCCACGGACGGTGGAACGGACACGGCCCCTGTGCCCGATCCTACCCTCTCGCCGTCGCTTCCGGCCGCGGACGGCGGTGACGGCCGCCTGACCGTCGCCGTCGACGCCGGACAGGCGGCGTCCCTGCTCGGGGCGTCGGTCGACCGGCTCACCGTCCAGTCCCGGGGGACGCGCCGCGAGTACGGACTCCTCACGCTCCTCCGGCGGGCGGGCAACCGGGTTCGGAAGCTCACGATCCGTGAAGGCGCTCCCGTCGCCGGCACGACCATCGGCGACGCCACCCTGCGGGACACGTACGGCGTGACCGTCCTCGCGGTCCGTCACGAGGGCAGTTGGCACCTCGCACCCCGCGGCCCGCAGGCGCTCGCGGCCGGCGACGACCTGTTCGTCGTCGGACCGTACGACGCCGTCGCGTCGTTCCGGGAGGTGGTCACGTGACATTACAGGTGTCGGTGCCGGCGGTCGAACCGACGCTACTTCGTGCCCTCACGCAACTGCTCGCGTTCGGTGTCGGCGCCGCCCTCGTGAGCGGCGTCGCGGCGCTTGGCTACCGCTGGTACACCAAACTCCGCCTGCCGCTCTGGCTGTCCATCCTGCTCGGCCTCTCGGTGGTCGCGCTGGCGCTCAACACTGTCGGCGTCTTCACCGACCTGCTCAGCGGCGAGACGGGTATCTTCTCGACCGGCCGCATCGTGTTCAACGGGTTAGCGCTGGGCATCGGCGGCGTCGCTGCGCCCGCCGGCCGCCTCGTCGGCGATCGGATCGCGACCGACGTGTTCGCCGTCGCAGGTGCCCGCGAACTCGACGTGGAGGTGAGCCGTATCGTGCGGTCGGTCGGTCGGATTACCGACGTGACCCTACCCGAGGCTGTCGACGACATCGAGGACATGGAGGGCTACGACCCGGTCAGCCCGGCGACGAAAGAGACGCTCGCGGGCAAGACGCTGATTTTCCCCCGGCGCCTGACCGTCGCCGAACTGGAGGGGCGTCTCGTCACTCGCCTGCAGGACGACTACGACGTGGGACACGTCGACGTGGAACTGGCCGCCGACGGCACCGTCGCGTATCTCGCACTGGGGAGTCGCGTGACTGGCATCGGCCCCACGCTCGCACCGGGTACTGTCGCCGTCGCGGTCCGCGCCGACCCCGCAAACGCCGCCAGCCCGGGTGATCGGGTACAGGTGTGGCGCACCGGCGAGGCGGCCGAACGCCTCCTGACCGCAGAGCTGCGCGCCCACGCCGACGACGTGGCGACACTCGCCGTCGCCGAAGAGGAGGCGACGCGGCTCGACGCCAACGAGACCTATCGGCTGGTGACGCTGCCCGCGGAGCCACAGGCCGAACGCGAGTTCGCGTCGCTTCTCCGTGCCGCCGAGGAGACCATGTACGTCGTGACCGTAGCCGAGGGCAGCGACCTCGTGGGTGTGGCTGTCGAGAGCCTCGACGTGACCGTCGTGGCCGTCAAGAGTACGGACGAGGGCATCGACGACCTTCCCGACGACCGGACACTCGTCCCGGGTGACGCGGTGTACGTCGTTGCCCGCCCCGAGGCGTATCGCCGACTCGACGCTCGGAGTCGGCCGCCGGAGGCGTAGACACAACTCCTTTGACCGACGGGACGCGACGAGTAGCCATGCAGTGGAAGTTGTTCGCGGACCTCGCGGAAGTGGCGGGTGACCGGGCGATCCGCGTCGATGTCGACCCCGATGCGACGGTCGGCGACGCGCTCGACGAACTGCTCGACTCCCGCCCTGCCCTTCGGGAGCGTGTTCTCGACGACTCGGGCGCGGTGGCTGACCACATCAACGTCCTCCGCAACGGGGAGAACGTTCACACGGCCGACGGGCTAGACACGACGCTGGAGGCCGGTGACGAACTCGCGCTGTTCCCACCGGTGAGCGGCGGTCGTCGATAGCCCGGAGAATCGGTCCGTTCGGTTAGTCGGGGCGCGGGCGCGAGACGAACAGCGTCTGGACGACGTTGAACGGGTCGTACGTCGACTGATGACACTGACAGTAGACGCTGTTCGGGTTCCCGAACCGGGCGGCGTCCGCGGACTGCTTGTAGCCGGGGACACAGCAGAAGTGCGTACACTTGTTGAGCCACGCGATGAAGCCCTCCGAAGTGCTCGCCTGCAGCCACTCGTTGTCTTGGGCGGCCTCCTCGACTCGCGTACTTCGAAGCACTTGGATGGGGATGATGTCCTCGGCGTCCTCGGAGCGCCACCGGCCAGTCGCGGGCTTCCCGGTTCCCGCGTCGCCGATGCCGTTTCCCCACTCCTCGTAGTCGCTGAAGTCGTCGACGTGGAAGCGATCGCCCTCCTCTTTGTTCTGGCTCTGCCAGTCGTAGGCGGGGTTCGATCCGGTGCGGAAGTAGTTATCGCTCTCGTAGCCGGGCTGGATGCCGGCGTACCCCTCGACACCGCAGTACTGGAACCACTCGGAGGAGTAGGTCGAGCCGCCGAGGTCCATCTCGGCAATCTGAACCTGCCGCCCGCCCTGTGTGACGGTTTCGACGTCGGGCCAGACACCCTTGATGTAGCCCTCTGAATCGATCTCGATCGGAATCTGGGGCATCCCACGGGGCGCCGGCCCGCCGGTGTTCTCGATGGCCCACGACTGGGTGCTCCCGCCACCGGCCCCGGGCGAGGCGGTCGCGCTGTTGACGGTGACCGTCCCGAGAGCGCCCACGCCGGCGAGCGCCGAGCCCCCCACGACGCCCTTGACGAACCGCCGCCGGCCACTCTCTTCGGGATATTTGTCGTCCGCGCTCATGCTCGAACCTTGGAGCGGGCAGTGAAAAGCATGACGAAGTGCCCGACGAATACGAACGAACCGGTCAGTTCCAGGGCGCGTTCGGGAAGTCGACGATCCGCTCTTCGCGTTCGATCCCGTCGATCCGGGTCACGTCCTCGTCGTCGAGATCGATGTCGAGCGCCCCGTGGTTCTCGCGGATGTGCGCGGGCGACCCCGCCTTCGGGATGACCGCCACGCCCTTGTCGAGCGCCCACGCCAGCGACACCTGTGCGGGCGTGGCGTCGTGTTTCTCGGCCACCCGCTGGATCGCGGGCACGTCCGCGACGGCGTTGCGCGCGATGGGGGCGTACGCCACCAGCTGGTAGCCGTGGCGGTCGGCGTGCGCCCGGAGTTCGTCCTGCTGGAGCAAGGGATGCAGCTCGACCTGGTGGGCGGCGGGCGGGTCGCCGAGGTGGTCGATGGCCTCGTCCATGAGCGCGGGTGTGAAGTTGCTGAGGCCGATCTGACGGGTTAGTCCCTGCTCTTTCGCCGCTCGGAGCGCCTGGAGCGTCTCCTCGGGGTCGTACGTGTCCATCGGCCAGTGGACGTACAGAAGATCGAGCCGGTCGACATCGAGCAGGTCGACGCGCTCGCGGGCGCTCTCGAGAAACGCTTCGCGCCCGAGGCGGTCGCGCCACACCTTCGACGCGAGGAACACGTCCGAGCGGTCCACGTCACTTGCCGCGATGCCCGCACCGACCGACGCCTCGTTTTCGTAGTACTCCGCGGTGTCGACGTGGCGGTACCCCGTCGAGAGCGCCGTCTCGACGGCGGTACGACAGTGATCCGGATCGGTCAGCTGGTAGGTGCCGAAGCCGAGTCGGGGGATGTCCATGGCGGACGAACGGTCCCCAGTGTGTCGAAGCCTCCGATACCGGCACGACGGGCCGGTTCGAGGCGTTCATAGGGTGTATCGGAAGTCATCGAAGATTCTCGCTGGACCACGGAGAGAATCTCCGAACAGTTACGATACCCCCTATCACTGGCGGCCGTGTCGCGTGCGACCCGGGCGCACGCCGACCGCCCAGGCGAAACGATTTTCATGTGCGCTGGCGCATGGTCGTTATGCCGACGGAACCCGAGACAGGGTACGACCCGGAACTGGGTCGGAAGTTCGTTTTCGTAACGGGGGGTGTCATGTCCGGTCTCGGCAAGGGGATCACGGCCGCCAGCACCGGCCGCCTCCTGTCGAACGCGGGCTTCGACGTGACCGCCGTAAAGATCGATCCGTACCTCAACGTGGACGCGGGGACGATGAACCCGTACCAGCACGGGGAGGTGTACGTGCTGAAAGACGGGGGCGAGGTCGACCTCGACCTCGGCAACTACGAGCGCTTCCTCGGCACGGACATGACGTTCGACCACAACGTCACGACGGGGAAGACGTACAAACACGTCATCGAGAAGGAGCGCGCGGGCGACTATCTGGGGAACACCGTCCAGATCATCCCGCACATCACCGACGACATCAAGCGGCGCATCCGCGAGGCCGCCGAAGGAACCGACGTGTGTCTCGTCGAAGTCGGCGGCACCGTGGGCGACATCGAGGGGATGCCCTACCTCGAAGCGCTCCGCCAGTTCGCCCACGAGGAAGACGAGGACGACGTTCTCTTTGCGCACGTGACACTCGTCCCCTACTCCAAGAACGGCGAGCAGAAGACCAAACCCACCCAGCACAGCGTGAAGGAACTGCGCTCGATCGGGCTCCAACCCGACGTGCTGGTCGGCCGGTGCGAGGACCGCCTCGATCCGGAGACCAAAGAGAAGATCGCGCTGTTCTGTGACGTGCCTACCGACGCCGTCTTCTCCAACCCCGACGTGGAGGACATCTACCACGTCCCCCTGATGGTCGAAGAGGAGGGGTTAGACGAGTACGTGATGGAACGGCTCGGCATCGCGGACGAGGCGCTTCCGTCCGAAGAGCGGGACAGCCGCTGGCGGGAACTCGTCACGCGCGAGCGAACGGGCGAGATCGACGTGGCGCTGGTCGGCAAGTACGCCCTCGAAGACGCGTACATGTCGATTCACGAGGCGCTGAAACACGCCGGCATCCACCAGGAAGTCGAGGTGAACGTACTCTGGGTCGACGCCGACGAGATGCGCGATCACCACACTGAACGCCTCCGCGAGGCGGATGCGATTGTCGTCCCCGGCGGCTTCGGCTCCCGTGGCTCCGAGGGCAAGGTCGAGGCGATTCGGTACGCCCGCGAGAACGACGTGCCCTTCCTCGGTCTCTGTCTCGGCTTTCAGATGGCCGTCGTCGAGTACGCGCGGAACGTCCTCGGGCTGGAGGGCGCCCACTCGGCCGAAATCGACGAGGACACGCCATACCCGGTGATCGACCTTCTGCCCGAACAGTACGACCTGGAGGATCTCGGTGGGACGATGCGGCTCGGCGCACACACTACCGACATCCGGCCGGAGACGCTCGCCCACGAGGTGTACGACGCCGACTCGTGTACCGAGCGCCACCGCCACCGCTACGAGGTCAACCCCGAGTACATCGACGACCTCGAAGCCGGTGCACTCACCTTCTCGGGGCGCGCAGGGAACCGTATGGAGATCGTCGAACTCGACGACCACCCGTACTTCCTCGGGACACAGTTCCACCCCGAGTTCCGATCGCGCCCCGACCGCGCGAGTCCGCCCTTTGTCGGCCTCGTCGAAGCGACGCTGGCACAGCTTGCCGACGAGGAACAGGAGGTGGAAGCCTGATGGTCGACACCGACGAGTTCATCGCGGAGGCGACCGAGGAGATCGCCGCCGAGGTGGGCGACGCCAACGCGATCATCGCGCTCTCGGGCGGCGTCGACTCCTCCGTCGCGGCCGCACTCGCCTACCGCGCCATCGGCGATCAGCTCACCCCCGTCTACGTCGACACCGGACTGATGCGGAAAGGCGAGACCGAGCAGATCCGCGAGACGTTCTCGTTTATGGAGAGCCTCCGGATCGTCGACGCGCAGGACCGGTTCCTCGACGCGCTCGCCGGCGTGACCGATCCCGAGGAGAAACGCCACGTGATCGGCGAAGGGTTCATCCGCGAGTTCGAGCGTGCGGCCAAGGAGACGGACGCCGACTACCTCGTGCAGGGGACGATCTATCCCGACCGCATCGAGAGCGAAGGCAACATCAAATCCCACCACAACGTCGGCGGCCTGCCGGACGTTATCGACTTCGAGGGTATCGTCGAGCCGGTTCGCGACCTCTACAAGGACGAGGTGCGCGAGGTGGCGCGGGCGCTCGACCTCGAAGAAGTCGTCTCGGAGCGGATGCCCTTCCCCGGCCCCGGCCTCGCCGTCCGCATCATCGGCGAGGTAACCGAGGAGAAACTCGAGGTGGCTCGCGAGTCCTGTCACGTCGTCGAGGAGGAAGTCGAAGAACACGAGCCGTGGCAGGCCTTCGCGGCCGTCATCGGCAAGGCGACGGGCGTGAAAGGCGACAACCGCGTCCACGGCTGGGTCGTCTCGGTGCGTTCGGTCGAGAGCCGTGACGGCATGACCGCACGCGCGCAAAATCTCCCGTGGGAGACGCTCCAGCGCATCCAGAGTCGGATCACGGGCGAGAACGACAACGTCGCACGCGTCGTCTACGACGTGACCCACAAACCGCCCGCGACCATCGAATACGAATAGTGACCCGAGCAATCCTCGCCGGCCCGGATCGGGACGGCCTCGGCGCCGCGCTGGAGGTACAGGGAATCGACGTGGTGCGGGTCGAGGGCATCCTCACCGCGCCGGTCCTCGACGATGCCGGCGTCGACGACGCCGACCTGTTCGTTCTCACGGACCTCGACGAAGCGACCGCCATCTCGGTCGTCAAGGACCGCAATCCGGACATCCGGGTCGTCGTCTACAGCCACGACTCTCTCCCGAACTTCGCCCGCGGGCAAACCGACATCGCGATGGACCCCGATCTGTTCGGCGTCGATCTGGTGGCGGAAGAACTGGCGTGACGGTTAATCGCGCTTGATTTGCGCGAAATCCGGCGTAACCCAGTTTGTGTGCGTGGACGGTTGAAGTGGTGTCCCGGCACAGTTCCGGCTGCAATGACTGCGACGATCCGGCCCGCACCGTCGTCGCCATCCGTCCCGCGTCCCCCTCACGCGGCCAAGACGGGCAGTGGCGACGACCGCGCCGAAATTGCCGAGAGAGAAACCGAAGAGACGAATATCGATGAGTTCGTGGCGAAGAATGAGTGTGATATGGACCGTTCGAGCGTCGACATCGTGATTTCGGCGCCCGGCGCGGACGCCGTGGCTGGGGTCGTAGCCGATCGGTTGGTGCTGGCGTCACCTCTTGCCACCGTCTCCGCGCCTTGGGCCCTAGCGCCCCCCTTCGCGAGTACATCGCCGTCCGGTCCCCCGAACACCCTTCTCAATTCGAGACTCACATGACGACGCGTACACCCCCCAGTCGTGATCACGGCGAGTCGGATCGTATCGAGTCGGCTGCAGCGTACATGGCCGACCAGTTGTGTCGCGGATTCGTTCACCACGACCGTCGAGAACGCGAGGCGTCGGCCGACGCGTTCGCGGCGGTCGACCGCCTCCAGTTCGCCCACCTCGACGCGGACGAGGCACGGAAGGCGGCCGTCGGGTACGTCGACGCGCTGTGGGCCAAAGACGCCGTCGAGGAGTCCTGTCGGGAGAACGGCACGCTCGACCCGGACGCACTGGCGTCGGCGGACTGGTCGCGAATGCGGGCCGCGCTCGAGCGCCGGGCGACCGTCGCAGGGATCGACCCGCGATACGCCGAGCTAACTACCGAGGCGTGGATCGAACACAAGATCGGCGGCGACTACTGGACCCCGATGATGCACGCCCAGATGATCGAACTCCGCACGGCGCTGCAGGACTCCACTTACCCGGACAAACCGCGACACGGGCAGGGTGGATTCGGTCCCGAACCCACGCGCTACGTTCTCGGGAACGAACTCCACGACACCCGGCAGTGGGAGCAGGCCCGCGAGACCATGACGCCGTACTTCCGTCGGATCGCCGAAGCACACGGCGACGACCTGCTGACGGCGTACGACGCCGTCGGCGCGTCGGACTCGCTCGTCTCCGACGTGGACTGACCCGTCCGGAAGCCGCACCGTTAAGACGCCGGCCGCCGATCTTCGACCATGACGCTCGATCGACTGGAGACGCTCGATCCGGAGCCTGGGGAGGTGCTGACGGCCGAACTGGTCGTCAGCGACGATGTGTTGGTGAAGGCGTTCGCGCTGGGACCGGACGCGGAGTTGCACGCCCACGAACACGGCGACAGCACGAACGTCTTCCACGTCCTGCAGGGGACGGTGACCGTCGTACAGGGCGACGAGACGGAGGCCGTCGCGGCACCCGGCGTCGTCCACCACGACCGCGGCGTGAGTCACGGCGCGCGCAACGACACGGACGAGGTGGTCGTCTTCACCGCCAGCCTCTGTCCGATGCCCGGGTCGGGCTGAGGTGTATGGCTCGCGTCAGCGTCACGGCCTACGCACGACTTCACTTCGGCTTCTGTAACCTGAGCCTCGCGCGCGAACGGCTCTACGGGAGCCTCGGTGTCGCCCTCGATTCCCCGCAGATCCGCGTGACTGCGGCGCCACACGACGGCGTTCACTGTACGCATCCGACGGTCCGTGAGTACGCAGAGCGAGCCGTCGATCTGCTCGATGTCTCCGGGGCCGACCTCTCGGTCGAGGGCGAGTTTCCTCGGCACGTGGGGCTGGGGAGTGGGACGCAGTTCGCCCTCGCGACGCTCGTCGCCGTCGCGCGCGCCCACGATGTCGAGGTCGACGTGCGCGGCCTCGCCCCCGATCTCGGCCGCGGCGGGCGTTCCGGCGTCGGTGTCGCCACCTTCGAGGAGGGCGGGTTCGTCCTCGACGCCGGTCACCCGACGGCGCGGTTCACCACGGCCCGGCCCGAGGTTGGGCAGTGGTCGGTGCCCCCGGTCGCGGCGCGCCATCCGATCCCCGACGACTGGCGCTTTCTGCTCGTCGTCCCCGACACGCCGGCGGGACCGAGCGGCGACGCCGAGGACCGGAGTATGCGGTCGGTGGTCGAGTCCGCACCGCCGTCGCCGAGTGACCGCCTCGCCGGCGTGGTCACCCGGCGCGTCCTCCCGGCGATCACGGAGGCGTCGGTCGAGCGGTTCGGCGCCGCAGTCGCCGAAATCGGCCGACTCAACGGGACGTGGTACGCCGACGAGCAGGGCGGCGTCTACCGGCCGCCGGCGGGCGAACTCGTCGCATCGCTCGACGACGATCCGGCCGTCTACGGTGCCGGACAGTCCTCGTGGGGACCGGCCGTCTACGGCGTCACGGACGCCGAACGAGCGACAGCGGCACGCACGGCGGGACGAGAGGCCCTCGACGCGGCCGGTGTCGACGGACGTGTACTCGTGGCCGAGGGCCGTAATCGGGGTGTTCGGACCGAGGCCGAACGCCGCAACGAATAACTCCCGCACTACCCTACGTCGCCCATGGCCCGGATTCCCTTCGGTATCGCCCGCCTCGATTCGATCATCGGCGGCGGCGCACCGCCGGGGAGCGTCGTCCTCCTGAGCGGCGAAGCGGGGGCGGGTGCTCGCGAGTTCGTCCACACCAGCGCCGCGATGAACGGCCTCTACTACGGCGACTCCGAGGCGTTCGATCTCCACTACGGCGATATGGACGCCAACTCCGAGCCTCCGAGCGAGATTCACTACGTTTCCTTCACGGCCGGCCCGGACCAGCTCGAACGCGAGATGGCGTACACGATGGACGAAGCGCTCGTCCGGTCGGCGATCGATCACGTCCACTTCCGCGACCTCTCGCCCGAGTACTTCCAGCTGAGCCCGATCCCCCGGGAGTGGTACGCGGGCGAGACCCGGACGGTGAGCGACCTGGCGACCGAGGAGCGCCGCGAGAGCGCGCTCGGCGCGCTCGCCGACTATCTCAACCAACACGCGCCGGGCAACCTCGTCGTCGTCGACTCCATCACCGACCTCGTCGCCGCCGTCAGCGGCGACATGAACTGGAGTGACCTCGCGCTCCTGATGAAAGGGATCCAGAAGGCGGCGTACGACTGGGGTGGACTCATCCTGCTGCTGGTGCAGGAGGAGACGCTGGAGCCGACCGAACTCGGCCACTTGGTCGACGCCGCCTCGGGCACCCTCCAGTTCGCGTGGGAGAGCGGTGGATCGAAACGCGCCCGGACGATGTTCGTCAAGGAGTTCCGGGGCGTCCTCTCCCGCATCGAGGCGGAGAACATCATCCGCTTCGAGACGGAGGTTCACGAGGGTGGATTCGACGTGAGTGGCGTCCGAAAGATCAGATGAGATAACTAGGCGGCCATACTTATACCGCCGGGCCACAACTGGGTACAGGATGGCAGGGGAGCAGTCCGAGGCCTTCCCACCCGAGTTACGGGACTGGGTCGAGCGCAAAGCGACCGAGCGCAACACCGACCCGGAAGTGATCCTCGCTCGCGCCGCAGCGATCTACCGGGCGCTCGATGCCGAGGCTGACGGCTCGGCCGACCCCTACGAACCCCGCCTCGACGAACTGGACGCGGACGTGGAGACACTCGCCGACCGCGTCGCCGCGGTCGAAGCTGACCTCGACGAGAAGATCGACGACGTCCGCGAGCGGGTCGTCCAGATCAAGCGCGAAACCGACGGCAAGGCACCCCGTGATCACGGTCATCCGGCGCTCGAAGAACGGGTTGCCGAAGCCGCCAGTGCCGCCGAAACCGCGGAGGCGACGGCCGACGGGCTCGCCGACCGCCTCGACCGCGGGTTCGAGAACTACGAGGAGATTCTGGAGTATCTGACCGACGCAACCGACGATATCGACGAGAAGGCCGACACGCTGGCGGGGGCGGTGGTCGACCTCCGTGCCGAACTCCAGCGGGTCGCCGCTGCCGAACACGACCGACAGGCGGTCGACGATCTTCGGACTGCCGCGAACCGCCACGGCGAGCGCACGGCGTCGTGTGCCGACTGCGACGCGACGGTCGATATCGGTCTCCTCGCCCGCGCCCGCTGTCCCCACTGCGAGGCCGCCTTCGTCGACTTCGACCCCTCAACCGGCTTTTTCAGCAGCGCCACGCTGCGGACCGGTGATCGCCCCGCGCTGACCGACGGCGAGGACGCCGCCGTGCTCGACGACCCGGCAGACCTGTTCGACGCCGAGGTCGGAGGCCCCACCGATGACTGAGGACCAGTCCGAAGACGACCCGACGAGTGACGTGAGCGACGAGTCAGCGTCGGCGTCCGACGGGGCGGACGGCGCTCCGCTCGAGGACCTCGCCCGCGAGGTTCGCGCCCGTCGAGAGGCCCGCGAGGCACAGGGGCTGGAGGACCCCGACGCCGACGTGCCGGACGACCTCTTCGAGTCGGTCGACGTGGACGCCGTCGACGACGAGGCGGTCTGGGAGTCGTTCGTCGAGGGAGAGACGGGGCCGGAAGAGCAGGTCGGTCTGGGTGCCGAGGCCGAAGCAGCTCCCGAACCCCACGAACACGTCGTCCCGAAGCGCGACTTCTGTCAGCGCTGTCCTCACTTCTCGGCGCCGCCGGAGACGGCCTGCTCCCACGACGGGACGACGATCGTCGAGGTGGTCGACGCCGATCACTTTCGCGTGCGGAACTGTCCGATCGTCGAGGACGAGGACGCGGCGTCCCCGTTCGACTGATACGGATCGTCGTGGCCGTTTCCGGACTGTCGTCGGCGACGGTCGGCGACGGACGGAGCTGACTTCCAACGACCCGGACGACAGCCGAGTCACCTTTGTCGATCGACCCGCTACGCCGAGACCATGCAGTTCTGTGACGACTGCGGGTCGATGATGGTTACCCGCGACGGCGAGATGGTCTGTACCTCCTGTGGCGCCACCAGCGACCGCGACGAAGAGCGCGCCGCCGAGTTCGTCTCGACGGAGGCCCAGACCGACGACGACGTGATCGAGACCGAGGAGGGCGCGAATTTCGAGGGGAAGCCCACCGCGACCGACGTGACCTGTGACCAGTGCGGGCACGGCGAGGCGTGGTATACGATCAAACAGACGGGCGCGGCCGACGAGCCGCCGACGCGGTTTTTCAAGTGCAAGGAGTGTGGCTATCGCTGGCGGGAGTACAACTGATAGGGGCTATCGTAACTGTCCAGCGATTCTCGCCGGGGCGATCCGGCGAGAATCTCCGATGACTTCCGATAACCCCTCCGAGCGGCGACCGTTTCACTCCTCGTATCCGCTCGCGTGGGCCGCATCCCGCTGTTTCTCCGCTTTCGTCTTCGCGCGCTTGCGTGCCGTCTCGTTTCCCGGCGTGTAGTAGTACTTCTTGCCGGCGTCCCCCCACTGGTAGTACCCCATGCGTTCGCCCTCGTGCTGTTCGTACCCCTGTTCGATCGGCATGAGAAACTGTCAGTTGGTGTGCGTGATAGGTGTTGTGCCGCCGTGCGCTCCGCTCAGCACTCCGCGTCGGTGACCGGTCGGCGCTCCGGTCCCTGTCGGCGCGTCCGCGTCGCGCTCGTCTTCACGTTGACGACCATCGCCTGTCCGCCGTAGCCGTGGGTCCGGTCGTGGCCGCGGACGACGACGCAGGCGGTGTCGCCGGGGACCGTCACCGTCGCCGACCGCGTGAACTCGCGGGTGCCGTGGGCGTGTGCGAGATCACGCCGCCCCAGTCGTTCGCCGTCGAGTGTCTCGACTTGCCACCAGTTCGCGTAGCCGTCCTCGCCGTCGTCGTCGTGGTAGAGCGTCACGCCGAAGCGGTAGGCGTCCGACCGTCGCTCGATGTCGACGGCGACGACGTTCGCCTCGCGAAGGTCCAGTTCGTCGGCGGCTGTCCCGGTTGCGTCGGTCGTATCCGTCTCCGAGGCCGGTGTCGATGCGGTATCGCCGTCGGCATCGCCGTCAGTATCGCCGTCGGCCGACGGCTCGATCGGACTCGCACATCCCGCGAGAGTGGCTCCGGCGGCCGTCGCGAGCCCCACCAGCTGCCGGCGCGTGTAGTATGACGGCACACGCCCGCGTACGCTCTCGGTCGACAAAAGTCGTCGTGTTCGACGGTTCACAGCACTCTCTCGACGAACGCGGCCGCTCGTTCTCCCACGTTCGCCTCCTGTCCGACGAAGAAGTGATCGGCGGTGAACGTCGTGACCGTTCCTCCGTTCTCGCGTGCCGCCTCGGCGACGGCCTCGGCGTCGACGGTGTCGTCCCGCGTCCCGTATCCGACCCACAGCGGTGCGTTGAGGTGGGACACGGCAGCAGCCACGTCCGTCCCGTCGTCGAGGCGGGCGACGGGGGAGAGCGCGGCGACGGCGTCGATGTCCACCTCGCTCGCGGTGTGGAGGGCGACGCCCCCGCCGAAACTGTAGCCGAACAGTGCGACACGGTCGTACCGGTCGGCGGCCCACGCACAGGCGCGTTCGGCGTCGGTTCGCTCGCCGCGCCCCTCGTCCCACGGACCGTAGTCGAATCGCAGGCAGCCGATTCGGTCGGGGAGTGCGTCGCTCACGGCAGTCAGGCGACTGTCGTGACGGGAGCCGCCGTGCTGTGGGTGGGGTGGACAGGCGACGACGACGGCGTCGGCCTCGGTGTCGCTGTCGAGACTCGCACGCACGTCCCGGCCACCGGGGAGAGTGAGGCGCTCCGTTGGCACGCCGCCAACTACGCCGTGCGGGAGCACAATCCTGTCGCTCTCCGGCGGGTGAGATTTTAACCCTCGCGTCCCAAACGGGGGGTATGGGAATACTCTCGCGGGCCTCCTACGTCGTCCGATCGAAGCTCAACGCCCTCCTGAATCGGGCCGAGGACCCGACCGAGACGCTGGACTACTCCTACGAGCGGATGCGCGACGAGTTACAGGAGGTCAAACAGGGTATTGCGGACCTGACGACACAGAAGAAGCGGCTGGAGATTCAGAAGCGCCGGCTGGAGGAGAACGTCGACAAGCACAACGAGCAGGCGCGCGAGGCGGTACGGCAGGACCGTGACGACCTGGCACGCCGAGCGTTAGAGAAGAAAAAAGAGAAGATGAACCAGATCGAGGAACTGGAGGGACAGATCGCTGATCTCCAGTCTACACAGGACGGTCTGGTCGAGAAGAAAAACGAACTCCAGCGCCGGATCGAGGAGTTCCGCACGAAAAAGGAGACGATGAAGGCCCGGTACGAGGCGGCGGAGGCCTCGACTCGTGTCTCCGAGGCGATGAGTGGCGTCGGCGACGAGATGGGCGACGTGGGTCGGGCGCTGGAGCGCGCGGAGGAGCGGACGGACGAGATGGAGGCCCGCGCCGAGGCGATGGACGAACTGCAGGAGTCGGGCGCGTTCGAGGACGCCCTGTCCGATCAGGACGAAATCGATCGGCAGTTGGAGACCGGCCGGACGAACAGTGAGGTGGACGCGGAACTGGAGACGCTGAAAACCGAGATGGGGGAGGGTGACGCCGACACACAGCCGGCGAACGACGACATCGAAGCCGAACTCGACGAGTTGCGGGAGAGCGAGACGGACGAGGAAGACGAGGAGTCGGTCTGATGGGCGACGACACGGACCTCGTCGCCGCCGTCGAGCGGTCGACCGACCCCGAGATCCGCGCCGAGTTCGACCGGCGCGTCAGTGAACAGGCCGAGCGCATTCGTGACGATATCCGATCCGGTCGGCTCGACACCGACGAGTTCGCGGTCGGGATGGAGTTGGAGGCCTACGCGGTAGACGACGAGCGGCGCCTCGCGCGGATACCCGAGGCGGTTTTCGATCGCGGCGACTGTGCCAAGGAACTCGGCGTCCACAACCTCGAAGTCAACTCCGCGGCGACCGTCTTCGATGCGGCGGGCGTGGCCGAACAGGCCGAGCGGATCGGCGCGAACGTCGAGGCGGCGGCCGGCGCGCTCGACGCCGAAGGGCTCGTGCCCGCCCTCGATGCGATGTGGACCATCCCGCCGGCCGAGGGGACCGACGCGTATCTCGGCACGATCGAGGAACGTTCGGGGGTCGTCGTCGCGACGAACATGCGACACCACCCACGGTACGTCGCGCTCGACAACGAGATTCTGGAGCGGAGCGGCGGCCGGATCACGGTCGACGTGCCCGGGGCCACCCTCTCCTATCCGACGATCCTCGCCGAATCGCTCGCCACGTCGATCCAGCCGCACCTCCAGATTCCGGACGCCGACGCGTTCCCGACCTACTTCAACGTCGCACTGCGGACGGCGGGGCCGATCCTCGCGCTGTCGAGTAACGCCCCGTTTCTCCCGGCGGACTGCTACGACGACGACCCCGACGTGATCGACGCGACGCCACACGAGCTCCGGATTCACGTCTTCGAAAAGAGCATCAACGCGGGCGCTCCGCGGGGCGAGGGCAAGGTGCGGTTTCCGGCCGACCTCGATCACGCGACCGACGTGGTGGATCGGGTCGTCGCGGACGAGACGTACGCGCCCGTCCTCGTCGACCCTGACGACGGCGGTGGCGCCGGCAACTACCGCTCGACGATCCCGGAGTACGACCACAAACGCGGCGTCCACTGGCGGTGGGTGCGCGGCGTGGTCGGTGGACAACCCGTCGGCAGCGAACCCGATGGCGCGTCGCTCCGCATCGAGTATCGTCCCCTCCCGACCCAGCCGACGGTCCGTGACACCGTCTCGTTGCAGGCCCTCGTGGTCGGCCTCCTTCGCGGACTGGTCGACGCCGACCACCCGCTCACGGCCCTGCCGTGGACGGCCGCCCGCGACTGCTTCTACGACGCCGTCGACAGGGGACCGGACGCCGACCTCGCGTGGGTGACGGCCGACGGCGACCGGACCGACGACCCCGACACCGTCTACGACGAGGTGTTCGCGTTCGCCCGCCGCGGTCTCCGTGACGCCGGTCTCGCAGACGACGTGATCGACGGCTACCTCGATCCGATCGAACGTCGGCGCGACGGGACCGTCCCGAGCGCGTGGAAGAAAGAACGCGTCCGCGAGGCCGTCGACGACGGCGCCACCCTCTCCGGGGCTATCGAGGCGATGCAACGCGACTACCTCGCTCGTGCCGGTGGGGGGACCGTCTTCGTCGACTGGTGAGACGGTCGCTCGTTCGCACTCCGCTCTTGCGGCGAAGAACGCTCCTATCTATACAATTAATACATGTGAATCAGGGATGAGTACCGTGTCAGAGATAACGGCGATTTCTGTCGGTATCCACAGGCCGGGGTCCGTCGGTGCGACACGTCGGACGCCACCGCGGACCGGCCCGGTTCATGCAGGCGAGTTGGTGACGCGAACGAGTTCGCGATCGGATTTACGTCCCGCCCACTCCGCATTTAGCTGCGGATCTTCGGCAGACTCCCACACTCGGTCGGTGGCGTGTCCCTCCCCATGACTCGCAGCCGACGGTTCGCAGTCGTGTTCGCCCTCGTGCTCGTCCTCTCGACGGCGGCCCCGGCGGCCGCCGTCGACCGCTCGACCATCGACGATCCGTTCTCGGAGCGGAGCCTCTCGAAGACCTATCCCGGTGCCGACTCCTTCTCGGAGCCCTCGGGACGATATCGGACGGTCGAGGCCTACGAGCAGGTCGACGGCGAACGCCGGCTTCTGGGGTACGTCTTCCTCACGAGCAACGTGGTCGATGTGGAGGGGTACGGGAACGAACCGATCGAGTTCCTAGTGGCGCTCGACACCAACGGCACCATCCGCGGGGTCGAACTCGTGGAGCAACACGAGCCCTTCTTCGACCGTGTCTCCGCTATCCAGCGGCTACGTCGGTTCAGCTACCAGATGGTCGGCATGTCCATCACCGAGGAGGTCACCCTCCGCGACGCCGAATCCGGCGAGTACCACGTCGACGCCCTCACCGGCGCGTCCGTGACCACCCGCGCCTCCATCGAGACGGTGACGCGCTCGGCCCGTCTCGTGGCCAAGGAGAAAGGCATCGTCTCGGCGTCGGCGATCGACCAGTCGACGGGCAACGAGACGACGACGGTCAACGAGACGGCGAACCGTCGCATGACCCTCGGTGACCTCGGCCGCGGGACGGCGCTCGCTCACTGGACTGCCGGAGCGACCGACGGGTCCAACGACTCCGCGTCGCTGGATCTCTACGCGGCGCCCATCGACTCCCCACCCGTCAGGCGGAGCCTACTCGGCGGGTCGAACGCCAGTCTCCCGGCCGCCAACGCGACGGTTCTCTGGGTCGGGCTCGACGGCCCTGGATCGACCGCGCGCCCGGAGCGGCTCCGGTTCCACCAGTGGACGCGGTCACACGCACCCCCGGTCCGCGAGACGCAGGTCGACGGGGTCGACTGGAGCGCGGCGGTGGTGATCGACGGCGGCCTCGATACGTCCCGTCCGTTCGTCCTCGACCTGACGGTCGATGGGGAGCGCATTCGCCGGACCTACGGTCCCGGTGGGCTGGCGGTTCGCGGTCCGGTCGACGCCGCGGCCGCCCGCGCACTGCCGGCGTGGGTCGGGACCGTCGAGTCGGCGTGGGAAGACCTCTGGGGGTCCGTCGTGGCGCTCCTCCTCTTTTTGGGTGGCATCCTCTCCATCTTCACGTTCCGGTCGCGAATCTGCCGGTACGCGGGCGTGACGGTCAATCGCCTCCGCGTCGGGACGCTCGCGGTGACGCTCGTCTTCCTCGGCTGGTACCACCCGACTCAGCCCACGACCCAGCAGATCGCCATCCTCGTTCGAGAACTCATCTCGTGGGCGACCACCGGCGGGTTCCGGTGGGCGCTCTTTTTCTCCGCCCCGCTCGTCGCGCTCACGTTCATCTGCATCGCGCTCGTCCTCCCGAAGTGGGGGCGCGGGGTGTTCTGTGGGTGGATCTGTCCGTTCGGCGCGCTCTCGGAACTGCTCTACAAGGTGACGCCGTGGGCGTACGAACTCCCCCGGGAGTACCACGTCAAACTGGAGAAGCTTCGGTATCCGCTCTTCGCCGCCATCGTGGTCGGGTTCGTCATCTCGACGGACTTCGGGGCGAAGTTGGCGAAGATCGAACCGTTCAAAGCGGCCTTCTACAGTTCGCTCGTGACCGATCCCGTCTACATCGGCTGGTCGGCGGTGCTCATCGTCTCGGGGGCGTTCATGTTCCGGCCGTACTGCCGGTACATCTGCCCGCTCGGCGCCGGGCTGGCACTCGGCAACGTCCTCCAGCGGGAGCCGATCCAGCGCTACGACCTCTGTGGTGACTGTGTGAAATGCCAGACCGACTGCGAGTTCCAGGCCATCGAGGACGACGGCTCGATCGACAAATTCCAGTGTTTCCAGTGTTCGGTCTGTGTCGACAACTACTACGACCCCGGCGGCTGTCCGGTCGTGCTCCAGTACGACAACGAACACGGGTTTTCCGTCGACGCGTGGAGCGACCCGCACCTCATCGAACGCATCCGCCCCGAGGACCGTACCACGGAGCAACAGCGCATCCTTGCCGAACGCGCCGTGGCCGACGGCGGTGAACCGGAGCTGTTCGCAGGCAGTGACGACCTCGTCCCGGAGGGAACCATCGTCGATATGGTCCGCCGGTCGACGGGCGTCACCGACTCCTCGGACGACGAACACGGCGATTCGTGTTCGTGTTCGTGTTCCGGGTCGAGCGATTCGTGTTCGTGTTCCGGGTCGAGCGATTCGTGTTCGTGTTCCGGGTCGGCCACTCCGTCCTCGGAGTTCGACGAGGGGGCCGCCGATGCGTGAACTCGACCGTCGATCGTTCCTCTCCGCCGCCGGCGGCGTCGCCGGCGCGGGCCTCCTCGGGCGGACGCTCCTCGTCCGCGGCGAGGTTACGGAGGTCCGGAGCACGCGGCTCATGATGGGGACGCTCGTCACCGTCACGGTCCTCACGCGGGACCCGGATCGGGCCGAACTCGGCGTCGAACGCGCGTTCGAGGAGATGTCGCGGCTGGAGTCGGTGTTCACGCGGCACGACTCCGACGGCGAGGTGGCACGGCTGAACGAGGCGGGCGTCCTCCCGGACCCGTCGCCCGAACTGGTCGCGCTCCTCCGTCGGTCCCGGCGGATCTACGACCGCACCGACGGCGCGTTCGACCCGACGGTGCTCCCGGTGGTGGCGGCCTACGAGTCGGGGCAAGAACAGCCCCTCGACGCCCGGCAACGCGCCGCCGAGGCGACGTTCGACGCCGTGACGGTCACCGGCTCGGAGCTCCGGACGCCCACGCCGATCACCCTCGACGGCGTCGCCAAGGGGGCGGTGGTCGACGCCGGCGTGGCCGCCCTGCGGGACTGGGTCGACGCCGGGCTCGTCGAGGCCGGCGGCGACGTGCGAGTCTTCGGCGGTTCGGGGTCGGCGTCGCGGTGGCGTATCGGCGTCGAGAGTCCCCGGGGCGACGGTCTCGCCACGGCCATCCGCCTCGACAGCGGCGGCGTCGCGACCTCCGGCGACTACCGCATCTACTACGACGACGACCGCACGAACCACCACATCGTCACGCCCGGTACCGGGCGGTCGCCCACGGAAGACACGAGCGTCACCGTCGTCGCTCCCGACGCCGAGACGGCCGACGCCCACTCGACCGCCGCGTTCGTGATGAACGACGACCGAGCGGCGTCGTTCGTCGACGCCCGGGACGACCTCTCGGCCCTGTTTCTCACGCGCGACGGGGGTCGGCGCCGCACCGACGGGTGGGCCGAACTGCGAATCGAGGAGTAGGCGTGCTGCCGACCGATCAGTTCGGCCGCACGCCCGTCCCCGGCCGATCCGGGACGGCGAGCGTCCCGTCGGCGTAGGTCGGCCCCTCGTAGGCGTCCTCCGCGAGCAACAGGGCGCCGTCGAGGTCCGCGTAGTCGACGAGCGGCGCGAGGTGACAGGCCGCGGCGATGGAGGCGGCCGACTCGACCATACAGCCGAGCATGACTTCGAGTCCGTGGGCGCGGGCGGTGTGGACCATCCGGACCGCCTCGCGGACGCCGCCACACTTCATCAGTTTCAGGTTCACGATGTCGACCCGGTCGGCCACCGCGGGCACGTCGGGGAGGGTGACACAGGACTCGTCGGTAGCGATGGGGAGGGCGCTTCGCTCGTAGACTCGTCGGAGGCCGTCTGGATTCTCCGCGGGGACGGGTTGCTCGACGAACTCGACACCGAGGTCGGCCAGCCACCGGCTCTTCTCGACCGCTTCGTGTGGCGTCCACGCCTCGTTGGCGTCGACTCGGATCGTCGCGTCGGGGGTGGCGTTCCGGATCGCCTCGACGCGGTCACGGTCGTGGTCGGTGCCGAGTTTCACCTTCAGAATCCGGAATCCTTCGTCGACCGCGTCCGCGGCCGCGGTCGCCATCGCGTCCGGATCGTCGATGGCGACGGTGTAGGACGTGGGGGGCGCGCGCTCGATATCCAGACCGAAGTGACGGGAGAGCGGGACCCCGAGGCGGCGGGTCGCCAGGTCGTGACAGGCGATACTCACGGCGGCACGGGCGGCGGGATTGTCACGAACCGTCTCGCGGAGACGGCGCTCGATCCGGTCGAGGGCGAGGGGGTCGTCCACGCTCTCGACCACGGCGAGCAGATCGGGGAGGACGGCCTCGACGGTATCGGCCGTCTCGCCGTAGTGTGGGTCGGGTGCGGCCGCGCCGATACCCGTCTGGCCGGCATCGTCGCCGACGCGGACGACCACCGTCTCCACGTCCGTCCTCGACCCGCGCGAGATGGTGAAGGCGCCGTCGATGGGCAGTGTCAGGCGCTCGAACTCCGTGTTCATAGTAGGGTGTCCAGAATCTCCTCGGCATCGAAGCGGACGGGGTCGGTCGCCGGGCCGCCGATAGCGTCGGCGTAGTCGTCGACCGCTGCACGGGCGGCCTCGTCGTCGTCGAGCGCTCGCGTGTCGAGGGCGCCAGCGGCCACCTCGGTCGGTGCGACGGGCGTCGCCAGCTCCTCGTAGAGGTCGACGTACGTCTCGACCGGCGGGATGGCGAACTCCTCGTAGCCGTGGATGGCCTCGCGGCCGGCGCTGTGGGTGAGGACGAGCGAGTCGGGCATCGCGCCGTGGAGCAGGCTACAGGTGACACCGGAGTAGGCGGGGTGGACGATGGTGCCCTGCCCCTCGACGAAGAGCACGTCGTGGTCGGCGGCCGCGTCGACGATCATGCGTTCGACGGCGCCAGCGGCGAAGTCGGCGATGACGCGGTCGACCGGAATGCCCCACCCGGCGATCATGATGCCCGTCTGGCCCGTGGGGACGAAGCCGGCGTCGACGCCTCGCTCCCGCGCGGCGGCGACGAGTTCGAGCGTCGTCGTCATCTTCCCCGTCGAGCAGTCGGTGCCGACGGTCAACACCACGTCGGCATCGGCGTCGCGCGCCCGGCCCTGACTCACGGTCAAGTCTTCTGGCGGCCGGCGTACGTCGATCAGGTCGACACCGTACTCGTCAGCGAGGCTGGCGAACGCCTCGTCGTCGGCGAGGAAGTAGTGGAGGCCGGCGATCACGTCACAGCCGGCTTCGATGGCGGTGCGCACGTCGCTCCGCCACGATTCGTCGAAGCCGCCGCCGATGGGGGCGATGCCGATCAGGAGGGCGTCGGGGTCGAGAGCGAGCGCGTCGGCCATGCTCTCCACGATGGGGGCGTCGGACACGTCCGGCACGTGGTCGGTGACACGCTCGCCGGGACGCGCCCGGTCGAGGACCGCCGTCACGTCGTAGTCCGCGTATCGAAGGACCCCGACGGCCGTCTTCGCCCGATTCGGGAACTGTTCGTGGGCGAGGACGACTACCGAATCGTCCGGGTCGAGTGGCGTGGACATACCTACGCCGAGGCAGGTGAGCCGAATTAACTCCTCGCTTTTCGTGGCGGCGCGCTTTTCTGCATCTCGGTCCTACGTTCAGTATGGCAGTTTACCAACGCCGGACGCGCGTCGCCGCGCCCCTTTCCGAGGTGTGGGACTTCCACTCTCGCGTGAGCGGGCTGGAGGCGCTGACGCCCGGATGGATGAATCTCCGCATCGAGGCCGTCACCGGGCCGGACGGCGAACCTGACCCCGAGATTCTGAAGACGGGCTCGCGGATCGACTCGTCCCTTCGACCGTTCGGTGTCGGGCCACGACAGCGGTGGACCTCCGTCATTACTGAACGGGAGCGTGCGGACGGCATGGCGTACTTCCGCGACGAGATGGAGGGCGGACCGTTCAGTCGCTGGGAGCACACCCATCGCTTCTTCGCCGACGGCGACGAGACGGTCGTCGACGACCGGGTGGTGTACGATCTGCCGCTCGGGCCGGCGAGCGACGCGGTCGGCGCGCTCGCTCGGGTCGGCTTCGAGCCGATGTTCCGCTACCGTCACTGGCGGACCCGGGCGCTGCTGGAGTGAACGGTTTTGAAGGCGGCGCTCCAACGGGCGCGCATGGACGTCGTCGACATGGATCACGTCGCCCTCCGCGTGAGCGACGTGGATCGGGCGCTCGAATTCTACCACGACCTGCTTGGCATGGCGGTTCGCGACCGTGAGCGATTCGAGGCCGGCGAGGTACCGTACGTCGCGGTCGTCGCCGGGGGTCGCCATCTCCACCTCGTCCCGTCCGACGACCCTGTGGACGTGGACGGCGAACACGTCTGTCTCCTCCTCCGCTCCGACGGCACGGGGACGCGGGCGGAGCTGGACGCCCTGCTCGACGACCTTCGCGCGGCGGGCGTCGAAGTGGAAGCCGACGAGCCGCGCGAGCGATACGGCGCCTACGGCCGCGACTGGGCGGCGTACGTGCGCGACCCCGATGGCCGCCGCGTGGAACTCAAACTCCACTAGTGGCGCGCGGATGCGGTGAGATAGATTCCCGCGAGAACGATGGCGCCGCCGACGAGTGTCCCGACGGTCGGCGTCTCGGCGAGTAGCAGCGCCGCGAGGATGGTGCTACCGATCGGTTCGCCGAGGAGTGTGACGCTCACGACGTGAGATTCGAGGTGGCCGAGCGCCCAGTTGATGACGGTGTGACCGAGGACGCCCGGGCCGACCGCCATCGCGACGAAGAGCGCCCACTCGTGGGGCGGGTAGGCGAGCAGTCGGTGCCCCTGCCCGACCGCGACGCCGAGGAGGACGAGCGCACAGACTGCGTAGACGACCGTCGCGTACGGGACGACGCCGAGTCGCCGACGGAGCGACCGTCCGGCCAGATAGTAGCCCGCGACGGCGACGGCGGCGATCAGCGCGAGGAGGTTGCCGTACTGCGTGCCGACCACCGCGCCCGTCGAGGTGATGGTGGGATCGACTGCCGCGCGGATCGCCGGCCCGAACGACAGACCGACCATGCCGACCAGAGCAACGAGGATGCCCAGTGCTCCTCGACGCGTCACGCGTTCGCCGAGGAGGAGCCACCCGCCCACGGCGACGAAGGCCGGTTGCGCCTGGACGAGCGTGACACTCGCGGCGACGGTGGTGTGATCGAGGCTCTCGAACCAGAGGACGAAGTGGGCTGCGAGGGCGACGCCGGCAGCTGCGGCCACAACGCCGTCGCGCCGTCGAATCCGAGCGAGTCCGCTGCGGTCCCGAACCGTCAGGGGGACGAGTGCCCCCACGGTGAACGCCACCCGGTACAGCGCCTTGATAACGTTCGGCGCGTCGCTCCACCGGACCAAGATTGCGCTCGTGCTGATCGCCAACACGGCAACACCGAGGGCGAGGAGGGGCGGGACGACAGGGTCGTCGGTCGCGGACACACGCCATCGCTCGACCGGCGGCCGTTTACCGGTGTCGACGACCATCGAACGGGAAGACTCACCTATCGGTATTATCGAAGAAGAAACTTCTTCAAAAGACGGCTTACAGAATATTTTGGCATCATTTACGTAGTTGGAGATATAACTACACTCCGATGACCCGTTCGATACGCGATTGGTTGTGGATCGTGGTCTTTGCCACACTCGTCACGTTCTCGATCCCTTGGTTCCTCTGGGGGTCGTCGACCGTCGTCGCGGGCCTGCCGGTCTGGCTCTGGTGGCACGTCGGGTGGATGGGCGTGGCGTCGATCGTCTTCGCGCTGTTCGCCCGAACTGGCTGGGATCGGCTGATGGGCGTCGAGACCGACGTGACCGCGCCCGCGCGAGGTGGTGACCCGTGAGCCTCCAACCACTCGGCATCGTCGTCGGCTATCTCCTGTTGGCGCTCGGCGTCGGCCTCCTCGCCTACCGCGTCGGCGGGCACGACGCCGAGGACTTCTACCTCGCCAGCCGGACGCTCGGCACGCTCGTCTTGCTCTTTACCACGTTCGCGACCCTGCTCTCTGCGTTTACGTTCTTCGGTGGCCCGAACCTCGCGTACGCGGCCGGGCCGGAGTGGATTCTGGTGATGGGCGTGATGGACGGTATCCTCTTTGCCATCCTCTGGTACGTTATCGGCTACCGGCAGTGGCTCATCGGCCGCGCCCGCGAGTACGTCACCCTCGGCGAGATGCTCGGTGATCGCTTTGCGTCGCCCGGCCTCCGTGGTCTCGTCGCCGGCGTCAGCCTCGTGTGGCTGTTTCCCTACGTCATGCTCCAGCAGATGGGCGCTGGCGAGGCGCTCCGTGGGCTGACGGGTGGCACCATCCCCTACTGGGGCGGCGCGGCGCTCATCACCGTCTTCATGATCGTCTACGTGATGCTTGCGGGCCTGCGTGGCGTCGCCTGGACCGACACGCTTCAGGGGCTCTTCATGCTCTCCGTGCTCTGGGTTGCGGTCCTCTGGATCGTGAGCGCCATCGGCGGCGTCGGCGCCGCCACCGAGGGGATGGTGGCAGCCAACCCCGACTTCGCCGCCCTCGGTGGCGGTCTCTACACCCCACAGTTCATCATCTCCTCGGCGGTCACTATCGCCTTCGGCGTCACCATGTTCCCCCAGATCAACCAGCGCTTCTTCGTCGCGAAATCCGCGACGGTGCTGAAGCGCTCGTTCGCGCTCTGGCCGGTGCTCGTTCTCCTCCTCTTCGTTCCGGCGTTCATGCTGGGCGCGTGGGCCGCCGGGCTTCCCATCGACGTCCCCGAGGGGGCGAACGTCCTCTCCGTTCTCCTGGCCGAGTACACGCCGACGTGGTTCGCGGCGCTCGTCGTCGCCGGTGCAATGGCGGCGATGATGTCCTCGTCGGACTCGATGCTCCTCTCGGGGTCGTCGTACTTCACGCGCGACCTGTACCGTCCCTTCGTCGCGCCGGACGCGAGCGAGCGTCACGAAGCGTGGATCGCTCGACTCGGTGTCGCCGTCTTCGCCACGCTGGCGTTCGTCGCTAGCCTCACCCGTCCGGGGACGCTCATCGAAGTTGGCGACACCGCCTTCTCCGGATTCGCCCTCCTCGCGCCCCCGGTCATGGTCGCGCTCTACTGGGAAGCGACCACTCGTGACGGGATGGTCGTCGGTGTCGGCGTCCCGCAGGCGCTTTACCTCCTGCACGTCCTCGTCCCGGCCACGACCGTCGACCTGGCTGGAACGAGCGTCGATCTGCTCGCTCGGAGCTACGGCGGGTGGGACGTGGCGCTCGCGTTCATGCTGCTTGGTGCCCTCCTCACCGTCGGCGTCTCTGCCGTGTCGTCGCAGTCCGTCGGCGAGGACGCCACACGCTTCGCCGTCCACGGCGACTGATACGGATTATGGTAACTGTTTACCGGTGGTTCGCCTGGACGGTCCGGCGAACCACCGGCACTGACTTACAATAAACCGTATGACGGGACCCTCGGGAGCGGTTCGATCCCACGGCGGCGACGCTCCGATCGACGTACAGTCGGTAATGTTCCGACAGCCCGTCGTCGCTCCGGAACATCTACTTGGGGGCCGCGCTATTCACTCCTCATGAGCGACATTCTCGACGACGAGACCGCTGCCAAGATCATCAAGAACATCCGGGAGAGCGAACAGGAGAGCCCGCACTTCCAGGCGACGATGATAAACTTCGTCTACTCGCTCTACCAGAGTGACGGCGGTCTCGACGACATCGACCTCACGGAAGGGGAGGTCGAGGAGATTCTGAAGGAGATGCCGACCAATCCCGAACTCGAACTGGCGCACATGGACTGATCGGCGTCGACACGCGCTTATCCGTCCGCTCGATTCGCCCACGGGCGCAAGATGGCGTGGACGGCCTCGTTCATGGGCACGTCGATGCCGGCGTCCTCGGCGTGCCGGACGACCGATCCGTGGAGGGCATCGAGTTCCAACTGCTTCCCGTGGGTCAGATCGTAGTGGAGCGAGGAGTACATCTCCGGGTCCAGTTCCCGAACGAACTCGCTCCACTCGTCGACGACCGTCTCCGGCAGGTCGACGCCTTCCGCCCGGGCGACGGCGCTCACCTCCGCCATGAGCCGCCGATACATCGTCCACGACGCCTCCGTCTCGCGAATCTCGCCGAGCGGCAGGCGCGTTGTCGCCGTCATCCCTGCCTGTGCGCAGATGAGACAGAACTTCCGCCAGAGTTCGACCCACACGTCATCGGCGAGCACCGCCTCGACCCCGTCCGCCGCCGACAGCGCCTCGTCCAGCGCCTCGATTCGGGCGGTTCGTGTCCCGTCGAGTTCGCCGAAGACGAACCGTGCGGGACCGCCCGTGTGCTCCACGACGCCCGGCTCTTTGATCGTCGAGAAGATGTAGGCGACGCCGCCGGCGACGTGGTCGGCACCGAGTTCGTCGGCGAGCCACGCCTCGTTGTCGACGCCGTTCTGGAAAGAGACGACCGCGGTGCTCGCCCCTATGAGGGGCTCGACTTCCGGCGCTGCCGCCCGCGTATCGTGTGATTTCACGCAGAACAGGACGTAGTCACAGGGACCAATCGCCGCCGGATCGTCAGTCGCCGGACAGTTGACGGCCGTATCGCCCGCGATGCTCTCGACGCGTAATCCCGACGACTGCAGGGCGTCGAGATGCTCGCCCCGCGCGACGAGATGTACCTCGTGACCGGCGTCCGCGAGGCGTGCGCCCAGATAGCCACCCACTCCGCCCGCACCGAATACGGCGAACTTCATAGCGGCTGTACGACCAACCCGGTGAAGAAATGTGGGGAGTGAGGCGGCTACCGTGTGTCCTCTCCGTCGGTTCGGGCGGGCTGTCTGTGCCCCCCTATAGTAGCCTTTGCAAGTCATTCCACAGCTGATCGCACGCAGTCCGGCGATCAGGTGTGCAAACAGTTCCAAACGCTACTATAGCCGAGTCGGGCACACAGCCCTGGCAACCGCCGGATGGGGTGACGCTTCGTCCCACAGCCCTCCTCGAGACGCCGGAGCCGGCCGATTAGAACGGGGGTTCCAGAGGGACGGTCACACACCAAACTGCTGGAACCCCGGCCGGGTGTCCGGTTGGCGATTTGAATACTCTCCCGCCGATTTCCACCTGCTGAAAATCCGGTGCTTCGCTCGTCGGCGACACGCCCGCCGGTCGGGTATCCGTCGGGTTCGTACCCCTGTTCCGGTCAAACTGTAGGTCCCACGGAGCGCCACGCTGCGGACCGTGACCCGGGGCGGTCGCGATATCGCCGCAACTGTCGCACGACATCTTTCGGGCCATTCTTGCCCGTCGGTAGCGTTTCATCTCCCCCGACGATTCGCGAACGGCGTGACGCTCCCCCCGGTCGGCGAGTGACTCCCGGACTGCGTACCGGAGGTGTTTTGTGGTGCTGGCGTGAAGCGTCGGTAGACGGCATGGTCAGCCAGCCCCTTTCAGCCCGCGTGTACTCCACGTGTGGTTCCGTTGACTGACCTACTCCGTCTCTCTAACAACCACGAGCGACTGCTCCTGCGGCATTCGAAACGTCCGTCCTGCCCGCGTTAGTGGCACACACGATCCGACTGGCGGCGCAGCGTCGGCGACCGGCGTTCGAGAGCCAGTTCGAAGTCGGAGGGAAATCGAGTGATGATCGAGAGCTTTTCAAGTGACGATGCCCGCCCGCCTACTGGGTGCCGAATCTCGGGTGTGTGCCACCCCCTTCGGCAACCCTGCTTCATACTGTCGGCTGTAACTGTTTCAAGATGCTTGCCATCTTGGGATGACGAATATCTTGATTGATTTATAACCGACAGTATGGGCATCTGTATCCGAGAACCACGGAGAATGGAATGTCGGCGTCCGAGAACACGCTCGGAGTCGGATATCGTCCAAGAGGACGAGGAACGGCCACCTCTCGTGGCAGGGTTGTAGTTCCTGATCGATGGCATGTCGCGTGAGCGGGTATCACCCGACTCGGGCCGTTCCCCACAGAAAATATGGTGTTCGACGGGCTTAAAAATGTAGCCTATGTGGTACTTAATCATCGTTAGTCGGATTCTCGGCCCCCCTCAGGTATTCGGTTCAGAGTGCATAGTCGACGAACAGCATCCGAGAATCACTCCGACGAACGGACACCCCGAGAGCGGATGGAACAGCGCCGCTCGAAGTTGGGTGATCTTGAATGAAATCGACTGACGGCCCGCGAGGGGCCCGGCTTTATTTCGTATCCGCCCTCCCCGATTTGAACAAACCGAGACGTTCCTGCTCGCTTCGCTTCGCGGGCTGCGACTCGTCGGCTCAAATCGTGTCGGGATGACTTTTCACTGCTCACTTCGTTCGCAGGAAAAGTCCGCCCTCCCCGATTTGAACGGGGGGCAAGCCGATCTACAGTCGGCTGCTCTACCAGTCTGAGCTAAGGGCGGGCACGTAGACGTAATCGCCAGACTGGACTTAAGCATTCTCATTTACGCGGCGACGGACCCGAACCCTTTCGGCGGGTGACCGCCATCCACGCCGCATGGACGAGGAGCGACAGGCCACCTTCGGGCCGGACGGTGAACTGGAGACGGAAGCGCCGGAGGCAACCGGAACCAACGACTTCGGCGAGGAGACGGGTGCGGACGAGACGGACGGCGGATTCAACCGCTACGCCGTCGTCAGCCTGCTCCAGAAGGCGATCCGCCGCGGTGACGAAGAGGTAGCGGCGTGGTGTGCGTGGGAACTCGCACGCTCCGGTTTCGGCTGGAACCTCTGGGACCGACTGAACACGTTCGTCGTCGAGGACCTCAAAGCCGACACCGAGGCCCCACTCCTCGTCGGCCGGTACGAGGAGTTGGCCGAGAACTGGGAGATGGACTCCCGGCGTGGACAGATGGCGGCCGTGCAGGCGGCGCTGGTCGTCGCGCGTGCCCGGAGCGCCCGCGAGGGTGCGAACGCGGTCAACGCCTTTCACGCCATCGCGAAGCGGCGGGCCGAGGCGAACGCGCAGGACGAGGAGCCGACTCACACGTTTCCCGTCACCGACGATGATCTCTCCGTGGGTGGCCGATACGACGTGGCCCTCGACGGCCACACCGGCGAGGGTGCGCGGCTGAATCGGAGTTCGCCGTTCTTCCGCGTTCACGGCGCGCGTGTCGGTCCTGACGGTGAGACGGACGTGAGTTCTCGGTGGAAACGGCTGTATCTGGCCCTGGACGAGTACGACTACACGGACGAGGAGGTCGCTCACGCGCTCTCGGCTGTCGACGCCGGAGATCCGTGGACTGACCCCGACTTCGACGACTGATAGTGATTAGTGTAAGTCATTTCCGGTGCCTCGCCAAGACGGGTCGGCGAATCACCGGTAAACAGTTACACTAATCACTATGAGGTGGCTCACGCCTCCCACAGCGCGTACATATCGTCCCGGATCGGTCCGGTGTATCGCTCCCCGTCGATGTCGACGGCCGCGTCGCCCGCCTCGACGCGGCCGATATCGACGGCGTCGATCCCCTCTGTGGCCAGCGCAGCCAGCGCGTCGTCGGCTGTGTCGGCGTCGACGGTCGCCAGCAACGCGCCCGATCCGAGGACGCGAAGCGGATCGACGCCGACGGCCTCGCAGGCCGCGCGGGTCTCCCTCCGGACGTGGACGGCGTCGCGGTCCACGTCCAGTGTCACGCCTCCCGTGAGCGCCATCTCGATCAGCCCTTCGAGGACACCCCCCTCGGTCGGGTCGTGCATGGCCGTCGCGACCGGCGCGAGGACCGCTGCCTCGGGCATCACGCTGAGGTCGTCGAATGCGGCCGTCGCACGGTCGAGTACGTCTTTCGGAAGGTCGAGCCGGTCGTGGAAGTCGGTGGCGAGGACGCCCGTCGCCTCGATACCCGCTCCCTTCGTGAGCAGGATGCGGTCGCCGGGCGTCGCCCCGCCGGTCGAAACGAAGCGGTCGGCGACGCCGAAGCAGGTGAGCGAGCAGAGCGGCCGATCGAGGCCGGCGACGACCTCCGTGTGACCACCGGCGATGGTCAGCCCCAGCCGGTCGGATTCGGCGTCGAGCTGTCCCGTGATGGTATCGAGGAGTGCCGTGTCGGCAGTGGGAAGCAGAACGGTGCTGAGGAGGAACTCGGGGCGCCCTCCGGCAGCGGCCACGTCGTTCGAGGCGACGGTCACGGCGAGTTGGCCGATGCGCTCGGCCGCGAGTGAGATGGGATCGGTGCTGACGATCAGCGTCGCGTCGCCAACCCGAATTGCTGCGGCGTCCTCGCCGAAGGCCGGCCCGGCGAGCAGGTCCGGATTCGCCGTGCCCGTCCGCGACAGGACGAGTTCCGACAGGACAGTCGGATCGAGTTTGCCGGTCATGCTCGCTCCGTAGGCCCGCCCCGTTCATGTGCCTTCCCGTCCACGAAACCCTGCCCTACAAGCCGTCGGGACGGGTAGGCGATCGTATGCTCATGACGCCCGGTCCGACGGCGCTTCCACCGTCGGTCAGGGAGGCGATGCGCGGCGAACTGATCAATCCCGACGTCGATCCGGCCTTCGCGGACCGGTACGACACGCTGCTGAACAAACTGGCGACGGTGTTCGGCACCGACGACGAGATGGTCGTCATGGGCGGCGAAGGCATCCTCGGACTGGAGGCGGCCATCGCCTCGACCGTCGCGCCCGGCGATCACGTTCTCTGTCTCTCCAACGGTCCGTACGGCGACGGCTTCGCCGACTTCGTGGAGAGTTACGGCGGCGAGGCGACCCTCGTCGGCGCCGACTACGACGATCCGTTACCCATCGCCGAACTGGAACGGACGCTCGCCGACGGCGACTTCGACGTGGCGACCATGGTTCACTGCGAGACGCCAACGGGGACGCTCAACGACCTCGGACCGGCGCTCGACCTGCTCGGCGAACACGACGTGTTGACCGTCGTCGACGCCGTCTCGTCGCTCGGCGGGACGCCCGTCCCGACCGATCGGATCGACATCTGCCTCGGCGCATCTCAGAAGTGTTTCAGCGCACCGCCCGGTCTCGCGACCTGCTCCGTGAGCGACGCCGCGTGGGAGCGGATCGAGGCGCGTGACCCCGACTCGCTGTACACGAACCTGTTGCCGTGGCACGACGCCGAGCAGCCGTATCCGTACACCCACCTGACGACGCTCGTGATGGCACTCGACGAGGCGCTCGATCTGTTGCTTGAGGAGGGTCTCGACGCCGTCTACGACCGCCACCGCGAGGCGGCCGCCGCCTGTCGGGAGTGGGGACATGATCTCGGGCTGGAGCCGTACCCCGGTCCGACCCGCAGTTCGCCGACGGTCACGGCCTTCTCGGTGCCCGGGCGGGCGACGGCGTTACAGGACCGACTCCGGACCGATCACGACGTAACCCTCGCGACTGGCTTCGGCGACCTCAAAGACGACATCCTCCGTGTCGGTCACATGGGTTACAACGCCGACATCGACCGGGTCGAGCGAGCGATGGAGGCACTCGACGCGGTGCTCTAATCGACGCCTTGCTCGGTCACGCGAATTCCTTTCTCTGCGAGGTGGCGCATCTGCCGCTGGGCGAACTCCTCCTCGCTCGTCCCGCGGGTCGCCAGCACGTACACCGTTGCGCTCCCCGCGGGGCGCATCGTCCGACCGGCGCGCTGGGCACCCTGCCGGCGCGACCCGCCGAGCCCCGAGGCGACGATGGCGAGTTCGGCGTTCGGCAGGTCGATCCCTTCGTCGCCGACACGGGAGACGACGAGCGTCCGGCGCTCCCCCCCGCGGAACGCCCGAAACAGACGGTCGCGTTCGTGGTGTGGCATCTCTCCGCTGATGAAGGGGGCGTCGATGGCATCGGCGATCGATCGGCCGTGATCCAGCCACTCGACGAAGACAAGTGCCTTCGCAGTCGGGTGTTCGGCGAGCAGGTGACGGACTTCGTCGACCTTCGCGGGATTCTCGCCCGCAATCCGATGTTTCGCACGCGGCTCCGCGCTCGCATACGCGTTGCGCTCCTCGTCGTTCGCCCACGGGAGATATCGGATTTCGACTTCGGGCTCCTGCACGTAGCCGGCGTCGAAGAGGGCGTCCCAGTCGGTACCGATCGGCGGGCCGACCAGCGTGTAGATGTCCGTCTCGCGGTCGTCCTCTCGCACCGGCGTGGCCGAGAGGCCGAGGCGATGTTTGCTCTGAAGATCCGCGCTTCGGCGATACACCTCGCTGGGGATGTGGTGCACTTCGTCGTAGACGATCAGCCCCCACTCGCGGCGGTCGAACAGGGAACGGTGGCGGTCCATGCCCGCGACTTGGTAGGTGGCAATCGTGACTGGGCTGATATCCTTCTCGCCGCCGTGGTACTCGCCGATCTGTGTCGGATCGAGTGTCGTGTGCTCGAGGAGTTCGGTTCGCCACTGCCCGGCGAGTTCGCGGCTGGGGACGAGGATCAGCGTCTCGCCGCCGACGGCGGTCAGGGTACCGATGGCGGCGACAGTTTTCCCGCTCCCCGAGGGGCCGACGAACACGCCCGCCCGTTGGTCGAGAAAGCGGTCGACCCAGTTGCGCTGGTAGTCCCGGAGGCTCGTCGTCAACTCGATATCGAGCGGATCGCCGGTTTCGAGATTGCGGTCGTCGACGACGGGGTAGCCTGCCTCGTAGAGGATGCGCTTGATCGACGCTTCGCTCCCCTCGACCACCCAGCTCTCGGTGTCGGAGATGGGTGCGTGGAGCTGTTCTTCGTCGAGTTTCTGTCGCGCGACGTTGCCCATCAGGCTCTCGCTCGCTGCCTCCAGTACCGTGTAGCCGTCCTCGTGGGTGGTGAGCGTGAACTGCCGGGCGCGGGTCCACTGGCGCTCGATCCACTCCTCCAGATGCGGGGAGCGACGCGGGAGGACGGAGCGGAGCGTTCGCAGGAGGGCCCCGACATCGTCGAACGGGGCAGCCCACACGTCCTCCTGCCGGATGCGGTAGAGATAGCCTTTGGTGCCCGACGTGTCCACCAGGTGGGCGAGACGAGAGAGCTGTGCGCGGGTGTACTGGGTCGGCTGGTCGACGACGATCTCCCGGCGCTCTGGAAAGCAAATTACGCGCTCGCGTTCGGCGAGGGCCTTCCACTCGGTCGGATACCAGACGACGGGGTCGGCTTCGACGTCGAGGCGCTCCACGCGGCTGTCGGTGACCAAGCGGTCGAGTGCCTCGCTGGCGGCCGCCTGTGTGCACCCGAGTCGGCGGGCGATCTGCTGGGCCGTCGCCACGGGACGGCCTTCCGCCTGTAACGCGTCGTGGAACGACTCCAGCGTGACGGCGTCGGTCGTACCGTCGCCGTCTGCGGGCTCGTCGGTCATCGGTGCCGATACGTCGTGGATGGAGAAACGAGTTGTGACCTAGCCCAGCAGTCCGAGGTCGTCGATGCGGTCGACGATCACGTCGACTGCCTCGGCGGCGTCGGCCGTTCGTTTCCCACCCGTGATGACGATCTTCCCGCTACCGAACAGCAGGATGACCACGTCCGGATCGTCCATGCGGTAGACGAGGCCGGGGAACTGTTCCGGTTCGTACTCCACGTCCTCCAGCCCGAGGCCGATGGCGAGGGCGTTGAGGTTGAGCGTGTGTCCCAGATCCGCACTGGAGACGATGTTCTGGACCGTGATCTCCGGATCTTCCTCGACGGGAATCTGTAGGTCGCGGAGCTTCTGGAAGATGATGCCGAGCGCTTCGTGGACGTCGTCGATGCTCTTCGCGCCCGTGCACACGATCTTGCCCGAGCGGAAGATGAGGGCGGCTGCCTTCGGCTCCTGTGTCCGGTAGACCAGCCCCGGGAAGTTGTCGGGGTTGAAGTCTGCTCCGGGGAGGTCCTCCGCGAGCGCTTCGAGATCGAGCTCCTGCCCGATGCCGGTCGACGCCACCACGTTCTGAATCTCTATCGAATCTGCCGGGTCACTCATCGTATGCGCCCAAATGCACGCCCCATCCTTATAAACCACCCCGGAGACGTGCGGGCGTTGCTTCTCGACACTGGTCGACCGGCCGAATCGTCCGGCGTGTGGCCACTCACCGCGACAGGGATCACCACACAAATATCACTTCGTCTGCCGATTTCAGCGGAAACCAACGGGGTTAAGTATTCACCTCCATTCTGCATGTAATGCGAAGGCGACGAGGGCGACGCCGCCCTCGGCCCCGGACCACTCGCCCCTCGACGGCGATCTGACGGCCCGATCAACGGGCTTATATGGATCGCCCTCGTCGGTTCAGGTCCGGACGAAACATGAGGATTCCCCCCCTGCGGTCCGCCGTAAGACGGAATCTGATGTGAGCCTCGGTGGGTCGGTGACACCCGAACGATCGCGTGACCCCGATCCACCACCTTGGACCTCAGTGGTCTTTACGACGCGGAAACATTACGTTTCCCGCCACCCCTCACTCCACATGGAGTGAGCCCATTCCGGTTGATCCTGCCGGAGGCCATTGCTATCGGGGTCCGATTTAGCCATGCTAGTTGTACGAGTTCAGACTCGTAGCAAATAGCTCCGTAACACGTGGCCAAACCACCCTACAGAGAACCATACCCTCGGGAAACTGAGGCTAATAGTTCATACCCGTCTCAGGCTGGAATGCCGAGACGCGCAAACGTTCCGACGCTGTAGGACGTGGCTGCGGCCGATTAGGTAGACGGTGGGGTAACGGCCCACCGTGCCGATAATCGGTACGGGTTGTGAGAGCAAGAACCCGGAGACGGAATCTGAGACAAGATTCCGGGCCCTACGGGGCGCAGCAGGCGCGAAACCTTTACACTGCACGCAAGTGCGATAAGGGGACCCCGAGTGCGAGGGCATACAGTCCTCGCTTTTCACTACCGTAAGGTGGTAGTGGAATAAGAGCTGGGCAAGACCGGTGCCAGCCGCCGCGGTAATACCGGCAGCTCGAGTGATGGCCGATTTTATTGGGCCTAAAGCGTCCGTAGCCGGCCACACAAGTCCATCGGGAAATCCGCCAGCCCAACTGGCGGGCGTCCGGTGGAAACTGTGTGGCTTGGGACCGGAAGACCCAACAGGTACGTCTTGGGTAGGAGTGAAATCCCGTAATCCTGGACGGACCACCGATAGCGAAAGCATGTTGGGAAGACGGATCCGACGGTGAGGGACGAAAGCCAGGGTCTCGAACCGGATTAGATACCCGGGTAGTCCTGGCCGTAAACGATGTCTGCTAGGTGTGGCTCCCACTACGAGTGGGTGCTGTGCCGTAGGGAAGCCGCTAAGCAGACCGCCTGGGAAGTACGTCCGCAAGGATGAAACTTAAAGGAATTGGCGGGGGAGCACTACAACCGGAGGAGCCTGCGGTTTAATTGGACTCAACGCCGGACATCTCACCAGCATCGACAACAGCAATGACGATCAGGTTGATGACCTTGTCAGAGCTGTTGAGAGGAGGTGCATGGCCGCCGTCAGCTCGTACCGTGAGGCGTCCTGTTAAGTCAGGCAACGAGCGAGACCCGCACTCCTAATTGCCAGCACCGGCTTCGGCCGGGTGGGTACATTAGGAGGACTGCCGTGGCTAACACGGAGGAAGGAACGGGCAACGGTAGGTCAGTATGCCCCGAATGTGCTGGGCTACACGCGGGCTACAATGGCCAAGACAATGGGTTCCCACCTCGAGAGAGGGCGGTAATCTCCTAAACTTGGTCGTAGTTCGGATTGAGGGTTGAAACTCACCCTCATGAAGCTGGATTCGGTAGTAATCGCGTGTCAGCAGCGCGCGGTGAATACGTCCCTGCTCCTTGCACACACCGCCCGTCAAAGCACCCGAGTGGGGTCCGGATGAGGCGTGGATACCCACGTCGAATCTGGGCTCCGCAAGGGGGCTTAAGTCGTAACAAGGTAGCCGTAGGGGAATCTGCGGCTGGATCACCTCCTACTGACCGGGACCTCCCACACGGGAGGCCCACCACGTAGCGACCACGACTCCAAGGTACCGGATCGCCCACACGACCGTTCGGGCACCTACGATCCACCGAGGCTCACACTCCCACCCAGCGTCCCACCGAGGGACCGGGCCCGTAGCTCAGCGGTAGAGCACCTCCTTTGCAAGGAGGACGCCCTGGGTTCAAATCCCAGCGGGTCCATGCCAGCCCACCCACGCCGAAACACACTGCTTAAGTGCATGACGGCGCTCGGTTGGGCTACGCAAGACCGATGCACCATCCCGTGCGAACGCGGATGGGAAGGGTCGAACGTTCACGCGTCTACGTGAACGTTATGACACCGTATGTACGTGCGATCCAGGCGTCCACTGGACCCGAACAGTCAATCCGGGTCACTAGTGTGACAATCCATCAATCTGGCTACTGTGCCAGCTGGTGAATGGCTCGGCTCGAGAGCCGAAGACGGACGTGCCAAGCTGCGATAAGCCTCAGGGACCTGCATGGAAGGAAAGAACTGAGGATCTCCGAATGGGAATCCCCTCGCAATTGCCTTGCGCAATGGGGAACGCTCCGAATTGAAACATCTCAGTAGGAGCAGGAAGAGAACGCAAATACGCGATCCCGTTAGTAACCGCGAGTGAACGCGGGCCAGCCCAAACCGAATCTCTCACGAGACATGTGGTGTAGGCTGACGATCAACGTCCGACCCGTCCCGAGAAGTCTCCTGAAACGGAGCGCGATACAGGGTGACAGCCCCGTATCGGGATGCAGTACGACGCGAGTCAGTTCAAGAGTAGCGGGGATTGGATATTCCTCGTGAACGTCCCGGGCATCAACCGGGAAGGCTAAACACTCCTCGAGACCGATAGCGAACAAGTAGCGTGAGCGAACGCTGAAAAGTATCCCGAGAAGGGAACTGAAATAGAGCCTGAACTCAGTTGGCGATCGAGCGACGGGGCATACAAGGTCCTTCGACAAACGACCGCGGGGCGACCCGCTAGTAGGACTCGAAGGAAGCCGATGTTCCGTCGTGCGTTTTGAAAAACGAACCAGGGAGTGCACTTGCTTGGCGAGTCTAACCCGACTATCGGGGAAGGCACAGGGAAACCGATACGGCCGCAGTCTTACGACCAGGGCCACCGTGTTCAAGCGCGGGGAGTCAAGCGGGTGCGACCCGAAACCGGGTGATCTACGCGTGGGCAGGGTGAAGCGTGCCGAAAGGCACGTGGAGGCCCGTTAGGGGTGGTGTCCTACAATACCCTCCCGTGACCTATGCGTAGGGGTGAAAGGCCCATCGAACCCGGCAACAGCTGGTTCCAGCCGAAACATGTCGAAGCATGACCTCTTCAGAGGTAGTCCGCGAGGTAGAGCTACCGATTGGATGACCCGCCTCCGAGAGGAGTCGGCCATCCTGTCGAACTCCGAACTTGCGGACGCCACAGACGAAGGGAGTCCGGTGTGCGGGGTAAGCCTGTGCACCGTAAGGGAGACAACCCAGCGGTAGGTTAAGGTCCCAAAGTGTAGACTAAGTGCGATCGAAGGTGGTCCCGAGCCCTAGACAGCCGGGAGGTGAGCTTAGAAGCAGCTACCCTCTAAGAAAAGCGTAACAGCTTACCGGCCGAGGTTCGGGGCGCCCAAAATGATCGGGGCTCAAGTCTACCACCGAGACCTACCCGTGTCCGTGAAAGGACAATCGCGTAGGCTGGCACTCCGCTCGGACGGAAGCACGGGAGAGATTTCGTGTGGACCGAGCGGTGACGATAATCCTGGTCATAGTAGCAGCGAGAGTCGGGTGTGACCCCCGACGGCCTTACGAGCAAGGGTTCCTCGGCACTGTCAATCAGCCGAGGGTTAGTCGATCCTAAGTCTCGCCGTAATTCGACCGAGACAACAGGGAAGCTGGTTAATATTCCAGCACCACTACTCACCGAAAGTCGACGCTTTGGGGACAACCGAGCCGGGCCCTCGCCCGGTCGAATCAGGTACCGCCGTGGAAGCCGTAATGGCAGGAAGCGGCCAACTCCTGAGATAGCGTAAGTCGGTCGTACCTAGAGCCCGTGAAAAGACGAGAGTAGTGATCGTACCGAGATCCGACACAGGTGCTCTGCCGGCGAAAGGCAAGGCCCGTCGGGAGCAACCGGCGTTAGGGAATTCGGCAAGTTAGTCCCGTACGTTCGCAATAAGGGATGCCTGCCTCGGAGAGAGGCAGGTCGCAGTGACTCGGGCGCTCCGACTGTCTAGTAACAACATAGGTGACCGCAAATCCGCAAGGACTCGTACGGTCACTGAATCCTGCCCAGTGCGGGTATCTGAACACCTCGTACAAGAGGACGAAGGACCCGTCAACGGCGGGGGTAACTATGACCCTCTTAAGGTAGCGTAGTACCTTGCCGCTTCAGTAGCGGCTTGCATGAATGGATCAACGAGAGCGCCACTGTCCCAACGCTGGGCCCGGTGAACTGTACGTTCCAGTGCGGAGTCTGGAGACCCCCAAGGGGAAGCGAAGACCCTATAGAGCTTTACTGCAGGCTGTCGCTGAGACGTGGTCGCTACTGTGCAGCATAGGTAGGAGGCGTTACACAGGTACCCGCGCTAGCGGGCCACCGAGCCATCATTGAAATACTACCCGGTAGTGACTGCGACTCTCACTCCTGGCGGAGGACACCGGTAGCCGGGCAGTTTGACTGGGGCGGTACGCGCTCGAAAAGATATCGAGCGCGCCCGATGGTCTCCTCATTCGGGTCGGGAACCCGAAAGAGAGCGCAAGAGCACAAGGAGGCCTGACAGTGATCTTCCCAACGAGGATCGCTGACGCGAAAGCGTGGTCTAGCGAACCCACGAGGTTCATTAATGGGACCCGTGGATGACAGAAAAGCTACCTTAGGGATAACAGAGTCGTCACTCGCAAGAGCACATATCGACCGAGTGGCTTGCTACCTCGATGTCGGTTCCCTCCATCCTGCCCGTGCAGAAGCGGGCAAGGGTGAGGTTGTTCGCCTATTAAAGGAGGTCGTGAGCTGGGTTTAGACCGTCGTGAGACAGGTCGGCTGCTATCTATTGGGGGTGTGAGGTACTTGACGGGAACAAGCGTATAGTACGAGAGGAACTCCGCTTGGGTGCCACTGGTGTACCGGTTGTCTGAGAAGGCAGTTGCCGGGCAGCCACGCACCACGGGGTAAGAGCTGAACGCATCTAAGCTCGAAACCCACCTGGAAAAGAAGTACCACCGAGGACACTCGTAGAAGACGAGTTCGATAGACTCGGGGTGTACGCGTCGAGGCAACGAGACGTTCAGCCCGCGAGCACTAACAGTCCAAGCCACATTCATCAGAGTCGCACTGTGATCCGGTTGCTGTCCGGGTCCAGGCGCAAGCTGGATCGCACGTACGTACGGTATTACCGACCCTGGCGTGACGACGGTTCGATTCCGTCGGTCGGCATGAAGGCGGCCAGAGCGGCAAGGAAACACCCGTACCCATCCCGAACACGGACGTTAAGCTTGCCTGCGTATCGGCCAGTACTGGAGTGGGCGACCCTCTGGGAGACCCGATTCGCCGCCTCACCATTCATACTTCATTCACGTGGCGAGCGACAGCAGTAGCGTGAGTTCGTCACGTTCCGAGCGGGGCCCGTCCGCTCGGATTTCACAGGCGATACCGCTCGGCAATCCGAATTAAACCGGGTTTAATCGGGGTGAAACGCCCCAAACCCGGCTTCAGCGCTTTCCGGGTTTAACGGGGTGTAGACCGTGGGCTCGACCGGCATGAACACGAAACGAACTGGTGCGATACTGCTGTCGGCGCTGTTGCTGGTGTCGGCCGTTGCGCCGGCAGCGGTGACGGCGCAGACGGACGAGTCGCTCTCGCTGGGCGTGACACAGGACGAGACAGGTTCGGTGACCATCTCCGTTACGGACAACGGTACAGCCGTCGAGAATGCGACGGTGAACGTGACGGCGGACGGAAACGGCACGTACGCTGGCGCGGGTGAGTATGTAACCGGCGCCAACGGTACCGTGTCACTCCAGACACCCGCGGAGCCGGTAACGGTCACCGTGGAGGCGAGTTACAACGGAACGACCACGACGACGACGGTCGATCTCGAACCGACGCTCGGTGTCGAGGTCGATGGGGCAGCCGACGGGTCGGTCGTCGTGACGGTCACGCGCGGGAACGCGACGGTCGAGAACGCGACGGTGAACGCGACGGCGAACACGACCTACGCCGATACGGGCGAGTTCGAGACGGACGCGAACGGCACTGTCACGCTCGCGAACCCGGACGAGACGGTCGAACTGACGATCACGGCGATGGACGGGAACGAGACGGCGGCCACGTCGGTCGTCGTCAAGCCGGTCCAGACCCTCGCCGTGGGTGTCGAACAGGCCGATGACGGGACGGTGACTGTTTCGGTCGGCCGACTCGGCGAACCGGTTGCGAACGCGACAGTGGACGTGACCGCGACGGGTAACGACACGTACGCGGCCACGGGCGAGTACGAAACCGACCAGACCGGGACGGTCGTGCTCCCGGCGCCGTCGGAGAACGTCACGGTGACGGTGACGGCGACGAAAGACGGCGACACGGCGACGACGACGGCTGAACTGGAACCGCCCGAACCGGTCGGGCCGTTCGGTCAGATCGTCTCGGCGTTCGTCGACGCGCTGAAGGGTGCCGGCTTCACCGGCATCGGCTCGCAGGTATCCGATTTCGTGACGAGCAACAACCCGTCGAACGCGGGTAACTCCGAGGCGGTCGGCAACGACGCGCCCGTGACGCCGGCAGTGGGCAACAACGCGCCCATCACGCCGCCGGGTCAGGAGAAAAAAGACGACAACGAGTCCCGTGTCGTCCCGGATGGCCCGCCGGTCGATAACCCGGGCCAGAGCAACGAGAGTAACCCCGGCAACTCGGGTTCGGCGCCGGGGCAGTCCGGTGACGAGGACGGCTCGCCGGGTAACTCCGGATCGGCGCCGGGACAGTCGGGCGACGCGGATGACGACGAGGAAGACGGCGCGGACGACTCGCCGGGCAACTCGGGTTCGGCGCCGGGACAGTCGGGCGGCGCGGATGACGACGAGGAAGATGAAGAGGACGACTCGCCGGGCAACTCCGGATCGGCATCGGGTCAGTCCGACGGCACGGACGGCGATGAGGAAGACGAAGCCGATGAAGAGGACGGCTCGTCGGACGATTCGGATTCGGACTCGGACTCCGACGATAGCGGTGAGGACGACGACGCCGGCAGTAGTGGTAACGGGAACAGCAACGCTGGCGGCAACGGTGGTGGCGGTAACGCCGGCGGCAACGGCGGTAACGGTAACGCCGGCGGCAACGGCGGTAACGGTAACGCTGGCGGCAACGGCGGTAACGGTAACGCTGGCGGCAACGGCGGTAACGGTAACGCTGGCGGCAACGGCGGTAACGGTAACGCTGGCGGCAACGGCCGCTAACTGATCTGCGATCGCGGTTACTCTTTGTCGCGGTGTAATCGATCGATTGCGGCGCCGATTCTTGCTGGCGAACAGCCGGCGAGGTCGGCCGCTCGCTCGACGGTGATGCCCCGTTTACGGACGGCGACGGCCGCGCCGGTGACGACGAACGGATCGGCGTCGTGTCCGGGTCGCCACGCCCGATCGTCGAGCGTGGGCGTCGTGGGTGGGGCGTTCACGGCGCCGACACAGCCGATAGCGAGCATTGCCGCAGCGAACGGACTGGCCGACGGGTCGCCGTCGGTCCGTCGCATCGCCTCGTCGACGACGCCCGCGAGTGCGAGTGCGGCTTCGGGGTCGTCGCCCACGAGGGAACGGTCGAGAGCCGACGCCCGTAGCGCCGCGAGCGTCATGGCTCGTCGAGGGCGTGATCGACGACGGTTCCGTCGGGACGGAGCGTCACGGTCCCCAGTTCGACCCGTTCCCCGGATGCTGCCACGCGGTCGACCGCTTGGAGCGTCCGGTCGCGGTCGAGGTGGTCCCAGACGGCCCGCTCGACCAGTTGCTGGAAGGCGTCGCGGTCGCGCCAGGCGGCGTCGAGGTCGGAGGGGACGTGGACCAGGAACCGAAAGGCGTCGTCGTCGACGCCGATGCTCACGCCGAAGGTGTCGGCGGGGGGTGACTCCTCGGGGTCGTCGGCCATGCGCCCGCTCGGTCCGCCGGACGCATAAGCCGGTCGGTGTGAAAGAGAGTAACAGCCAGACAGCGACGCGATGGCGGCGTTTTTGCCCGGCGACGGCGGAGAGTAGGTATGAGCTACTCCATCGGACTCGTCGGCAAGCCCTCGGTGGGAAAGTCGACGTTTTTCAACGCGGCGACGATGAACGACGTACCGGAGGGCGCGTACCCCTTCACCACCATCGACCCGACCGTCGGCGAGGCGTACGTTCGCGTCGACTGTGCGGCCCCCGAGTTCGACGAGACGTGTACACCGAGCGTGGGATACTGCGACGACGGGACGCGGTTCGTCCCCGTGAAACTCGTGGACGTGGCCGGCCTCATTCCGGGCGCTCACGAGGGGAAGGGCCTCGGCAACCAGTTCCTGAGTGACCTCAACGAGGCGGACGTACTGGTGCACGTCGTCGACTTCTCGGGGAAGACAGACATCGAGGGCGAACCGACGGAGGGCCACGACCCGCGCGACGATATCGATTTCCTCGAAAACGAACTCGACATGTGGTATCTGGGAATTCTGGAGAAAGGGATCGAGCGCTTCGAGTCGAAGTATCACGGCGCGGACGCGTCCATCGAGGCCGACCTCGCGGAGCAGATGAGCGCCTTCCGCACGAACGAAGACGAGATCAAGCAGGTGATCCTCTCGGAGGGGCTCGACCTCGATCCGTCGACGTGGGACGAGACGGACCGTGAATCGCTGGCTCGCGAGATTCGCAAGCGCACCAAACCGATGGTGATCGCAGCGAACAAGATCGACGACCCCGAGGCGGCGACGAACTTCGCGGAGATCGCGTCGGACCCCGCGTACGACCATCTGCCCATCGTCCCCGCGAGTGCCCACGCGGAGAAGGCGCTGAAGGCGGCGAACGAGGCGGGGCGTGTCGACTACACGCCCGGGGACGACGAGTTCGACATCGTCGGCGACGTGAGCGAGGAACAGGCGGCCGGGCTGGAACAGATTCGGTCGTTGCTCGTCGACCACGGCGGCACGGGCGTCCAGTCGTCGCTGGAGGCGGCGCTGTTCGACGCGCTCGACCTCATCGCGGTGTTTCCCGGGAGCGACGACGGATCGACCAGCGAGAAGGGAAGTTTCCGTGACTGCTTTCTCCTCCCAGCGGGCTCGACGACCGAGGATTTCGCCACCCACATCCACACGGACCTGGGCGACGGGTTGCTCCACGGCATCGACTGCCGGTCGTCGCGACAGATCGGTAGCGGCCACGTGCTCGACGATCGAGACGTGGTCGAACTGGTAACGACGAATTAGCGTTCGTGCTCGTCGACGGCGGCCTCCAGTGTCCGAAGCGCCCAGCGCGCGCTCTCGCGTTTGACGGTCCAGCGGTCGCCGTCGAAAACGTGGCGCTCGGCGTGGACGAAGGAGTCGCCGGTCCCCCACGGCGCGGCGTAGGCGACGCCGACGAAGACGAGGCCGACCGGCTTCTCCTCGGTGCCGCCCGACGGCCCGGCGATGCCGGTGGTGGAGACGCCCCACGTCGCTTCGGCGTCGTCGCGGACGCCCCGCGCCATCTCCCGGGCGACGGGCGCGGAGACGGCGCCGTGCGCGTCGAGTGACTCGCGAGTGACACCGAGCGCGTCGAGTTTCGCGTCGTTCGAGTAGGCGACGACGCTGCGGTCGAAGTAGTCGCTGGAACCGGGCACGTCGGTCAACAGTGAGCCGACGAGGCCGCCGGTGAGCGATTCGGCGACGGCGAGGGTCTCGTCCCGGTCACCGAGGCGGCGTCCGAGGCGCTGTTCGATGGCGTCGTCGTCAGCGGGAACAACCGTGTCGGTGGTCGAAGCGGCGTCGGTCATGCCCGTTCGTTCGGCACCCAGCTCCATCAAACGAGTCCCCAAGCCGATCCCCGGTTCCGACTCTTTTATGTCGGCCGCGTGGAGTGAACTGAATATGGCAGACGAGACAATTGCATTCGTCGGACTCGGTATCATGGGTGGACCGATGGCGAAGAACCTGCTCGATGCGGGCTACACTGTGATCGGTCACAACCGCTCGCAGGAACCGGTAGACGAACACGTCGCGGCGGGTGGCGAGGCGGCCGAGACGCCGAAGGAAGCGGCCGAACGCGCCGACGTGACGATCATGTGCCTGCCCGACTCGGACGTGGTAAGCGAGGTGATGCGCAAGGAGGACGGCGTCCTCGCCGGCCTGAGCGAGGGCGACGTCGTCATCGACAACTCCACCATCTCGCCGATGGTGACCGAGGACCTCGCCGAGGAGGTGCGCGAACGCGGCGCGAACATGCTCGATGCGCCGATCAGCGGCGGCGAGGAGGGCGCCATCGAGGCGTCGCTCTCGATCATGGTCGGCGGCGACGAGGCGGTCCTCGACGAGGTCCGGCCGATCCTCGACGTGATGGGCGAGACGGTCACCTACTGTGGCGACAACGGCGCCGGGCAGGTCACCAAGGCCTGTAACCAGATCGTCGTCGCGGGGACGATGCAGGCCGTCAGCGAGGCGCTGGTCTTCGCCTATCAGGCCGACGCCGACATGGAAGCCGTCGTCGACGCCATCAGCGGCGGCGCCGCCGGCTGCTGGACGCTCGACAACCGCGCGCCCAGCATGATACAGGGCGACTTCGAACCCGGCTTCTTCGCCGACTACCAGTACAAGGACCTGCGGATCGCCACCGACGCGGGCGAGGCCTACGAGTCCCCGATGCCGCAGACGGAACTCGTCCACGAGATGTACAAGTCGATGGTCGCTACGGGGCGCGGCAAGGACGACAACTCCGGCGTGATGCAGGTGATCGAGGATCTGGCCGGGGTCGAAGCGCGCGTCGAGGACGACTGATACTCCTCGACCTGTGGTTCGAGCGTCTCACCCGCCATCCGGAGAGACTCGTCGTCGTCGGCCGATCACATCACCGTGTCTTTCATAGTGATTATTGTAGCTATTTACCGGTGGTTCGCCGAGACGGGCGGGCGAACCACCGGTCATGACTTACAATAATCACTATCAGGCGCTCGAACTCCGCCATGCTGATCGGCGCGTCGGGTACGGATTCGTCGCCGAAATCGTATCCTGGGATGCCGCTCATCGTCTCTCTATCGTGCTAGCTGTGCACATATTAACGTATTTGCATGTGGGTCGTCTCCCGGACGCCACTACTCCACGTCGTCGTGGTCCATCAGCTGTCGCTCCCGATCCGTGGGCGCGGGGTCGTAGGTGACGATTTCGAGCAGGTTCCCCGAGGAATCGAGGAAGTAGAAGCCCTCGAACTCCCCCCAGTCGTAGGGTCCCTGTTTCGGGAACTGCCCCTCCAGACGGTCCATCAGCGACTGGTAGGTGTCGCGGTCCGTCTCGAAGGCGATGTGGGCCTTGTCGAGAGGGTGGGCCAGCTCCTCTTCGTCCCACTTCTCGGCGCGTCCCGTCTCCATCAGCGTGACGACCGTCCCCGCGCCCGTCTCGAACATGACGTGTGCGCCCTTGAAGTCGTCCGGCGGGCGGAGGAGGTCGAGGTCGAGTACGTCTCGGTAGAACTCGTGCGCGGCGTCGAGGTCGTCCACGTCAATGTTGATGTGATCGACGGCGTCCATGGGGCTACTGGCGGGGCGGACCCGATATAGGTTTTCCCTGTCGGGGGTGCCAGTTACAGTCGGCGGAGCCGTCAGCCGAATCCACGGCCGACGACGGCGACGGTGCTGAGCAGTCCGAACAGCACGGTGCTGGTGGGGTGGGTGAGCACGGTCCCGGCGAGCGACGCACCGGCGGCGCCGATACCGAACATGGCGAGATACGTGACCCCGTCCGAGCGGCCGTGGGCGTCGGCCGCGGCGTGTTCCGCGACGACCACCTGATTGACCGGGCGCGGTCCCGTACAGGACGACCCCGAGTGCGAGACAGAGCGCCACCAGCGGGACGACGCCGACGGTACGAGCCGCGGGAAAGAGGACGGCGAGGGCGCCGACGAACGCCGCCGGACTCGGCGCGTGGTCGGTGAGTTTGCCGGCCGCCGGCCGCCGGTCGCTCCGGGAGCGGCGCGGCCGAGAGTATATGTGGACTGCACCCCTTCGTCGGGCCGATGCGACACGCGCAGGGACCTCTCCTCTCCGTCGACGTGAGCGCGCGCGAGTGGCGAACCGAAGCGATCCGGGACGCCCGAAAGGCGTTCGTCGGCGGCCGGGGCCTCGGAACCCGATTGGCCTACGAGCGAATTCCGTTCGACGCCGACCCGTTCGGCCCGGACAATCGCCTCGTCTTCACCGCCGGCCCGCTCCAGACGGCGACGACGAGTTTCGCCGGCCGGCTCTCGTGTACGGGCCTCTCCCCGCTGACCGACGGCCTGCTGTCGTCGAACGCCGGCGGCTTCCTCGCGGGCAACTTCGTCGGCACGGGCCACTCCGCCGTCGAACTCGTGGGGTCGAGCGACGACCCCCTCGCCGTCCACGTCCGTGCCGACGGCGTCGAGTTCGAGGCCGTCCCGGATCTCGCGGGCGCGGAGGTGTCGGCGGTGACCGAGTGGGCCCGGGAGCGTCACGGCCTCGAGGCCGAGCACGTCGCCTGCGTCGGGCCAGCGGGGGAGAATCGGGTGCGGTTCGCCGCCATCGTGACGACCGAACACCGGGCGTTCGCGCGCGGCGGTCTCGGCGCGGTGCTGGGCGCGAAAGGGGTGAAGGCGATCACCTTCGACGGCGACGCTGCGCCCGGCCCGGATCTGGACGCCGCGGCCCGCGACGTGGCGAGCGCGGTCCACCGCGAGGCTGCCGAGGACGACCACGTGATGAAAGCGCAGGGGACCCCGAGTCTCACGACGTTCGCGAACGAGGTGGGCGCTCTGCCGACCCGCTATTTCTCCGAGCGTTCGTTCGAGGGGGTCGACGGTTTGAGCGGTGAGCGGGTGGCCGAAAAAAAGACCGGCCGTGGCACCTGCGCCCGGTGTGCGTTCGCGTGCAAACTCCCCACGGCGGACGAGGCGACGGGTGTCGAGACCGAGGGGCCGGAGTTCGAGACGATCATGGCCTTCGGGAGCAACGCGGGCGTCGACGACCTGCCGGCGGTGATGCACGCCAACGACCGCTGTGACGAACTCGGGCTCGACACCATCTCGTGTGGCGACGTGGTGTCGGCGTATCTCGCCGCCAAGGATGCTTTCGGCGACGCCGAGTTGGTCCACGATTTGATCGAGCGGATCGCCCGCCGCGAAGGGATCGGCGACCTGCTGGCGGAGGGGCTCGCCCGCTGTCACGACGAACTCGGTGTCCCGGACTGGACGATGAAGGGGATGGAGTTCGCCGCTCACGACGGCCGGGCGCTCGCGGGGCAGGCGCTCGCGTTCGCCACCTCGAACCGCGGTGCGGACCATCTCTACGGCGGGATGTACGTCTACGAGTATCCGCTCGTCGACCGCGAGGACGCCCTGCCGGCCGACGGACTGGAGGGCAAAGCGGCGAAGTTGGTCGAGTCCGAGAACCGAAACGCGGCGCTGGATTCGGCGATCGCCTGCCGGTTCTCCCGTGGGACGTTGACCGACGACCGGCTCCGGACGCTCCTCGACGCTACCCCTGGTGAACTGGACGCGCTCGGCGCTCGAATCGTCGATCTGGAACGCGGGTTCAACAACCGTCGCGGTCGCGACCGGGGTGACGACGCTGCCCTCCCGTACGCGCTCGATGGACTTTCCGCGGCGCTCGACTCCTACTACGAGCGGCGAGGATGGAACAGGGACGGAACGGTGCCAGCCACGCGCTGTGACCGACTCGTCAGCTGCGAATGATATCGCGGAAATGGTACGGTGTCGCCTGATGGCGGTTACGACTGCTTCCAGTCCGGATCGGAACGAGGCGGTGAGAGGACACCGATGCCGACCGCGGGTTCGTCGCCGCGGTTCTCCGCGCCGTGGAGTTCGTCGGACGTAAACAGGTACGAGTCGCCCGGGCGGAGCGTGAGCTCCCCGTCTTCGGTGATCGCCGTGAGAGTCCCCCGGATCATGTACCCGATCTGCTCGTTGTCGTGCCGGTGGACGGGGAGTGTGGCTCCCGGTTCGACTCGCCAGTGTTTCATCGACGCCTGCTCGCCTGCCGCCAGGTCGGCGAGATAGACGCCATCCGCGACTTCCTCGTCGTCCGCCCGCTCGTCGTTGATCCGCCTCATTCGATTTATCCCCACATGCCCGATACTGTGTATAATTAATAAAGGTTCCTGAGGAACTTTTATATTCACATAGTCGTACCAATGTCGTATGTCAGCGACTGAGACGATCAAGGTGTTCCATCTGCCCTTCTCGTTCATGCTCCCCCAGCGAGTCGCGGCGGAGCGTGGCTACTTCGCCGACGAGGGGCTGGACGTCGAACTGATCGAGCGGGACCGGACCTGCGTGACGAACAAGTACATCCCGGCGGAGGAGACGCTGACCGGCGACAACGACGTCGACCTCTACCCCATCTGCAAGTGGGAGAGCCTGAAGCGGACGTGGGAGTTCGACGACGGCCGCATCGTCGCCAAGGGCACCTTCGCGGACCAGCCCTACGCGGTGTTCGTCCGCCCCGATTCGGGCATCGAGCACCCGTCCGATCTGGCGAACGTCCCGGTCGGCGTCAACAGGCGAACGGGACAGGAGTACACGGCGATCCGTGCGCTCGAAGAGCACATGGACGAGGACGAGGTGGTCATCGAGGGCCACGGGATGCCGACCGACCGCCTGCGCGCGCTCCGGGACGGCGAGGTCGAGGCCGTCTCCCTGCTGGACCCGCACATCACCCTCGCCGAACATCTCGGCTTCGAGAAGGTGCTAGAGTTCGAGAACCACATGGGCGTCGTCGGCGCGGAGACGCTGGAGGGCGAGACGCTCGACGCGTTCATGCGCGCGTACCGCCGGGCGGTCGAGACGATCAACGCCGACCCGTCGGCGTACCGTGACCAGTATCTCGACATGCTCTGGAAGGACGAGGAAGTCGCCCCGGATCTCTTCGAGGCAGTGGACACCGACGCCGTCCGCGCGGCCATCGAGGTGCCCGAGTACGAGGTGCCCGAACTCGCGGATCGCGAGGACCTCGACTACCACCTCGACTGGATGAAGCAACGGCAGTTGATCGACGACGACGCCGACATCGACGCCATCGTCTCGCCGCTGCGATGAGCGGCCGTCGATGAACCGGGACCACGTCGACGCCCAGCAAGCCGCCTTCGACGCGCACCGCGCGGACCCGGGCGACCGGCCGACCATGCACGCCCGGTTCGAGCACAACGGGAGCCCGCGCTACCTGCTCTATACGATCAAGCGCTTCGGCTTCGACCACGCCCACGGCTTCCACCTCGACGTCGACATCGTCACCGACGAACTGGAGAGCGGCATGGAGACGATTCGGCACCGCCTCGACGCGGGTGGGACCGACCTCGTCGACACCGACTACATCTCCGTCGCCCGGGAGCGAGCGGCCGGCGCACGAATTGTCGCCGTTCATCCGTACGGCCGGACCGTAGGCAGCCTCGTCGCGCCCGAAGGGACGGACGTGGGTGGGATTGCGGACCTGCCCGACCACCGGATCGGCGTGACTCGCCGCCTCGACAAGAACTGGATTCTGACGCGGGCGGCCTGTCGGGAGGACCACGGCGCCGACCCCGCCGAGACGGTCACGCTCGTCGAGGCCGAGTCCCGCGACGACCTCACGCGGCTGATCCGCGAGGGCGAGGTGGACGCCGGTTTCCAGTTCTGGCCGCTCGTGCCCGAACTCACTCGCACCGGCCCGTACGTCGAGGTGGTCGACGTCTCCGACCTGGTCCAGCGACTCGCCCGGACCGACCGCAAACTCCCCATCGCGACGTTCGTCACCGGCGAGTCGTATCTCGACGCCCACCCCGAGGCAGTCCGTGGGTTCGGAGCGGCCGCCCGCGACGGCGTCGGCCGCCTCCTGACGGACGACGACCTCTGGATCGATATCGGCGACCGGCTGATGCGTACCGACGACCTCGACGTGGTGCGCGCGGTCCGCGACGGTTGGCGCGACATGGTCGTCCGGGACTGGGACGCGGAGACGGTCGCAGGGATGCACCGCCTGTTCGACCACCTGAAGTCCGTCGCCGGCGCGGAGGCGCTCGGCGTCGAAGAGATTCCCGGGGGGACCTTCGAGACCGATCCGTGACTCGACCGACCCCGATTTGAACGTTTCCAAGGAACTTTTATCACGGTCCAGTCGTACCCTGCGGATATGCCGACCGACGAGACAATCGCGGCGCGCCCTCGACGGCCCTTCGACGGCGACGCCACCGAGTCGACGCGACGGACCACTGTCCCTGCCCGTGAGGACCGATGAGCGGGGACCACATCGACGCCCAGCAGGCGGCGCTCGACGAGTATCACGACGACCCGGGCGACCTGCCGACCATGCGTGCCCGGTTCGAGCACAACGGGAGTCCCCGCTACCTGCTCTATACGATCAAGCGGTTCGGCTTCGACCGCGACCACGGCTTCCACCTCGACGTGCAACTCGTCTCGGATGCCCTGGAAGACGGTATCGAGACGGTCGAAGCCCAGCTACAGGAGGGTCACGCCGACCTGATCGACATCGACTACATCTCCATCGCCCGCGAACGCGCCGAAGGGGCGGACATCGTCGCCTTCCACCCGTACGGGCGGACTGTAGGCGGCCTCGTCGCGCCCGAGGACTCGGCTATCGACGGGCTGGAGGATCTGTCGGGCAAGCGCATCGGCGTCGTCCGTCGCCTCGACAAGAACTGGATTCTGACGCGGGCGGCCTGCCGGGAGTACCACGACTTCGACCCCGACGAGACGGCGACGCCCGTCGAAGCGGGTTCGAAGGTGGAGCTCACGCGGATGATCCGCGAGGGTGAGGTCGATGCCGGCTTCCAGTTCTGGCAGATCATCCCCGAAATCACGGAGACAGGCCCCTACGAGAACGTCCTCCCGGTCTCCGAGCTGGTCCAGCGACTCTCCGAGACCGACAACAAACTCCCCATCGCGGCCTTCCTCACGAGTGGGGAGTATCTCGACGAGCAGACCGAAACCGTGCGGGCGTTCGCCGACGCCTACCGCGACGCCGTCGACAAACTCGTCGAGGACGACGACATCTGGGAAGAGATCAGCGAGAAACTGATGACCTACGACGACCCCGACGTGATGCGCGCGGTCCGCGACGGCTGGCGCGACATGGTCGTCCGGGACTGGGACGAGGAGAGCGTCGACGGGATGTACCGGCTGTTCGACCACCTGAAATCCGTCGCTGGCGCCGAGGCGCTCGGCGTCGAAGAGATACCCGAAGGCACTTTCGAGACTGATCCATGACCGACACCGTCACCTTCCAGCTGAACTGGGAACCGAACGGCTTCCAGGCACCGTACTTCCTCGCGCGCGAGGAGGGCTTCTACGCGGACGAGGGCCTCGACGTGGAGTTCGTCGAGGGTCACGGCTCGCCCTTCGCCGCCGAACAGACTGCCAAGGGCCGCAGCGACCTCGGCCTCGCCGGGGGAAGCGCCGTCCTCTCGGTGCGGAGTCAGGGACTCGAACCACTGGCCGTCGCCGCGGTCAGCCAGAAGACGCCGGCGACCATCTACTCCCTGCGTGACGTGTTCGGCGAGCCTTTCACCGACCCCGAACAGCTCCGGGGGCGGACGGTCGGCCCGTCGGCGACCAAGACCCGCATCCTCACGCTCCAGTTGCTGGAGGATCGGGGCATCCGCGACGAGGTCGAGGTCAACGACGTGCAGAAACACACCCACCACCGCGTCGAACACCAGTTGCTCGACGGCGACGTCGACGCCGCGGTGGGTGTCGTCACCAACGGCAAGGAGCTCGAACGCGAGTACGACCGCACGGCCGACGAGCTCCTCATCGGCGACTACCTCGACGTCTACGGCATGACGGTCGTCACCAACCCCGACTTCGCCGAGTCGAATCCGGAGACGATCCGGTCGTTCCTGCGTGCGACCGCCCGCGGATGGGAACTGGCGACCGAGGATCCCGACCGCGCCGTCGACGCGCTCATCGCCCGCAACGCCCAGCTCGAACACAACCGCGAAGTCGAACACATGAAGTTCCTCGCCTCCGCGGAAGACCTCCAGTTCACGGAGTTCGTCCGCGAGGCGGGGTGGGGACATTTCGACGAACGGCGCTGGACGAATCTGGCCGAGATGCTCGCCGAGACGGATCTGCTGGAGTCGCCGGTCGACCCCGCCGCGGCGTGGACGAACGAGTACGTCGACGACACCGATCCCGTGATCGCGAACTACGCCGAGCGGATCGGTCGCTGAGCGACTGCCATTCATACGGTTTATTATAAGTCCGTACCGGTGGTTCGTCGAGATAGCCCGGCGAACCACCGGTCACAGTTACCATAATCCGTATCAGCCGTCCGCACCGACCCGCCACAGCGCGCGGTACACCGTCCAGACATCGTGGCCGGTCCGATCCGCGACCGACCGAACAGCGCGGGCGTACCGTCGGTACGCGGCGGCGGTCACCGTCTCCGGATAGGGCTCATCGAGTTCGCCCGCTGCCCGCAGGGCCGCCCATTCGCGTTCCCCGACGGCGACGTACTCCTCCGGGTGCACGTACGCCAGAAACGCGGAGGCGACGGGCACGTCCACCCCGGTCAGCGCGGTTAACTGCCCGAGTCGTTCGTCGAGCGCGTCGGCCGTCGCGGCCCCCTGGATGGCGTCGATCATCGCCTCGTAGTCGTTGTCGAGGAAGCGCTCCTCGGCCTCGCGGCGTTCCGCGTCGGAGACGGTCCCGCGCCGGTAGTACCACTGGACCACCCACTCGGCGTCGCGACGGCCGAACTCGCCGGCCGCGAACGCGCGCGGGAGTGTCTCGGTGTGTTCTCGTTCGACCAGATCGAACGGCTCGCGCGCCTCGTACGCGTTCGCGAGCGCCTCGATCCGCTCCCGAGTGAGGTCGATTGTGGTTTCGTTTCCACCGTCTGGTCGCACTCTGTAACCGGTCATATTCACCTATTCGCCTCCCGCCGTGTGAACGTTTCCACGAGGTCGTATTTGCCACAATCGCCACTTTAAGGCCTCGATGACCGGGTTTCGCACGGTACTGGATGACAACATTGATGGTTCACCATCCTGATTTTTACGTACAATGTCATCCGAATCCAGCGGCGAATCGGGCGGACCGAAAAAGACCATCTGCCCGTACTGCGGGGTCGGGTGCGGCATCCAGATCACGCAGGACGAGGACGGCGAGGTCAACTTCCGGCCGTGGGGCGACGCGCCGGTCAACGAGGGGAGTATCTGCATCAAGGGCGGGGCGGCGACCCAGTCGGTCAACCACGATGACCGGCTGACCGACCCGCTCATCCGCGACGACGACGGTGAGCTTCGAGAAGCCTCCTGGGACGAGGCCTACGACCTGATCGTCGACAACATGGAGCGCATCCGTGACGATTACAGCGCTCAGGCGATGGGCTTCTACGGCTGTTCGAAGGCCATGAACGAGGAGAACTACCTCATCCAGAAGCTCGCTCGACGCTACGGCACCAACAGCGTCGACACCTGTACGCGGATGTGTCACTCCTCGACAGTGTACGCGCTCAAAAACAGCCTCGGCGAGGGCGCGATGACCAACAGCATGGCGGATCTGGAGGAGTCCGCCGACGTGTTCTGGATCCAGGGGGCCAACCCCGGCGAACAGCACCCCATCGCCAACAGCCAGTACTTCCGGCAGGCCGTACTGGAGGGGGCGACCGTCATCCAGGTCGACCCGCACGCCAACAAGACGACCCGGTCGTTCGAAATCACCGAGACCGACCGGCACATGCATCTCCAGCTCGAACCGGGGACGGACATCCCCCTCCTCAACGTCGTCATCAAGACGATTCTGGAGAACGACTGGGTCGACGAGGAGTTCATCGCGGAGCGCACCGACGGCTTCGATCACCTGAAAGAGACCCTCGAGGACTTCGACAAGGAAGAAGCCGCCGAGGAGTGTGGCGTCCCCCTCGAAGACATCGAACTCGCCGCCGAGAAGTACGCGATGGCGAACAACGCCGCCATCTTCACCGGCATGGGGATGAGCCAGCACACCTGCGGCGTCGACAACGTCCAGAACGAGATCAACCTCGCCTTGATCACCGGCAACCTCGGCCGTCCGGGCACGGGCGTTAACCCGCTCCGCGGCCAGAACAACGTCCAGGGCGCCTCCGACGTGGGTGCGATGCCGAACGTCCTGCCCGGCTACCGCGACGTCTCCGACCCCGAAGTTCGCGCAGATGTCGAGGAGGTCTGGGACTTCGAAATTCCGTCCGAGCCCGGCCTGACCAACGTCGAGGTTTCCCACGAAATCGGCAACACGATCCAGGGGCTCTACATCATGGGCGAGAACCCCGTGATGAGCGAACCCGACACCAACCAGGTCGAAAAGCGCCTGGAGGAACTGGATTTCATGGTGGTCCAGGACATCTACCAGACGGAGACGGCGGAGTACGCCGACGTGATCCTGCCCGCCACCTCGTGGGCCGAACGCGACGGCACCGTCGTCAACACCGACCGCCGCACGCAGCGGATGCGCGGCGTCGACAAAGTCCATCCGAACACGAAACACGACCTCGAAATCCTGTGTGACGTGGGCAATCGCCTGTTCGGCGACGGGAGCTTCGACTTCGACGGCCCCGAGGAAGTGTTCGAGGAACTCCGGCAGGTCGCGCCAATCTTCCACGGCATGACCTACGATGTCCTCGGCGAGGAGGGCGTCCACTGGCCCTGTTACGAACCCGGTGACGAGGGCGACCCGTTCCTCTACGAGGACGGGTTCACCACCGAGAGCGGCAACGGACAGATCGAAGGCGTCCGCCACCAGCCGCCGAAGGAGGTGCCCGACGACGAGTACCCGCTGATCCTCACCACGGGCCGGATCATCGAACACTACAACACGGGGACGATGAGCCGGCGGTCCGCGACGCTCAATCGCGTCGAACCGGAGAACTTCGTCGACGTCCACCCGAACGACGCCGAGAACTACGGCATCGAGGACGGCGACTACGTGACGCTCAAATCCCGGCGCGGTGAGATCGAGGTCGAGGCACGCGTCACCGAGGACATCAAAGAAGGCACCGTGTGGACGACCCCGCACTTCGCCGACGCCGCGGGCAACCGCCTGACCAACGACGTGCTCGACGAACGCGCGAAGATTCCGGAGTACAAGGCTGCAGCCGCGGAGATCGAGGTCGCAGTCGAGCCCGACGCTCCGGCCGACGACTAATCGCTTAGATCCTCGATCAGGCGGACGTTACAGTCCGCACACGTCGCCATCAACACGCGCTCGGATTCGGTACAGCAGGTTTCGACGGTTTCGGTCTCCTCGTTGTCGAGGGGCCCGTCACAGAGTGGGCAGTAGTCGAGATGTTTTCGTAGATCACGGAGCGTCGCTACCCGCTCGTCCGGGTCGAGGGTGGCCCACTCCTCGCCGCCGCGCTCTTCGAGGACCGCCGCAGCCGCGGCGTCGGCCAGTAGTGCCGATTCGGAGAGCCACTGCCTGAGCCCCTGATCGACGACGTACGCCGCCTCGCCGACGTTCGATACCTCCGAGACGCCGAGAAGCGTCGCTACGTCAGCCTCCGTGACGCCCTCGAGGCGCATGGATTCGATCCGCTCGTCCCACGCCGACGCGAACGAACCGATCAGCCGCTCGCCTTCGGGAGTCGCTCGGACAGCCACGCCCTCGACCGGTGTGAGCGTGTCCCGGAGTTCGAGTTCCTTCCCGAACAGGGCGAGGAGCCACGGCGGGAAGTACCGCATCGTGAGCGTCGGCGTCCCGGGGACCAGATAGCCACGGAAGTAGATGGCTCCCAGTCCGCCCGTGAGGACGAGGACCCCGCCGAGCGGGCCGAGGATGAACGTGACGATGGTTGTAGCGACGAGCGTGAGGCAGACGTTCACGACGGTACACGGGAGACACCGGTTTTCCCCCGTGTACTCCGGGCGACGCAGACGGTCACCGACCGAGCGAATACTCATCGCTCCGGCGTTAGGCACGCGTCTCGAAAAAAGCTGTGAGCCGCTGCGGTCGGGACGACGTTACTCGTCGCTGTTTTTCCGAAGGGCGCCGTAGGTCGCTGCGCCGAGGGCCGTCACGGCTGCACCGACACCGAAGCCGGGGCCGCCGCCCGAGGTTTCCTCGCCACCGTCGCCGCCCTCGGTGGGCGTGCTCTCGTCCATCCCGCCCTCGGTGGGTGTCGCGGTCTCGTCCATCCCGCCCTCGGTCGGCGTCGCCGTCGCGCCGCCGCTGACGTTGAACTCGCCGCCTTCGCCCATGTGTTCCTCGCAGAAGTACTCCGAGAGCCCCGACTGGGCGTTGAAACGGATGGTTCGAGTCTGACCGGTCTCGAAGACGTACTCGCCCCGTCGGACGACACTTTCCGTTCCCGCGACGACGAGGTTGTGCCGGGCGGTACCCGACTGCGAACTCTCCGGGAGCCAGGAGTTCGTCCACTGGATCGCGTACCGGTTCCCTGCTTCGACTTCAAGGGTGGGATTAGTCGTGCCGGAGATACTGGAGGGCGCTCGACCGACGAAGCCCTGCTCTGTCAGTTCGAGCTCGAACGTTGTATCGACCTGTGCCGTCGCCGATCCCACGGCGCCAGCCAGTCCGGTCGTCGCTGCCGCAGCACCGATCAGGAATTTTCTTCGCGTCGCCATACCCGTCCCCTGTATCCCGCATTAAATAAAATTAGGGGATAATCCCGCTGAGAACGACTCTCACAGTTCCGCGACGCGTCGCTATGGGCCGATGAAAAAACGGAGAAATCGGTTTGAGCGCTTAGTTCTCGCTGAGGCCGAAGACAGCGACGGTGGAGCCACGGCGACCGCCGTGGAGCCAACCGGAGCCACCGACCTGGACGGCGACGTACTGCTTGCCCTCGCCGGGGTCGTACCAGCTGGAGAGCGACGAGCAGATCGGCGCACCGAGCTGGAACTGCCAGAGACGGTCACCGTTCTCGCCATCGTAGGCGACGATGTTGCCGTTCTGGGTGCCAGCGAAGGTGAGGCCGGTCGCGGTCGTGATCGAACCGCCCCAGAGGTAGTCGCTCGTGGTGTCCGAGGAGATCCAGTCACGCCAGACACGTTCGCCGCTGACCGGATCGACGGCGACGATGGCGCTGAGGTTGCCGTTCCAGCCCTGCGGCTCGGAGACGTCGGGCCAGTCGTTCAGGCCGCCGCCCCAGTAGGTCTGGCCGGCTTCGTACTGCGCCTCTTCCCAGAAGATCTCGTGCGGCGCGTTGTTCTGGTTGACGTACATGAGCCCCGTCTCGGGGTTGTACGACGGGGGCTGCCAGTCGTTGCCACCGTGCGCACCGGGGACGAAGGCGACCCGACGGTCCTCGTCGACGTGCGGGACCATCTTCCACATGTTGATGTGCTGGGTCGTCTCCTGGGAGCGCTCGAGCAGGCGACCGTTGCCGGCGTCCATCGTGTAGACCCAGGCGGTCTTGCCCGGGCTGAGGACGACGTCGCGGGTCTCGTCGCCCATCTCCATGTCGTTGACACGGATCTTGGGCGCGGAGGAGTCGTAGTCCCACACGTCGTGGGGCGACTCGCCGTAGTGCCACTGGACGGAGCCATCGTCGGCGCTGAGGGTCAGCGTCCCGATGGTGTAGCGGTTCGGACCCGGACGGACCGTGCCGTCGAAGTCCGGACCGGGGTTGCCGACCGGCGCGTGGATCATGCCGCTGTCGGGATCGAGCGTCGGCGTCATCCACACGGTACCGGCACCGTGTTCGTGAGAGTCACCGGCCCACTCGTCGGCGGGCGTCGTGTTCGTCTTCCAGATCGAGCTCCCGTCCTCGGGGTTGAGCGCCTGGACGAAGCCACTGACACCGTACTCGCCACCGGCGGAGCCGGTGATGACCTTGCCGTCGTGGACGATGGGTGCCCACGTCGCGGAGTAGCCAATCTCGTGGTCACCGGTCGAGGTGTACCACTCCTCTTCGCCGGTGTAGCGGTTGAGCGCCACGATACCGGAGTCGAGGGTGGTCATGTAGACCTTGTCGCCGTGGACGGCGAACCCACGGTTGTTCGCGTCACAGCAGAGAAGCAGGCCCTGCGGGTTCGCGTACGTGTAACTCCAGAGGGTCTCACCAGTTCGGGCGTTGATCGCCTTCGCGTGGTTCGGCCCGTTCGTCTGGTACATGACCGGCGGGTCGCCGGGCACGACGATCGGGACGCCTTCCATACTGGAGGCGACGCCGCTCTGTACCAGATACTCGAGTTCGAGGTCGCCGACGTTGTCCTTCGTGATGACGTCGGCCGAGGTGTGGCGCTGCTGCTGATAGCCGCCACCGTACATCAGCCAGGACGTCGGGTCTTCCTTCGCGGACTGCTCCCGCATTTCCTGGGTGACGTCTTTCTGCGGGATCTGTTCGACGTCGAACTGCTGGGTGATCGACTCGTCGGGGAGGTTGGTCAGCGTGTAGCCGTCCTCGACCTCCACCATCTCGATCTTCTGTGCCGCTTCTACCGCTGCGTCGTGTTCGTGAATGCTAGCCATGCGTTACGCACCTCCCGTGCGTGGGGCGCGCATTTCGTCCGTGATGCGCATCACGTCGTTCGTCAGGTCTTCCTGTCCGACGATCATCATCGCGGCGCCGGCGGACAGCGCAGCCGTGAGCTGCGCGTCGCTGAGTTCCTGCGAACCCGCGAGGTCTTCGGCCGCGTTCGCGAGCAGGTGCAGGCCGGCGTACATCTGCTTGAGGTCGCCGTAGTTGTTGTCGAGGATCGTGTCCGTCAGGAGCACCTCGTTCTGCCAGAGGTACGTGTCGAGGTAGTCCGTCCACAGAAGCGTACCGGCCGCCGCTCGCTGGTGGAGCGGGGCGATGTTCTGGGGGTCGAACCCTTCGACGCCGGCCGGGATGTTCTTCGTCGGCACCCACATGGCCAGCCGTTCCTTGTTGTTGACGACGTTGACGACCGTCGAGGTCAGTTCTTCCTCGCTGTAGCCGAGCTCGGAGAGCGCGGACGCGAGCGCCGCCGTATTGATGAACTCGCGTGCCGTCGCGCCGATGTGCTCGGGCGTGAACTCCGGCAGGTGTTCCTCGACGCTCTCGAAGAAGCCGACTTCGACGAGATGCTCGTGGATCGCCCAGCCGGGCTCGGCGAGCTGCTGGTACTCCGTGCTGTCCTCGGCTGGGACGCCCATCGCCCGCAGCTCCGGAAGCCGGGTAATCTGTTCTTCGAGGGAGGCGAGCTCGCTACCGAGCAGACCTGCGTCGAGTGTGCCGACGAGGTCGCTGCGAATCGCTTCGCCCATCGCGGCGAGTTCCCCCGCCGTTTCCCCTTCTACTTCGCCCCTGAGATCGCTCAGGGTGAACTCGCTGCCTGCTGCCACTGCGCCGGTGAGCCCGACGACCTTGAGGAACTGTCGACGATCCTCTTGGCCGATTTCGGGCATTCCGTCGTTTACATATTGCGACATGCCATACCACTCCGTACGTAGGGTAGGAATTGTCTATATTTAACTTTGTGATATATTTCACAATTGAATACTTTAATTAAATTTGGAAATATAAGGATCTATAGGGAGAAACGTCGTAGGCCTGAGGATGGGAGCGTCTAACCGCCGTTGTCGAATTTGTTCGGGTTATCGGACGGTCAAGTTGCCAATCATGCCCGACGCGGCGTGGGGAACACAGACGTAGGTGTACTTCCCGGTAACCTCGAACGTGTGTCGGTACGTGGCTCCGGCCTGGTTGAGCGAGAGGTGGTTAATCTTGCTGCCGGAGATGTCGTAGCTCGCGAACGGCTCGGCGCCCTCGGGCAGAGACACGTCGGGATGGGCGTCGGGGTGCCCGGAGACGTTGTGGCCGCCGGAGTCGAAGACCCACTCGACGGTGTCGCCTGCGGACACTGCCGTTGTCTCCGGGTCGAACTGGAGACTGCCGCCCGGCCCGACCGTGATCGTCGCATCCGCCTCTTCGGTCGGCGTCGACGTCGGCGTCTCGGTCGCCGTCGCCGTCGCCGTCGGTTCGGGCGTCTCAGTCGCCGTCGCCGTCGCCTCTCCGCCATTGTCGCCGCCACCGCCGTTCCCGCCGGAACAGCCCGCAAGTCCAGCGAGGACGGCACCGCCGAACGTGGATGCGAATTTCCGCCGCGACAGGTACTTCTTCGGCTGCTTTGAGACCATCGCCACGAACTTTGGTTTCCAACTCTTAAAACTGATGAATTCGCGTCAAGCACTCCCACACACGCCCGAACGTGTCCGATATTCAACGAATTGGCAGGTGCCCGCACGCAGTTTATATATCCCGTGGGGCCAACGTACAGACGTGCGAGTTCGAGAGTTCCCCATCCTCGGCGACGAGGACGAACGGACGATCGAGGCGTTCGCTACGGGGCTCGACCGCGAGGCGGCACGCGTCCTCGCGTATCTGGTCGGTCGCGAGGAGTCCGACCGCTTCTCCGGCGAGGCGGCGTCGCGGCTCGCCGTCCGCGTCGGCGTCGACCTCGGACGTGGCCGCGTCTCGGACGTACTGGGAACGCTCACGGATCTGGGGCTCGTCGTCGAGACGACCGTCAACAGCGAGGCCCCCGGACGCCCGCCGAAAGGCTGGCGCGCTGCCGCCGGACGCAACGAGACCCTCTCTCGCGTGCGCGCCCGCCACTCCGAAGCGCTGCTCGATCAGGCGGCGACGGTCGCATCGACGCTCGGTGGCGACATCGCCGTCGACACGGCCGGACCGACCCCACCTGACCGCGCTGCCGGCGCCGTCGAGGTCGGCCTGAACTGGGAGCCAAACGGGCTCCACGCACCGCTTTTCGCAGGAACCTACGCCGACCACGGCGTCGACGTGACGCTCACGGGCTGTCGTGGCTCCCGGGCCGCCCTCTCGGCGGTCGCCGACGGCGACGTGGATGTCGGGCTCGCCGGGGCCGCCACGCTTCTCCGTGCGCACGCGTCCGAACACGAGATGGTTCCCCTCGCGCTGTACTACCAGCGCGCGATGGTCGTCCTCTATACGACGCGGTCGGCCTTCGGCGGCCCGCTTCGGAGTGTCGAGGACGTTCGCGGCCGCCGCGTGGCGATGCCCGCGGGCTCGGAAACCGGTGCGCTCGGTCGCCTCTTTCTCGCCCAGGCCGGTGTCGTCGACGACGTGACCGTCGTTCGTGCCGACGGCGAGGAGCGGGAGGCGTTGCTCGACGGGGACGCCGATGTGGCGACCGGCGTCTTCACCGACCCACTGGAGCTGGAGGCGGCGGGATACGACGTGGACTCGGTGCTGCTCGCCGATCACTTCCCGGTGCCCGGCCCCGCGTTCGTCGTTCGACGGGAGACGCTCCGGCAACGTCCCGACGCACTCCGTGGATTTCTGGAGGGGGCGATGGACGGCTGGGCCGCCGCCCGCATCGATCCCGACGCGGCGGCGACGACCGTCGCCGACCACAGCGGTGACCCCGTCGCCGACGAGCGCCGCAAACTCGAGGGGGCGTTCGGCCGCTTCGCGGGGAGTGACGCCGTCGAGAAGAATGGCTGGGGGTGGCACTCCACCGAGACGTGGGAACGGCTTCGTGTCGCTCTCGAACAGGCCGCGGCTATCAACTCATGATCAGCGTCGAAGACCTCTCCGTCAGTTACGGTGACCTCCGGGCGCTCGACGACGTGTCACTCGACATCGCGGACGGCGAGTTCGTCACCGTCGTCGGACCGTCGGGCTGTGGCAAGACCACGCTGTTGCGGACCATCGGCGGACTGGAGTCGCCGACGGCTGGTCGGGTGAGCGTCGACGGCGACCCGCCCGAAGTCGCGCAGGCCGACGCTCGACTCGGTTTCGTCTTCCAAGACCACACGCTCTTACCGTGGAAGACGGCGCTGGAGAACGTCACCTTCCTCCGACGGATGGCGGGCAAAGACCCGGAACCAGCGGGCGCACGCGAGCTGCTAGCAACGACCGGTCTCGATGGGTTCGAGGACGCCCGCCCCAGCGAACTGTCGGGTGGAATGAAACAGCGGGTCGCCATCGCCCGCGCCATCCACCTCGGCGCCGACGTGTTGCTCATGGACGAACCCTTCGGCGAACTCGACGAAATCACGCGTGACGAGATGAGTGTCGAGATTCTCCAACTGTGGCGCGAGAACCGCAAGACCGTCGTCTTCGTCACCCACAGCGTCCCCGAGGCCGTCTTCCTCGGCGACCGCTGTCTCGTCGTTGCAGGCGCACCCGCCGCGGACGGCCCCGACTCGTCGACGGAGAACGGCACTCCCGGCCGCATCGTCGCGGAGTTCGACATCGACCTCCCGCGACCGCGCGACGAATCGGTGTTCGGCTCGGAGGCGTTCGGTCGGCAGGTCGCGCGGGTCCGTGGGGCGCTCCACGACGACGCATGAGCGTCGCCGACCGGGTTCCGGCCCCCGACGTCGTCCTCCCGGTGTCGGCGCTGCTCGCGGCCGTCGCCACCTGGTGGGCGCTCACCGCCGCCCTCGCCATCCCGCCCTTTCTCCTCCCCGCTCCGGCGGCCGTGGCCGCTCGTCTCGCCGGCAACCCCGACCTCTATCTGACGAACGCCGCCGCGACGCTCCGCAAGATTCTGGTCGGTGGCGCCGTCGGCATCACCGTCGGCTTCTCCCTCGCGCTCGTCGTCTGGGCGGTGCCCCTGCTCAAGCGGGCCATCTACCCCTATCTCGTTGCACTGCGCGTCCTGCCGAAAATCGCCGTCGCGCCCGTCTTCCTCATCTACTTCGGCGTTGGCTTCGAGACGGCCATCCTCTTTGTCGCCCTCATCGTCTTCTTTCCCGTCGTCGTCGGGACGGCCGCGGGACTGGACCGCACGCCGGAGTCCCACCTCGACCTGCTCCGCTCGGTCGACGCCGGCCCCCTCCGCACTTTCCTCGCCGTCCGCCTGCCCCACGCCCTGCCCGACGTGTTCGCGGGCGTGAAGCAGTCGGTCACGCTGGCCGTCGTCGGTGCCGTCGTCGCCGAGTGGATCCTCTCGAACGACGGCCTCGGCTCGCTGATCCTCGTCGCCTCCGAGAACGTGCAGGTGGACGTGATGCTCGCCGCGCTGACCGTGCTGCTGTGTGTGGGCCTCCTGCTCTACGGCGGCGTAGCGCTGTGTTACCGCGCCGTGGCGTGGGATTAACCCCAGTCCAGCCGGCGCTCGACCGCCGCGGGGACCAGGTAGAAGCAGAGCCCGAGTCCCGTGAGGACGACGAGCGCGGCGAACGTCGTGCTCGTTCGCAGATACTCCGCGGCGTGGAACAGCTGGTAGCCCAGCCCCGACTGGAGGGTGAGAAACTCCGCGACGACGGTGCCGACGACGGCGAGCGCCGCCGCGAGTTTCACGCCGGCGAAGACGCTCGGCGCGGCCGCCGGGATCCGAATCCGGAGGAACACGCGGGCCGACGGCGCTTGCACCGACCGCGCGAGGTCGGTGTACTCCTCGGGTACCGCCCGGAGGCCGTCGACCGACGCGATGGCGACGGGGAAGACGGTCATCGTCGTCACGAGCGTCGCCCGCGCGACGACGCCGTCGCCGATCCAGAGAAAGACCAGTGGCGCGATGGCGACGAGCGGCGCGATGCGGAGCGCGATCAGGTAGGGGTGGAGAACGGCCGTGGCGGTCCGCGATCCGACCATCGCGAAGGCGAGGGTGAGGCCGACGGTGACGCCGCCCAGGAGCCCGACGGCGGCCGTCAGCGCCGTCGTGGCCGCGGCACCGAGGAGCGCATCGTGGGCCGCCAGTCCCGCCGCGACGACATCGCCCGGCCCGGGGAGGATCACTTCGGGGACGCCCGTCGTCGTCACGAACCACTGCCAGCCGGCGACGACGAGGGCGGCGACGGCGACTGGTGGCCAGACGTGGCCGAGCGTCGACCGGACGGTCCGGCCGCTCACGGTGGGCGTCTCGACGGCCGGGAACTGCCGGTCACTCGTCGCCATCAGACGATGTCGGTGTACGAGCCCACGAAGCGATAGTCGGTGTCGAGATACTCGTTGGTCCAGACCGCGGCGGGGTCGACGCTGCCGCCCAGTGCGTCGGCGTTCGCGAGGGCGTCGTGGACCACCTGCCACGGTTCACTCCGGCTCCACCCCCAGCCGTGTTCGGTCACCGAATCGCCGAGCATGAACTCCGAAGCCATCGTCTCCCACTTCCGCCGTTGCTGGTCGCGTGACTCCTCGAGAACGCCGTTGGCGTCGATCAGGAGGTCCGTCGCCTCGCCGGGTCGCTGCTGGGCCCACGCCGCGCCCCGAGCGGTCGCGCGGAGGAATGCGCGCACGGCTTCGGGGTTCGATCCTGCCCATTCTCGGTTCGTGGCGATCACGTGTCCGTAGGAGGGGATTCGATCGCCGACCGCCAGGCTGTCGACGGTGTAGCCCTGTGCCTCGGCGCTGATGGCGTCGCCGAAGACGCCACCCGCGGCGTCGATCTCGCCCGAGAGGAGCTGCTGGACGGTGTCGTATCCCGTGTCGACCATCTCCACGTCCTCGCGGACGCCAGCCTCTTCGAGCAGCAGCGTCGTCAGCATCCGGACCATCCCCGGCCCGGTGCCCACCGTCTTGCCCGCGAGCTGATCGGCGCTCGTCAGCTCGCCCCCGAAGGTATCGCGAGTCGAGAACACGACGGCCGGGCTCTTCTGCATCACGACGCCGACCGACTGCGGCGACAGGTCGCGGCTGTTGACGTTCAACACCTGGTCGCTGCTGGTGACCGCGAAGTCGACGTTGCCGAGCCCCGCCTGCTTGGCCGAGAACGTCGACCCCTCCCCCGTCTGAATCTCCGAGAGCGTCAGCCCCTCCTCGTCGTAGAACCCGTTTGCCTTCGCGGCGAAGTAGGGGATGTGGAGGCCGCTCGGCTTCCAGTTGAGGAGCAGCGAGGACTCGCCCGAAATCGGCGTCCCCGCCGCCGTGCCCGTCGGCGACGCGGTGTCGTCGCCTTCGCCCCCGGCACCGCCCCCGTTCGTGCCGCCGAGACAGCCGGCCAGTCCGGCCACACCCGTGCCCGTGGCCGCGAGAAACCCGCGTCTCGTCGCTGTCCGTTGCATGTGCGGCTATCAGGATACGATTAGTATAAAAATTCCGGTGAAATATTTATAAATCAACTGTCGCCGACGCGGGGCGGGAGCTGGCAGGTGCCCGGCGCTCGTCTCACCCTGTCGGCTGCAACTGTTTCGAGCGATTCGCCATCTCCGAATGGCGAATATCTCGATCGATTTACAGCCGACAGTATCAGCTCACGCCGATTTCGTCCTCCGGCGGCGACCACTCGAACTCCAGTTCCAGCTCCAGTTGGCGGTGGGTCTCGCCGACGAACTCCACCTCGACCTCGATCGGTTCGTCGAACTCGAAGGGGATCTTCCACTCGTCGGTCGAGATGGTGAGACGGGGCTCCGATTCGATCTGATCGGCGAGGTCACGCAGGAAGGCGGCGGTCGATTCCCGCGAGAGTCGCACTTCCCGCTCGAAGTACCCGTCAGTGACGGTTCGCTGCCCGCCGTTCGCGTCCGGCAAGTCGGCCATAGCGTATCTATAGAGGAGAGAGGTAAAATAGTGTGCGTCCCTAGACCCAGTGATCGATGTCTCTGTTCGACGTCCTCGGGAGCAAGGCGCGGCTGAAGATCATCCGCGAACTGGCGACTGAGCCCCGATACGTCTCCGAACTCGCGGACCGAGTCGGCATGGACGGCAAGACGGCCGTGCATCACCTCTCGACGCTGGAAGAGGCCGGCATCGTCGAGAGCTACCGGACCAGCCGACGGAAGTACTACCGCCTGACCAAACACATCGAACTCCGGGCGTCGCCGGAACCCGACCCCATGTTTCTCCTGCACGCGGACGAGGTCGACGCCGATGTCGAGGAACGACCTCAGTAGTCGGCGGTTTCGCTCGCGTGTATAATAATTCAACGGATGTGACTACTCGCGTACTAACATACATTACGGACCACTGCTTTCGACGGTCTATGACACGCAAGCGGATGGTTGTCGGTATCGTGTTGTTACTGTCGCTCGTCGTCGCCTCTCCGGCGGCGTCCGCGGTTGCGGACGACCTCGGTGCGAGCGGGCCGGTCGACCTCGTGAGTGCGCAGGAGGAAGGCGAGGAGGGCGAAGCCGGCGAAGAGGGTGAAGAAGAGGAAGGCGGTATCGAGGGCGCAATCTCCGGATTCGTCGAAGCGCAGGGGACGATCGGAGCGGTGATCGTCCTTCTCGGCGGTATTGCTTTGCTGACTGCCTGTACGGAGAAGCTCATCAGTTACCTCGCGCGCGCTTCGCTCAATATGCGCGTCTCGCTTTTCGCGCTCGCCATCGTCTTCACCGGCTTCGAGTTCGACGACACGATCCTCGCGCTGGTGCTCTCGGGCGGCGGGCTAGAGGAGGCGGCCCTTGGGACGGCGCTCGGGACGGGGCTGGCGATTACGGGTGTCACGCTGGCACTCGCCGCCATCGTCCGTCCGTTCCCGGTCGACCTGCCGAACGACTACATCGCCATCTTCGCGCTGGCGCCGGTCGTCCTCGTCCCGTTCGTCCTGATCGGGACGCTCACGCTGATCCACGGCCTGATCCTGACGGCCTTTTTCGTCTTCGCGTTCGCGTACTTCATCGTCCGTGAGCGCCAGCGCGAGATTCCGGTGTTCCGCGACACCGAACTCGGCCGCGACCTCCAGCCCGACGGCGGGATGGCTCGCCCCGACGCGCTCGAAGAGATTCCCGAGGAGCGCATCCTCGGTAACTTGGCGAACTCCGGCTTCGTGTGGCTCGGCCTCTCCGTCGTCGCCCTCGCTGGTATCGTCTTCGCCGCGATGCTCCTTGAAGGCGGCTCGGAGGTCGTCATCGAAGGCTTCGGCATCTCGGAGACGGTCTTCGGCGCCACCTTCCTCACCCTGATCCTCACCTTCGAGGACATCATGCTGACGCTCGAACCCGTCCGCCGTGGCTTCCCCGAGATCGGCGTCGGCAACGTCATCGGGAGCGTCCTGTTCTCCGTGACCGGTAACATCGGCGTCATCATGTTCCTCAGCGAGGTGACCATCTCCCCGACCGTGCTCACCTTCCACCTGCCGGCGATGATCGTCATGACCGCGCTGGCCGCCTACTTCTTCTACACGAAGGAGATGAAGCAGTGGCACGGCATGCTACTCGGCGGCCTCTACGTCGCCTACTGGGTCATCGCGCTCGTCATGTTCAGCGGCGTGCCCGTCGGCGAGTAGCGACCCACGACGAGGTTCTATATAGTTCGGCGTCGATGTTTCGGATCACCTCGACGGCTCGGCCGCGAGGCACACACCCATGACACCGAGCATCTCTCCTGACGGCGGCACCGCAGTCGACCCTGAACTGTACGCCGAGTTCGACACCCGCGCGGGCAACCCCGCGATGACGCCGGACGGGCGACTGATCGTCAGCAACCACCCGTTTCCGTACGAGGAGGAACCGGAGTACCGCGTCGTCGAGTACGTCGACGACGGCGAGGTCCGGCCCTTCCCGAACGAGGCGTGGAGCACGCCCCCCGGCGAGGACGGCGTCGGCATCTCCTCGCTGATCGGCCTGCGAGCCGACCCTGACGGCATGGTTCGCATCCTCGATATCGGTGACCCCGAGGCGGGTCACCGCCCGAAACTCGTCTCGTGGGACACGACGGTCGACCGCCTCCACCGCGTCGACCACATCCCGGCTCACGCGACGACCGACCTCTCTTTCATGCAGGATTTCGCGTACGACGCGGTGCGCAACGCCATCTACATCGCCGATCTGGGGTTGAGCGACGAGCCGAGCGATCCGGGCAAACCGGCCGTCTCCGCGCTGGACTTGGAGACGGGCCGCACCCGCCGCGTGATCGAGGACCACCCCAGCGTCCTGCCCGAGGACGGCGTGACGCCCGTGATGGAGGGCGAACCGGTGGTGCAGGAGAACAGCGAGGGCGAGTACGAGCCCATCCGCGCCGGCCTCGACGGCATCACCATCGACCCCGCCTTCGAGTGGGTCTACTACTGTGGGATCACGACCGAGAGCGTCTATCGTGTCCGTGCCGCGCATCTGCTCGACGAGTCGCTGACGGCCGACGAACTCGACGACCGGATCGAGCGCTACGGCGACAAGGCGGTCTGTGACGGCATCACCGTCGACACGGCGGGCAACGTCTACATCACGGACATGACGAACAACGCCATCGGCGTAACCCGACCCTCCGGCGAGTACGAGGTGATCGCCCGCGACGACGACCAGTTCCTCTGGCCCGACGGCTTCTGCTGTGGTCCCGACGGCCACATCTACTTCACCGTGACGCAACTCCACCGCGCGCCGCCGTTCAATAGGGGGACAGAGGAGTCGTACCACCCGTTCCGACTGTTCCGCTTCGAGAGCCTCGCGCCCGTGACGGTGGGGCGTTAAATCGCGTAGTTCGCGACCCAGTACGCGGCGTACGCACCGAGGAGGAGGACGCCCGTGGGGCGGCCCACCTTCCCCCGGTAGAAGGCGGCGGCGACGATCAGCAAAGTGCCGAAGAAGAACGGCCAGTGGACAGTGATGACCGTCCCTGCCGTGTTCAGTGGGTGAACCAGCGCGATCAGTCCCGCGTTCGCGCTGACGAAAAAGAGCATGCTCCCGACGACGTTGCCGACGCCGATGTGGGGACGGTTCTGTCGCACGGGTTCGACGGTCAGGAACAGTTCCTCCAGCGACGCGATGAAGCTCATCACCGTCGCGCCGAAGGCGAGACCGGTGACGCCGAGGATCGCGAGCAGTCCCTTCGCCCCTTCGACGGCGAGCTCGGAGCCGACGGTCATGCCGATGGTGGCCACGATGGCGATAGCGAGGAAGGCCGCCCCTTCGTAGCGCTCGGGGACGTGATCTTCGACGAAGTCGTCGACGTCGATGTCGAGATCGAGATCGAACCACTCGTCTTCCTCCGCGGCGTCCGCCTCTGCCGCCTCGACCGTCGCCCGCTCCTCCTCCATGATCTCGACCTCCTCGGCAGAGAGATATCGGGTGTCGGTGTAACGTTCGAGCGTGTAGATGATGGCGAGATAGGGGACGAACGTCGCCGTGAGGACGATGCCGTCGAACCGGGAGAGCGTGCCGTCGAGCGCGAGGCCGAAAAAGAGGAAGGGAGCGAGAAGCATGAGGCCGAGGTAGTTCCGGGGCACGTCCGTCTCGAAGGGGACGAGGACGCCGGCGAGGCCGACAGCGGCACCGAGGATGAACAGGGCTTCGCCGAAGACGGTGCCGAGCGCCAGATCGGGTAGCTGGTCGTACGCCGCAGCGACGCCGAGGATGACGTTCTCCAGATCCGTTCCGGCGAGGACGACGGTGAGGAAAAAGCCCGAGACGCCGAGCGCGAGCGCCCCCTCCGCCACCGCCTCGATGAACGTCTCGACGCTCACGATGACGATCACGACGCCGACCAAGAACAACACGACCGAGACCAGCTCTCCCGACAGTCCGAGTACCATGCGAATTGAAGGATTGTATGTAGACCGTTACATAAACCCCCTGAATCGTCTCGAACGTGTTACAGGTTCGAGGCGTGGTCGCCGCCGTCGACGGGGATGGCGGCGCCGTTGACGTAGCTCGCTCGCTCGGAGGAGAGGAAGGCGACCACGTCGCCGAACTCCTCGGGCTGGCCGATCCGCTCGGCCGGGTTGCCGGCGCTCCACTCCTTCACGCCCGTCTCGTAGTCGGGGTAGTCGCCACGCTCGACGCCCTGTTCGACGAGTTCCTCGATGCGGGGCGTCTCGTGGGTGCCCGGCAACACCGTGTTCGCGCGCACGTCCGGTGCGAGCTCCGCGGACAGCGTCTTCTCTAGGCCGACGACCGCCATCCGCACCGAGTTCGAGAGGACGAGGCCGTCGATGGCCTCCTTGACGCTACCGGAGGTGATGTTGACGATGGTGCCGCCGCCGTCCTGGAGATGGGGCGCCGCCTCGCGTACCAAGCGAACGACGCTCATCACCAGCAGATCGTAGGCCTCGTACCAGTCCTCGTCGGTGGTGTCGAGGAAGGGACCGCTCGGCGGGCCGCCCGCGCTGGTGACGAGGTGGTCGAGCCCGCCGAACTCCTCGCTGGTTCGCTCCACCAGAGTCGTCACGTCGTCGGGGTCGGTGAGGTCGCCCTGCACGCCGACCACCTCGCCCGTCGCTGTCTCGCGAATCTCCGCGACGGCGGCGTCGAGGCGCTCCTGGTCGCGCCCGTTGACGACGACGTTCGCGCCCTCCGCGGCGAGTGCCGTCGCCGACGCCTTGCCGAGACCGCTGCTGGAGGCCGATACGAGTGCCGCGTTGCCGTCGAGTCCGAGGTCCATGGCTACTGGTGCCACGCGGGCACGCAAAGAGCCACCGGAGTCGGAAATCCCTTCGCTACCGTATCCGCAATCACCCGAACCGTCCCGGTCGGTCCCAAACCGTAAAGTCGGTCCACCTCGCCAGAGTGATCATGAACGGGCACGCCGACACCATTGCTCGACCGCCCGTCGCCGTTCTCACCGTCGGGGGGCATCCATGAGCCTCATCGTCGTCGCGGATCTCACCCACCCGGACCTCGCCCTGACGCCGACGATCGAGTCGACCGACGCCGAGATTCAGGTGGTCTCACACACCGCGACCGATCCCGAGACGGGCATGTTCTTCTTCCTCGTCGAGACCGACTCGTTTCCGGCCTTCGAGGCGGCCCTCGAACGCGACCACACCGTCGACGAGTCGATGCTCGTCGCCGAGGCGTCGACGACGCGCATCTACCGCCTCGGCCACACTCCGGGCACGAAGCTCATCTCGCCGACCACGACGGAGATGGGCGGCCTGATGCTCGAAGCCGAGAGCACGGAACGGGGGTGGTCCGTCCGCATGCAACTCCCCGACCGCGAGACGCTCGGCACGCTCTGGGAGTACTGCGACCGCGAGGACATCTCGTTCGATCTCGGTCACATCTACTCGCTCGACGAGTTCTCCGTCGACGACCGGATCGGTCTCACCGACGCGCAACGCGACGCCCTCGTGACTGCCTACGAGGCGGGCTACTTCGAGGAGCCCCGCGGCACCTCCCTGCAAGCGCTCGCCGAGGATCTCGGCATCTCACCCACCGCCGTCGGCGGGCGCATCCGCCGTGGTACCTCCCGGCTCATCGAGCGAACGCTCATCGACGACAAGTAGTCCTGTCGGCTGTTATAAACGTCACAGGTGAGACACCCGGAGAGTCAATCCACTTCCTGCAGATCCTCTCCCATGAGCACTGCTACCGCGAATCGGGGTGAGATCCACCACGTCCACCACGACGGCGACGGCCCGTTGAGCGATACGCTCGTCGACGCCGTCGCCGACCTCACCGACACCGCCCCGGCGGACCTTCCCCCACTCGAGACGCGGATCAACGTCGCGGCGCTCGACGCCCTGTGGGACACCGACGCCCCCGAACGGCCGTCCGCTGGCTGTCTCACCTTCACCTACGGTGGCTACGTCGTCGTCGTCCGTAGCACCGGCACCGTATTTCTGCGCGAAGCGACCGAGTCCTAATACATAAGATTTCACGCACGACGTACAAACAGACAAAAATTTGGTAGATAGATAGATAGCTACACCTCCTGATTCTAGACGGTAGCAGTTCGATATTCTTGATGACGACACGAGATCTATTTCCATTCGAAAAAACGACAATACTCGATTTCCGAGGAATAGGTCGCTCCAATCGCGCCGGCGTGATTGTCTCGCGGTTCCCGAAGCGCGCCGTGCAGGCGGCGTTCGTGGCCGGGCGCTACCCGTCCAGTCGCCCGCGTCGCCACGTTTCGGTGTCCCCCACCTGGTTGAACGTGTAGATGTGGAGGCCGCGGATCGCGTACTCGGAATCGTCGGCGTAGGGCGCGAGGCCGTCGACGAGCGCGTCGGGTTCGTATTTCCCGCGCGAGCCGACGAGCTGGCGCACGAAGCCGACGATGCCGCTCGTCTTCCGGAGGAACCGGATCGAATCGCCGACACCGACCTTCTGGGAGATGTTGAGCAGGCGCTGGTACTTCATCACGCCCGGAATCCCCACCTCGACGGGGAGGTCGATACCCCGGTCGCGGATTCGTTCGATCCACTCGACGACTGCGTCGGGGTCGTAACAGAGCTGGGTGGTGATGTAGGTGGCGTGGGGCGCCTTCTTCGCCATCGCGTCCGCCAGCGTGCGGTCGTCGAGGAAGTCGTGGCCCTCGGGGTAGCCCGTGATGCCCACCTCGTCGAACTCGTGGCCGAGGTCGTCGAGGGCGACGAGCAGTTGGTGGGCCGACTCGAACTTGCCCACCGGGTCCTCGCGGTCGCCACCAGGTACGAAGATGTCGGTGACGCCGGCGTCGCTCAGCCGGGTCGCGATGTCGTCGAGGTGGGCCGCGTCCTCGACGTACCGCGCCGCGACGTGGGGGATGGGCTCGTAGCCGCGAGCCGCCGCTTTCTCGCTCCACTCGACGGTCGCGTCGAGGCCGAGCTGTGGCGAGGCCGTGACGGCGATGGCCGCGCCGTCCGGTAGCTGTTCCATCTGTCCCTCGAAGCTGTCGAACGGCATCAGCTCGAAGCGCGGCTCGCGGAGCAGGCTCGAGACGCCGTCGGCGGATTTCGATTTCGTGAGTGGCATGTCGTGAACGGTGTCGGGCGTCGTTGGGTCCCGCAGTGGGTAGTGTTGTCGGGAGCGCTGTAAGTCAGTACCGGTGTCCCGAGATCATTCGGCGCGTCGGGGCCGTCCCGCTACTCCTCCTGCCGGGCGTTCAGCTTCGCCTGCTCGCGGGCGCTCGGGTTGACTGACTCCTTGAACGGCACTTCCGAGACCGTCGCGAACGCGGGCTCGCCGTCCTCCTCCGCGTACTCGTCGGGCAGATGGACCCGGAACTCCAGGTCGAGGTCGTGCTCGTAGATTTCGTCGTTCAGCAGTGCGTCCGTCTCCTCCTGCAGTTTTTCCGCCGGGACGAAACCCAGGCCGACGTTCGTCTCGAGGTCGGGGTTCCACCACGGCGAGGTCATGTAGCCACACTCCTTCCCCGTCTCGGGATCGGAGATGATCCAGAAGTCGGGCGCGTAGTCGCGGATCGGCTCGCCCGCGATCTTCAGGCCGACGAGTTTGAGGTTGAACGGGTACTCGCCGTTCTCGACCAGTTCCTTCTGACGCTCGAGTTCCTCCTTGCCGATGTAGTCGCCCTCCTTGTCGTCGGGGACCTGGTAGCCGAGGTTGACCTGGAACGGCGAGGTTTCGTGGTCCATGTCCTGTCCCCACGAGAGGATACCCGCCGCGATCCGGCGGTGGTGACCGGGGGCAATCTGGCGGCCACCGTGGGCCTTGACCGTCTCCATCACCGGGTCCCAGACCCGTTCGGCGTTTTCGCTCGCGTCTTTGACGTAGACTTCGAAGCCCTTCTCGCCGGAGAAGCCGGTCTGACTCACCAGCACGTCACAGCCGTTGATCTCCGTGTCCATCAGCCCGTAGTAGGGGATGTCGCTGACTTCCTCGCCGACGACTTCGACCATCACGTCCTCGGAGAGGGGTCCCTGAATCTGCATCGGCGCCACGTCGATTTCGTCGATCTCCACGTCGAAGTCCTTGCCGACGTTGACGCCCTGGAGCCACTGCATGAGCGTCGAGTCCGAGATGGAGAACCAGAACTCGTCTTCCGCGACGCGCAGGAGAACCGGATCGTTGAGGATGCCGCCGTCCTCGTTACAGAGGATGACGTACTTGCCTTTCATCGACTCGATCTGCGTCGCGTCCCGCGTGATGACGTAGTCGGTCAACGCCTCCGCGTCCGGGCCTTTCACGCGGATCTGGCGTTCGACCGCCACATCCCACAGCGTCACGCTCTCGGTCAGCGCCTCGTACTCCTTCATCGCGCCGCCGTCTTCCGGCTCGACCAGTCCGCGCGGGTGGTAGATCCGGTTGTAGACGGTACAGCGCCACGCACCCTCCTCGTTGAACGATTTATCGAAGAACGGGGACTTGCGTACGCGGGTCGAGACGAGCATCTCGATGCCGGGGTCACCGGTCTGGCGCAGGTTCCGCGGCAGTACGCGGTCCGACTGATCGATCTCCGGGTGGTTCGGGTGGTCGTCGAGCGCTTGGGATTCGTTGTCGGCCATCAACTGTGAGGGTTGGTCTCTGTATGCATAAGACTGGACCACAGCTATCTCGGGGATATAAGAGGGGCGGGCGGGAGCACTCCCGAACTTAACAAATATAGCTCTGTTAAACAAGAGCTCGCTCTCGTCGCTCCCGACGCCGCCTCGTCGACCCAAGCATCAATATCCTCCCCGTCGAACGGGGGTGCATGAGTTCGAGCGACGAGCGACGCGACGCCATCGTCGTCGGCGTCGGCGGCATGGGCAGTGCGACCGCGTACCACCTCGCCGACCGCGGGGTCGACGTGTTGGGATTGGAGCGGTTCGACATCCCCCACACACAGGGGTCCTCCCACGGTATCACGCGCATTATCAGACGGGCGTACTACGAACACCCCTCGTACATCCCGCTGATCGAGCGAGCGTACGACCTCTGGGACGACCTGGCCGACGAGACGGGGCGACCGGTGATCCACCGCACCGGCTCCATCGACGCCGGGCCACAGGGGAACATCGTCTTCGAGGGATCGCGCCGCTCCTGTGAGGAACACGACATCCCCCACGAGGTGTTGACGGGCGCGGAACTGAACGAGCGATTCCCGGGCTACGATCTCCCGGAGGACTACCGCGCGCTGTATCAGGAGGATGGCGGGTTCGTCGTCCCCGAACAGGCCATCGTCGGACACACCGAGCTCGCGCAGGCGGCGGGCGCCGAAATCCACGCCCGCGAGGGCGTCCACGACTGGGCCGAGACGCCCGACGGCGGCGTCCGCGTCTGGACCGACAAGGACACCTACGAGGCCGACCGGCTGGTGCTCGCGGCCGGCGCGTGGAACTACAAACTCGCCGACGCCCTCGACGGCCTCGCCGTCCCCGAACGGCAGGTGCTCGCGTGGTTCCAGCCGGAGACGCCGTCGTTGTTCGAGCCCGAGCAACTGCCCGTCTGGAACATCGAAACGGCCGAGGGGCGGTTCTACGGGCTCCCAATCTACGACGTGCCGGGGTTCAAACTGGGCAAGTACCACCACCTCGACGAGTCGGTCGACCCCGACCACTACGACACCGACCCCGGCCCGGCCGACGAGGTACTCCTGCGTGACTTCACGGAGAAGTACTTCCCCGAGGCGGCGGGACCGACGATGCGTCTCGCCACCTGCATGTTCACCAACTCGCCGGACGAACACTTCATCCTCGACACGCTGCCCGACCACCCGCAGGTGGTCGTCGGCGCGGGCTTCTCCGGTCACGGCTTCAAGTTCGCGACGGTCATCGGCGAGATTCTGGCGGACCTCGCCGCGGAGGGAGAGACTGACCACCCGATCGAGATGTTCCAACTCGACCGCTTTTAAAGGTCGCAGGTGAACCACCCCGATGTTTTTGCCGCGCTCGGCCGATCATCGGACGTTCTATGAGTACGAATACCACGCTCCCCTCGTCCGCGACGACGGTCGTCGTCGGCGCGGGCGCCGTCGGCTGTAGCGTCGCCTACCACCTCTCCGAACTGGGCGCGGAGGACATCGTCGTCGTCGACCAGGGTCCCCTGCCGGTCACCGGCGGGTCGTCGACCCACGCGCCGGGCATCATGTTCCAGACGTCGCCGTCGAAGCTCATGACGAAGACGGCCCACTACACGAGTCGCCTCCTCGACGACGCCGGCGTCTACGACGAGGTGGGTGGCATCGAAGTCGCCCGCTCGGAGGAGCGGATGGACTTCCTCCAGCGACGCGTCGAACACGCCACCGCCTACGGACTGCCCGACCCACAACTCCTCTCGCCCGCTGAGGTCACCGACCACCTGCCCCTGGTGAACGAAGACGAGATTCTGGGCGGCTACTACTCGCCGACCGACGGTCGGGTGGACGGCGTCGCCGCCCTCCAGTGGTACATCGAGCAGTCGAACGCCGACTTCTACGGCCACACATCGGTCACCGACCTCGACGTCAGCGGGGGGCAGGTGACGGCCGTCGACACCGACCGCGGCCGCATCGAGTGTGACCGCTGTGTCGTCGCCACCAACAACTGGGGCTACCAGACCGGCAAGCTGGCTGGGATCGACCTGCCCATTGCCCCCGTCGAACACCAGTACGCCGTCACGGAGCCGCTCGACGAGTTGGCCGGGGAGTCGGGACCCTCCCGCGTCGACACCGGCGAGATGGAGGTGCCGGGCGACCGCCGTATCGCCGACGCCATGAGCAAGGCGCCGACCCGGCCGGTCGGCCGCGACCAGGATCACTCCCTCTACTTCCGCACGCACGGCGACTCCCTCGGCCTCGGGTCGTACAACCACGAGTCGCTGACGGTCGACCCCGACGCCATGGGCGGCAACACCGAGCACCGACAGGCGTCGGTCCGCGATTTCACCGACGAACACTGGGAGCGAGCGACCCATCCCGACCGCGACAAGGCGCCGAAACGGGCGTTCGAGGAACTCCTCCCCGTCTCCGCGGACACGGAGTTCACCGCGACGGAGAACGGCATCTTCGTGTTCACCCCCGACGGGATGCCGGTGCTCGGCGAGACGAGCGCGGTGGACGGCCTGTGGACTGCGCTCGCCATCTGGTGGACGCACTCCGGCGGCTACGGGAAGATCCTCGCGGAGTGGATGGAGACGGGCGTGCCCAAGCTCCCGTCCGGCCCCATCGAAACCGGCGGTATCCACGTGAACCGGTTCGAACCTCACACCGGGAGCACGGACTACTTCGTCGACCGGGGGGCGACCCGATACCGGCAGGTGTACAGTATCGTCGAGCCCCGCTGGCAACCCGACGACCACCGTGGGCTCCGCCGGAGTCCCTTTTACGCTCAACAGCAGGACCTCGGTGCGGAGTTCTACCAGTCCGGCGGTTGGGAGTCGCCCCAGTGGTACGAGTCCAACGCCGACCTCGTCGACCGATACGAAGACGACATCCCCGAACAGGAGGGGTGGCAGGGCGTCAACCGATCACCCATCGAGGGGGCCGAACACCTCCACACCCGCGAGCACGTCTCGATGTTCGACATGACCTCGTTCAGCTCCATCGTCGTCGAGGGGACGGGCGCCGCCGACTTCCTCCAGCGAATCTGCACGAACGACGTGGATATCGACGTGGGGCGGGTCCGGTACTCGCTTCTCTGTAACGAGGGCGGGCAGATTCTGGCGGACGTGACCGTCGTCCGCCTCGGACCGGAGGAGTTCGTGGTGACGACCGGTGGCGGCAACTCGCCGGGCATCCACGGCGGCTGGCTGAAAGCGCACGCCCCCGAGACGGTGTCGGTCACCGTGGAGGAGGGTGCTCGCGCCACCGTCGGCCTGTGGGGGCCGAAGTCCCGGCTCCTCCTCCAGCGGGTCACCGACGCCGACGTGTCCGCGGAGGGCTTCCCCTACTTCAGTGCGAAGCGCCTGTACGTCGGCGACGTGCCCGTGCTCGCGCTCCGTGTCTCCTACGTCGGCGAACTCGGTTGGGAGCTGTGGGCCCCGACGGAGTACGGCGCCCGCCTCTGGGAGACGCTGTGGGAGGCCGGGCAGGACCTCGACGTGCGGCCGATGGGTGGCGGCGCCTTGGAGTCGATGCGACTCGAGAAGGGCTACCGACTCTGGGGGACGGACATCGACACCGACGCCGACCCCTTCGCCGCCGGACTCTCGTTCGCCGTCGACATGGACACCGATTTCATCGGGCGTGACGCCCTGATCGACGTGGCAGAGGCGGGTCCCGACAGTCGCCTCACGCCAATCACGCTCGACGACTCGACTGACGCCGTGTTCGGCGGCCGACCCGTTCTCGACAGTGAGGAGCCACGCTCCTCGGACAGCGAGGGACATGCCTCCGGTGACGGCGAGGCGCTCGGCTACGTCGTCGCCGGCGACTACGGCTACAGCGTCGGCGAATCCATCGCCTACGCCTATCTCCCGACTGAGTACACCGACGCGGGGACCCCGGTGCAGATCCGGTGTGAAGGGACGACGTACGACGCGACCGTACGCGACGAACCACTGTTCGATCCGGGCCGCGAGAAGCTCCTGCGGTAGCCCGTTCGATCAGTTTCGACAAAACACCAAACTTTATCTGACACAACGAGTACTCTCTATGTGGCTCTCTGCCATGGGGGCGGCTATCCATACCCATGGTAGTCCGAGGGATCGCTCGACGGATAGCCGCCACGCGGGCGACGAATCGACCGACGACCGACACGCCGAATGCACGCACATGATCCACCGACAACACACGACCGGCACTCACCGGACGGAGGAACGGTATGGCTGAATCAGACGACACGACTGGAGAGATGTCCGACGGGCTACAGGTAGAGCTATTCCACCCGGAATCCGACCGCGAACCCGGAGACACCAACATCCAGCGGTTCGGCTTCGACATCCACCCGGTCGTCTTCCCGGTCGCGCTGGTGATTATCGCCCTCTTTATCGCCGTCACGGTCCTGCTCGGCGACCAGGCCTCAGAGGCGTACACCGCGCTGTTCAACTTCATCGGCAACAACTTCGGCTGGTTCTACCTGCTGGCGGTGAACATCTTCATCGTAGTCCTCCTCTTTTTCGCGTTCAGCAGGTACGGCAAGATCAAGATCGGCGGCGTCGAGGCGGAAAAGGAGTTCAGCGATTTCTCGTGGATGGCGATGCTCTTCAGCGCCGGTATGGGCATCGGCCTCATGTTCTTCAGCGTCTCCGAACCGCTGTATTACTTCCAGAACGTCCCCGGCTTCTTCGGCGCCGAAGCCGAAACTGGGGCGGCGGCGTCGGCGGCGATGGCACAGACGTTCTTCCACTGGGGCTTCCACCCGTGGGCCGTCTACGGCCTCGTCGGGCTCGGCCTCGCGTTCTTCTCGTTCAATCGCGGACTGCCGCTCACCTTCCGGTCGATCTTCTGGCCTCTGCTCGGTGACCGCATCTACGGCTGGCCGGGCCACGTCATCGACCTCGTGACGGTGTTCGCGACGCTGTTCGGCCTGGCTACCTCGCTCGGTCTCGGCGTGGCACAGGTGAACCAGGGGCTCTCGTACGTGGGCGGGGACCTCCTCGGTATCGCTTCCGTCCCGACGAACTCCTTGGTTCAGGTGCTCCTCATCGCCGGCATCACCGGCATCGCCACGCTCTCCGTTGCCGCCGGTCTCGACGGCGGCGTCAAGCGCCTGAGTACGATCAACCTCTACCTGATGTTCGCGCTGCTCGGTTTCCTGTTGCTCGTGGGGCCGACGGTGTTCATCCTCGGCTCGTGGGTCGAGGGGCTCGGCGTCTACTTCAACAACATCCTCGCGCTCGGATTCTTCCGTGGCACCCTCGCCCCCGGCGGCGGTACGGTCACCGCTTGGACCGTCTTCTACTGGGGGTGGTGGATCGCGTGGTCTCCCTTCGTCGGTATGTTCATCGCCCGCATCTCGAAGGGCCGGACCATCCGGCAGTTCGTCCTCGGTGTGCTGGTGCTCCCGGCCATGTTCTCCACCATCTGGCTGTCCACCTTCGGCGGTAGCGCCCTCTTCAACTCGCTGCAGGGTAACGGCGCGGCGCTGGCGACCTACAACGAACTCGGCCAGACGGTCGCCATGTTCGCCATGCTCGAACAGTTCCCCCTCGGGGCGATCTCGGGCATCCTCGCCACCATCCTGGTGATCACCTTCTTCGTCACCTCTTCGGACTCCGGCTCGCTCGTCATCGACCACCTCACTTCCGGTGGTAAACACGACGTGCCGCGCGCTCAGCGCATCTTCTGGGCGGTCACCGAGGGTGCTGTCGCCGCCATCCTGCTCTGGGGTGGCGGCCTGACGGCCCTGCAGACGGCCGCCATCACGACCGGACTCCCCTTCGCCGTCATCCTCTGTCTGATGTGTTACACCGTCTATCTCGGGCTCAGCAACGAGTACGAGATTCTCGAATCCGAGGAGTTCGCCGAAACCATCGAGGAACTCTCGGACCGCGAGAACGTCGACGTGGTGACTGCCGGCGACGAGATGGTGACGGACATCAGAGAGGGCGACGACGCCGCGAGCAGCGACTGACGTTTTTTATTCCGTCGCCCGCCGTTCGACGGACCGTGAGGCGTGGACCCACCGGCGCGTCGCGCCGCCGAGTCCTGTCGCGGCGACGAGGACCCACACGACCAGTCCCGGCCGGGCAGGGAGCGCCACTAGCACCGCCGCGCTGGTGCTCGCACCGACGAGCGGGCCCGCCCACGGCCGGTGGGCGGCGAGTATCGTCGTCACTCCAGCCCCGACGACGACGAACCCGAAGCTGCCGACGACGAGCGCCCCGCCCACGCCGAGGGCCACGGCCGCCCGGCCGATGATCCCACCGAGACGGAGCGCCTGTCCGAAGGCGTACGCCACCACGAGCCACCCGAGGACGGACGCCGCCACGCCGTAGAGCGGGGCGCGGAGCGGCCGCTCCAGCGTGGCGTCGACGGCCCGGTCGAGAACGCCCGGCCAACGGGTTCGAACCACCACGGCGACGCCCATTACCAGCAGAAACGACGCCACGGCGCGTCCCGTCCCGTCGATGTCGGAGATGGTGCTCAGACCGATCAGTGGGGCCGGGACGATCGCTCGGCCGACGCTCGCGTCTCCGAGGTGTAACACGCCCCTCGCTTGCGTGGGCGGGGAGGAAAGCCTGTCCCCGACGAGCGTTTTATGCGCCTTCCGTCCCGACGCCGAGTCGTGGCCGACGATGCTCACGGCCTCGCGGCGGCGCTCGGCGCGGCCGGCCGTCGACTGCTCGCCTCGGTCCGCTGGCTCGGCGCGAGACTGGCCGCGCCGCTCCGAACTGGCGACGGTCCGAACAAGTTCCGGCTGTCGAGCGTCGAGACGCATACGACCACCATCGAGGGCGACACCGGCTGGGCGTACCGGCCGCCAGCGACGGTCCGATGTCCGGAGTGTGCGGCCGACATCGTGCAGGCGGACGCGCGGGCCGCCATCGACTGCCCGCGTTGCCGAGTCGAACTCCCTCCCGGGCAGTTCACCGACCTCGAACTTCTCGCGCTAACCTGCCCCCTCTGTCGCACCCGTATGCTCTACGGCCAGCGCCACCCGGAGGCGTTCGACGTGCCCGAGTGGGCGACGTGTCCTAACTGCCAGTATCACTGGGAGTTCAAACACTTCTACTGATCCGGCCGGTCGTACCTGCGGCCCGGCTGTCGTCGACCGTGGGGGCAGCGACGGCCGGCCCCGACTTCCACCGATCCGTCCGAGCTATAGTAGCGTTTGGAACTGTTTGCACAGCCGATCGCAAGCCTGCGTACGATCGGCTGGGCAATGACTTACAAACGCTACTATCTCCGGTTCCCGGGTGGAGACTTTTCACCCTCCGGCGCGTGGACACGCCACACGATGCCCGACCCCGTGCCGACGATTCTGGCGCTGTTGGTCGTTGCCGCGTTCGCCACGGCGCTGTGGCTGATGGCCGCGGGCCGGCTCAACGTCGCTGGCCTCTCCTTTCTGAGCGCCAGCATCCTCATCTACTTGCGCGAGCGCTGGCGCCGCCAACACACGGCGTAGCGGGCTCATCGCTGTACGTTAGTACCGGTGTTCGCCGAGACAGTCCGGCGCAATGACTTACGAGAAACCGTATCAGTCGTTCATCTGCTCGCGCACCGTCACGACCGGCACTTCGGCGGTCCGGACGACTTTCTCCGCCGTACTTCCGAGCAACGCCCCCAGTTTCCCCCGATACGCGCTCCCGAGGACGATGGCGTCGACGTCCTCGTCTTTGGCGTAGTCGACGATCTCCTCGCCGGGCGACCCGCTCCGAAGCGCCGTGACGCAGTCGAGGCCTTTCGACTCCGCCATCTCCCTGACTTCGTTCGTCACTTCCTCGCCGTACTCGCGGTATCGCTCGCGCATCTCGTCCTCGTCGTCCCGGAGGTACACCGTCCGCGGTGCCCCCGGCAGGTCGATGACGTACAGCGCGTGTACCGTCGCGTCACACGTCTCCGCGAGGCCGATGCCGTGATTGGCGCCTTTCATCGCTTCGTCACTGCCGTCGAACGGGATCAGAATGCTGTCGTACATGTCTCTGCGTTCCTTACAGGTCGTTCTCTTGATGGGAGCAAATAAGTTGGGGGCGGTAAGGCGCGTCAGCCGTCGTCGAACAACTCGGCGAGTGGCTCCTCGCGGTCCTCCAGTACTGACCGGCCGAGCAGGCGACCGCCGATGACCGCGGGGCTGATGACCGCGTCGGCGCCGACGGCTTCGAGTTTGTCGACGTGACGCTGGTCGGTCGCGGCGGCGACGATTCGAACGTCGGGGTTGGCCTGCCGGGCCGCGACCACCGCCAGCGCGTCGCGGGCGTCGTCGTCCGTCGCGACGACCACCCCCCTCGCGGCGTCGATGCGAGCGTCGAGCAGGGGTTCCTCGTCCGTCGGGTCGGCCGTCAACACGTTCACGTCGCGGTCGTCGAGCGCCGTCGCCGCGTCGGTGTCTGGCGTCACGACCACCACGTCCGTCGCCGTCGCGAGTTCGTCGAGGAGCGGTTCCGTCAGTTCGCCGTGGCCAAGGACCAGCACGTGATCCTCGAGCAGTGTGAGTTCCGAGGCTGTCATCGTTCCGAAGGCACTGGAGATCCGGGATTCGAGGGCCGGGACGATCAGCGACCCCGTAGCGACGGTGAACGCGCCCGTCCCGAGAACGATCACCGAGAGCGTGAACAGTTTCGTCGCCTGCGTCGTCGGCGTCGCGTCCCCGTACCCGACGGTCGTCCCCGTCACGACGATGTAGTAGAACGCGTCCGTCAGGGTGCCGACGCCGACGAAGTTGTCCCGCATGGCGTAGGTCCCGACGGTGCCGTACACCTGCACCGCCACGAACGCCAGTAGGGCAGTCGTCTGGAACGGGCTCAGATCGACGGCGCGGTCGAACCCCGATCGGTTGGTCACTACGAGGCCGCTTCCGACGACGCTCACCAGCGCGAGGATAGCGTCGCTCGCCGTGCCGGTCACCAGCGGCAGGAGGATCAGGAGCGCGAAGCAGCCCAGCGCGCCGTACCAGGCGAGGCGGTACCGGCTTCGCAACCCGACCGCGACGACCGTGAGCAGGAAGGCGACGAGGATGCTCGCCAGCGGCACCACGTCGACCATCGCTGGCGGGACGACGCCCGCGAGCGGCCCCGTCGGCGTGAGGCCGCCTCGACTGAGGTGAGAGAGCCCGGCGACGAAAGCCAGCGCGGCCGCTGTCCCTGCTAGCAGGACGGCCGTCCGAGCGCCAGTGAACGCCTGCCAGTACACCAGGGGGACTGGTTCCGGCTGGTGGAACAGCTCGTCGAGCGCCGTGTCGCTCGGTGGTTCGGGGGAGTCAGTCGCCACGACAGGTCTCTTTCGGGCGGCACCGACAAAAAGCGTGCCCGGACGCGACGACACACCTATACATCCGCCGTCCGACACGTGGGGTATGGTCTCACACGCCACGGGCGTGCTGGAGCGACTCGTCCGCTCGGCGCTGCTGCCGGTGTGTGCGCTCTCCGGCGTCGTCGTCGTCTCCGGCTTCTTCTTTCCGGCCATCGTCGGCTCCGTCGTCTCCGGACGGGGGTGGCTCGTCCTCGCGCTCCTGTTTTTCGGCACCGGGCTCGCCTACCTCGCTCTCCTCCCGGTCGACGCCCCCGACGCGGACGACCATCCCGGCGCGCCGTATCTGCTCCGGGTTCGACACCTTTCCTGGCGCAACTGGGTCGGCGGCTTCCTCACCCGACAGGACCCCGTCACGTTCGGCGTGCCCGTCGCCGTCCTCGCCGGCTTCTTCGTCGCACAACACCTCGCCCCCGCCCGGACCGGCGCCGCCGTCACTGCGGTCCAGGGGGTCTTCTTCCGACAGTTCGGCTGGCTCTTTCTCGGTGCCATGTTTCTGGCCGTCGGCTACGCCCTCCTCCTTCTCGTCGGCCCTTGGGGGGCTATCAGGCTCGGAGGTCCCGACGCCGAACCGGACTACACCTACCCCACCTACTTCGCGATGATCTTCACCGCGGGCATCGCCGCGGGCATCGTCTTCTGGGGCCCCGCCGAGTCGCTCTTCCACTACGGTGCGCCGCCCCCCGCGTCGGGCGCCGCCCCCCACTCCCCGACAGCCGCCGTCGTCGCGCTGACGTACGCGAGCTTCCACTGGGGGGTGTCGGCGTGGAGCGCCTACCTCGTCGTCGGCCTCCCCATCGCCTACTTCACCCACCAACACGGCGCGCCGCTCCGCGTCTCGACGATTCTCACCCCGTTTCTCGGCGTCGACGGCCTCGACGGCCCGCTCGCGAAACTCGTCGACGTGCTCGCCATTTTCGCCACCATCGGCGGCGTCGCCACCTCCGTCGCCTTCGTCGGCGAGCAGTTCCTCGCCGGTATCAACTTCCAGTGGGGAGTTACCTTCGGCGGTACCGGTGCACTCCTCTTTGTCGCCGGCCTCGTCGCTATCTACAGCATCTCCGCCGAGAGCGGCGTCCAGCGCGGTATCCGACGCATCGCCGGCGTCAACCTCGGTCTCTTCACCCTCTTTGCCCTCCTACTCGTCGTCGTCGCCCCCCGGCCTTTCGTCTTCGACACCGGAGCGACCGCTCTCGCGCGGTACGCGACCGACTTCGTGTCGATGAGCCTCATCCCCGACACGACGTGGGCCGCCAACTGGACCGTCTGGAACTGGTCGTGGTGGTTCTCGTGGGCCCCGTTCGCCGGTCTCTTTCTCGCGGCGCTCTCGAAGGGTCGGCGCGTGCGGACCGTCGTGTTCACGGGCGTCGTCGCCACCGCCGCCGCCTCCGTCGCTTGGCACCTCCTGTTCGGTGGCACCGCCCTCTCGATCCAGCGCTCCGGTCGCGCCGACGTGCTCGCCGCCATCGACGCCGCCGGCGGTACCGAGGCCGTCGCCGGCTTCCCCGTTCTCGCCGCTCTCCCGCTCAGTCGCCTGCTTCTCTTTTGCTTTCTCGCGCTCATCATCGTCTTCATCGTCACCTCGGCCGACACGTCGACGCTCGTGGTGTCGATTCTGGCCACCAAACGCGGCGTCGCACCGACCACCGGGAGCATCGTCTTCTGGGGCATCCTCCAGGGCCTCGTCGCCGGCGCCGTGTTGCTCGTTGGCGGTGGCGAGTCGCTCCAAGTCGCGGCCGTACTCACCGGCGGCCCGTTCGCGGTGCTCTCGCTGGTCGCGCTGGTTGGCCTCACCCTCGCCTTTCGTCGGCACGAGCGGGACCGGGAGCGGTCGCGGCCGGCGCTCGCCGACCGGGTGCGCGCCGCCGTGACCACCGCGGGCCGCTTCGGCCGCGACGACTCGAGCAACGACTGATACCGTCGGCTGTTACAGACTCGAACCCCGAGGAGTCCGTTCTACCGACTTCCAGCCGGCAGTACGAACGCCCTTCGCCGCCGTCGCACGACGCCGTACTGTGGTCGGACGTGCACGCCGTTTCCTCGCGACTAGCGGTGAACTGCCTCGGGGTCAAGTGGTTCGAGAATCGGAGATTCTCGTCATCACGGAAATCGAAGATTTCCGTACGACCCCGAGGCACTCGTCTTGCTCATCTGTAGACCGGCCGCAGATCCGTCGCGTCCTTGCTGTACCCCAGCCAGACGCTGAGTACGGAGGCGGCGATCACGAGATACACGGGAAACAGCGCGAGCAAGATGTAGAGCCCCGTCGTGGCCGTGAGGACACCGTGCAAATAGAGCACGCCGAGGACCGTGAGGCCGCCGACGATGGCGACTACCATACCGAGTCTGAAGGCGCTCCGTGCGGCCGGCCCCGGCGTTCGTTTCACTGTCGGCATCGATGTCGATCGTAGGCCGTTCGAAGGTATAAGTCGCCGGATTTCCGGCTCAGCGACCGCGCACCGATGCGACCGCCGGACCGGTGGCGATCCGCTGAATCGCCGTTTATTCGATCACTCACACGCCAGTTCGGCGGTCGTCAACTCGACCGTCTCGAACCGCTCCCGCAGCCGCTCGGCCTCCTCCGGCAGGACCGCTGCGACGACGTATCGTGCGTGGTCGTCGAAGAACTCGAGCAAGCCGTGGATGCGCTCGGCGTCCAGCATCTCGATGGCGTCGACGACGACGACCGGGACCGTCTCCGCCACGTCGTAGACGAGATAGCCGGCGAGCGCGATCACCAGTCCCACCACCTCGCGCTCGCTCTTGCTGAGGGTGTCGACCGCCGCCCGGTAGACCGTCCCGTCGTCCGCCGTTCGCACCACCTGCAGGTCGAATATCGTCCCCTCCGCACCCTCGCGGCGCTCGATCCAGACGCGCTCCACCTCGCGGTACGCAAGCCGGTCGAGGACGCGCGACATGCACTCGTTGACCGTCTCGACCGCTTCGCGCTCGATCCGTTCGACCCGGTCACGGCGCTCCGCCAGCCGGTTCGTCACGTCGGCCCGTTCCTCCCGGAGCGACTCCCGTTCGGACTTCGCCGCCTCGGCCGCCTCGATGTCCGCTTCGACGGACGCGAGTTCGCGTTCGAGACGGCCGCGTTCGTACGCCAGTTCGCTCACTTCGCGGTGACGGTCGACGAGGGCGCCGGCGGCGTCGGTGTCCGCCAACTCGGCCTCCAGCCGCTCGATCCGTTCCGCGACCTCCTCGATGCGCGCTTCGAGGCTGGCGAGCGTGCGCTCGCGCCCCTCGAGTTCGCGTTCGAGCCGTCGGCGCCGATCCACGAGGTCGGCGTACTCGTCACGTTTCGCGTCGAGCTCCGCCCGCTCCGTCTGGTGCTCCTCGATCCGTGTCTCGACGGTTGCACGCTCCCGTCGCTTCTCCTGCAGGATCGCTTCGACCGCCTCGACCTGCGCTTTGATCTCCGCCCGCTCGACCGACTGGCCACAGGTCCAGCAGGTGATCGCCTCGGAATCGGGGTGGAGATCTTCGATCACTCCGTCGGCGTCGAACGACGACGGGAGGTCGGTGTCAGCGAGGAACTGCTGGTTCAACTCGACGATCGGGCTCAAGGCGTTGATCGTCTCGTCGAGGCGGCCTTTCCGGTCGCGGAGCCGCGTCAGTTCGGCGTCGACTTGTGCGAGGCGCTCGTCGATGTCCTCGATTTCGGCCGGGCCGTCACCATCGCCGTCGGCCAGTTCGGCCAGCCGGTCGTCGACCTCCGCGAGGTCGTCCCGCAACGAGTCGGCGGCGCGTCGCTTGGTGTCGCGGCGGTCGCGGAGTCGGTCGCGTTCCGACCGTGCCGCCTCGAGTTCGTCGAGGAGGTCCTGTGTCCCCTCGGCGGTTTCTTGGTACTCCCACTCCCGCTCCTCGATCGCCGCTCGCTTCTCTTCGAGACGGGTCACCACGTCGTCGCGCCGGTCGGTCAACCGCCGCGCCCGTACCTCCAGTTCGGGGAGGTCCTCGACCGTCGCGTCGAGCGTGGCGATCCGGTCGTCGATCTCCTCGCGCCGTTCCTGCAGGCGGTCGATCTCGGCTTCGATCGCTTCGGTGTCGACCGGACGCATGAGCAGGTCGTGGAGGTCGCCACCGTCGACGACGGCCCGACGGATCGGATTCTCCTCGCCGAGGGCGACGAACAGGTCGACGAGCGTCGTCGCCGAGGTGTAGGGGGTCGCGTCCGTAACGACTGTCTCCCCGTCGCGCCGGGCGAGGTCCAAGCCGAAGCGCTCCCCGCCGAACTCGAGCGTGACCGACCCCGCGTCGGCGCCGCCCCGGAGCGGCGGCTGGGAGCCGCCGAGGACGCTCCCGAGACTTCCCAACAGCGACGACTTGTTCGAGGCGTTCTCGCCAGCGACGATGGTGATGCCGGGATCGAGCGTCACCGCTGCCCGCTCGATTCCGCCGACGTTTCGGACCTCGAGCGCCAGCGATTCGCCTCCATCACCCTCGCTCCCGCTCGTACCCTCGCCGTTCGTTTCCTTGCGTGTCATCGTCTCGACTGTCCGATCGGCTCTCGATCGGACGAACGTACACCCGTACGTCGGGACGGGCCTATTACGTTTGTGACTCCCCGCAACTACACCCGCCGCGTTCGAGCAGGCTTCGGAGACCGTACTCCTCGCCACAGGTCTCGCAGGCGACGCGGGCGGTCAACGACACCGTCAGCTCGCCCGCGTCGAACGCCGCCTGATCGGCCAGCCGTGACAGTTCCCGCTCGGTCACCGCCTCCGTCCGCCCGACCAGTTTGAATACGGTGTCGCTCACCGCCGCGGCGTCGACCGTCGTCTCCTGCCCCGTCTCGATGCCGGCACACGCCCGAAGGTGCGTGCGGACGGTGCCGTACGTGACGAAGTCCCGTTCGACGGCGTCGACATCGACGCCGGCGCGGGTCAGGCGGTCCCGTGCTTCCGTGCGGGCGGCGTGGCTCACGGTCTCCGCCGTGAGCAGTCGGTAGACGTTCGCCGCCTCGTCTTCGAGCAGCTCCATCCCGGCCGCCCGCATCGCCGCCGCGAGGACCTCCCGATTGAAGAAGCGTTCGAGGTCACGCAGGCTGGCGTCCGTCGTGGTCCGGCGCTCGACCAGGCGCTCGGTCAGCGTCGGCAGACCGCGCCGGTCACACACTCGCTCGACCTTGCATCCGTCGGCCATCGCTCGTCGGCGCTACGCGGGTCGGCCGGATAACTCCTACTGCTCGTTCTCCTCCTCGTCCGGGAACTCCCACCCCGCGAACGGCGCCTTGACGATCGTATCCTCCTCGAACGTGAGGTGGATGAACGGTTGTGTGTGGCCGTTCGGCAGTTCGTACGCCGTGTTCACCGCCTCGTGTACCGGCCCGTCGCGCCCGACCGTGATCGGCGGGACGATCAACTGCGTGTGGTGTGCCTGTCCTCCGAAAGTTTCGTCCGGCGCGAGGGGCATCTCCGACTGCAAGGCGAGTTCGCCGTTCTCCGTGCGCATGTTGCCGACCGTCATCGCGTGGATCACCTTGTTCTCGTCGACCACATCACCCTCGACGATCACGTCACAGACACCCCAGAACGCCGCGTACGTGTAGGTCCGTGGCAACAGCGGTGACTCCGTGCCGGTCGTCCCGTGAATCCACGTGTCGGTGACGACGCCCCCGCCCGTCTCCCACGTCGGAATCGGTGGCTGGATCGTGTGGTGTACGTCGAGCGTGTAGGCGGTGCCGTTCGGGTCGGTGAACTCCACGTCGAATGTCACCTCGTCCGGCGAGGCGCCGTAGGCGTGGGGCAGGTCGTACGGCCGCCGGTCCCGGTAGGTCGCGTGCACCGATCCGGACACCCGGCGCACGTTGTCGCTGAACGGCGTCGGCATCGCAGTCTGTGTGTACGCCGTCCTGTCGCCGTTCGTCTCACGAGCCGCCGTCGGGAGGCCGACCAGAATCGGTAACTCCTGCAGAAGTGTCCCTACCGCCCCGTCCGGGTCGTCGAGGAGGTCGAGAATCGGCTGGAGCGTCGCCCGTGGCCGCTCCGGCGTCCCGAACACGGTCCGTCCCAGCCGTCGCTTCCCCGGGAGTGACCAGTGAACGACGCCCTCTTCCTGTCGAGCGATCACGTCGACGCCCCGGTCGCTCTCGTTTCCCCGCCCCTGCCTTTCCTGTGCGGTTGCGCGCCCACTGACCCCGGCAGCGACGCCGCCCGCGCCGATGGCCTGCAGGACGCGTCGCCGGTCTAGCGTCGATTCACACAGGTCACGAAGTGTGTCTTTTGTTACCATACGAAACGATCACGGCCGTTTCCGACGTATGAACTGTCACGAACCCGTTCGCGTCGTCTCCGGGGGGTGTCCCCTTCCCCGAGCCAAGGCTTATCCCCTCCGTCCCCCATCCTCCGCCGAATGGCGTCCCGTTCGCGGCTCGACTGGCGTCCCTCCCCGCCCGCCCTCGCGGTGTTCGTCTCTGGCGTCGCCAGCATGGGCCTGGAGATCCTCGCCGGGCGCATCGTCGCCCCGCAGTTCGGGAGCAGTATCTACACGTGGGGGAGCATCATCGCCGTCTTCCTCGCGGCGCTCTCGCTTGGCTACCACCTCGGCGGGAAACGGGCGGCGGGTCGCGCGACCGACGAGCGTCTCGGGTGGCTCCTCCTCGGGACGGCCGCCTACGTCGCCCTCGTCGTGTTCGCGTCCGATATGCTCATGGCGGCGGCCGGGGCGATCCCACTCCCGAGTCGTTTCGCCTCCCTGCCAGCAATCACGCTGCTGTTCGGCCCGCCGACCTACCTGCTCGGCTTCGTCAGCCCCTACGCCGCCGAACTCACGGACACCGAGGCCGTCGGTGCCGCCTCCGGCCACGTCTACGCCGTCGGCACCGTCGGTAGCATCGTCGGCGCCTTCGTAACGACGTTCGTGTTGATCCCCGAACTGAGCGTAGAGGCCATCGGCGTCGGCTTCGGTCTCCTCCTCGTCGGCACGGCTCTGTGGCTCACGTGGGGAAGCGACCGGCACGAACCGACGCTCGCGAGCGTCGCCGTCGCCCTCCTCGTCGTCGTTGCGGGCTTCGGCGGCGTCGTCGGCATCTCACCCGGCGGTCCCGTCCTCTATCAGACTCAAACGCCGTATCAGGAACTCGAAGTGACACAGGTCGGCGACGTGCGCACGCTCTATCTCGACGGCCAGCCCCACAGCGCGATGGACGTCGCCGATCCGGACCGCCACGTTTTCGAGTACACGCGCTCTTTCCACCTGCCGCTGCTGATGACCGAGGACGTGGACCGAGTGCTTTTCGTCGGCGGCGGCGGCTTCACCGGTCCGAAACACTTCGCTTCCGAGTACAACGTCACCGTCGACGTGGCCGAACTCGACCCCGAGGTGATCGACACCGCGAAACGCTACTTCGACCTCGAAGAGTCCGAGCGACTGAACGTCTACAACACCGGCGGTCGACAGTTCCTCCAGCAGACGAACCGCACGTACGATCTGATCGTCCTCGACGCCTACAAGAAGGACAAGGTGCCCTTCCAGCTCACCACCGTCGAGTTCATGCGTCTCGCCGAGTCGCGACTCGACGCGGACGGCGTTCTCTTCGCCAACCTCATCTCCGCCCCCAGCGGTCCGGCCTCGAAGTTCTACCGCGCCGAGTACAAGACGATGGCGCGAGTGTTCCCACAGGTCTACACGTTCCCGACGGCCCGTGGAAGCGTCGTCCAGAACGTCGAAATCGTCGCCACGAAGCGATCCGAGCGGTTCACGCCGGCGACCTTGCACCGCCGGAACGACCGTCGCGACATCGGGATCGATCTCTCCGAGGAGATCGAGATGTATCGCGCACCGCCGTCGACCGACGACGTGCCCGTCCTGCGCGACGACCGGGCGCCCGTCGACGCCCTCCTCGATCCGATGGTCGGCCAGCGCTACGTCGTCCAACGGACGAACGTGACGGAGCCAGCGACGCCTCGATCCGTTCGACTCCCCGTGCGGTCACGACTCGTCGAAGCCGGGCAGTGACGCCGCCCACCATCGCTCGTTCCGCTGCCGTCGCTCTCGACCGTGAAAAACGAAGATGTGTGCCGTCGAAGACGGCAGAAAATCCGTTTTAAACGCGAACGACGTTCGTCGCGCGCGGGCCCTTGGGGGCCTGTTCGATATCGAATTCGATCTCGGTTCCTTCCGTCAGATCCTCACCGCCAACGTCCTCCATGTGGAAGAATACGTCGTCGTCAGCATCCTCAGTGTCGATGAAACCGTAGCCGCCAGTGTCGTTGAAGAAATCAACCTTACCGTTTGCCATTGCAACTGAAGACAGCCTGGATACACGGTTAAAGGTTGTGTATTCGTTTCTTAGGGTGGAATTGTGAAAAACGAGCGTCTCGAAAATAACTGTTCTGGCGCCCATATGTCCCGAAATATCGGTTCTCGTCGCGATCGGTGACCGATTCGTCACGAACACCGGTCACTCCCGCCGACCCCGTTGGTTTCACTCCCGGGGGGCGAACTCTTGGTAGACGACGTGCCCACAGGCCTTATAGTGTGACGCGTCGGTGTCGTGATAGGAGAGGCCACAGTTCGGGCAGGTGACGTTCACCTTGCCCTTGTGACTCCACTCCTTGACGATCTTGCTCGCCTGCCACGGGATGACGATGACGCTGGTCAGAATGGTCACCACCGTCACCCACCGGCCCGCCGTCGTGACCGGGAGGATGTCACCGAAGCCGACCGTCGAGAGCGTCACGACCGTGTAGTAGAACGCGTCACCGAAGGTGTTCACCGCCGGATTCGCCGCGTATTCGACGCTGTAGAACAGGCCGGCGGAGACGAAAAAGATCACGAGGACGGTCAGGAGGAGTTTGACCGCCCGGAGGGTGTTGTCCGAGACGGTGCCGAAGAAGAACTCCGCGTCGCGGGTGAACCGGTAGAACCGCAGGACACGCACCACTCGGATCACACGCAGGAAGCCGACGTTGAGGGCGACCGCCGAGAGCGGCGACACGAGGACGAAAAGCGTCGGCAGAATAGTCAGCAGGTCGACCATCGTGTAGCCGCTGAGAAACTCCGCGATCTGGTTCTTGGCACCGTACAGTCGGAGCACGTACTCCACCAGAAAGACGAACGCGATGGCGACTTCGAGGTCCCACAGCACGGCATCCGTCCCGGGCGGATGTGGATACGTCTCCACGACGAAGACGCCGACGAACACCAGATTTAGCGCCAGTAGCGCCACGTCGATCGCCTTCCCCAGCGGCGTTCGGTGATCCAGCAGGTAGAACCGCACCACGCTCCGTGTGTCGCGGTCACCGCTGGTCGATGCGGCCATTATACGTTCCTTTCCACGGGGATACACCGTAGACCTTGGGTGCACGCTCCCTCGAGGCGTAGTGACGCCCCGCCGATCACCGTGATCGAGGGACACTCCGCCGACTCGTCCGTCTGCCACGGGTGGGTCGCGTGCTCGGCTGTCACGTGGGTTTCGGTCACCCGACCGTCTCCGGGTGGCTCACTTCGCCGTTCGCTCCGGGACGGCGTACGGCTGACCACAGCCGTGGATCTCTAGTTCGCACTCGGGGCAGGCCGTGTGGTTCTCCCGGCGGTGCGCGACCGACTGGCGCTGTCGCGACGGGTCGGATTCGAGTCGCTCTCTGATCCGATCGGGGAGGTCGACGAAGTCCACGAGGTCGCTCTCGCAGTTGGGGCACGCTCGACTCATACTCCTCCTTCCAGCGCCCGAGCCATAACCGATTCGCTCGTCGGTCCCCCCGCTTCCGTCGGTGGCGCTATCGAACGGCGGTTCGTATCGCTGTCCCCTGGGAAAAGTGGCGGCCTCGGCACTCACAACTCGAAGTCTATCCACGTCTGGAGGTCATGCCTACCAGCCCGCTTCGTCGGACGCAACCAACTCGATGGCGTGCTCGATGAGTGGTGTCGAGAGGTGCAGGTTCGTATCCTGCTTCAATTCCCGAAGGGTCCGCTTTGCAGCGCCCGCTGATAACGCCCCCTGACTGTAGCCGTACAGTACAACGCCTACCGAACCGTGGACCTCGATTTCCTCCTCACCTGCGGTGTTCCTGGCGTCCAGATCGTCGGTCAAGAGTATCGCGTCGCGTTCGGTACAGACCACTAGCGCGGCCGTCTCTCCTGAATCGAGCTGTGGATACACCGATTCGGTGTCGAGATTGACCCGTTCCACGGAAAATTCGAATCGGGAGATATCGGTCGGGCCGCGTTCGAGTTCGTCGAGAACGGTTTCCGGAACGAGCAACTCACCAGTCAGTTCAAGCAACGACAGGACATCCGCCTGGGCAAGATGTATCAACGGACCAGTGTCGGTAACGACCAGTCTACTCATCGAGAATACTCAGGCCTGAAGTCCCCACTTCACGTCCTCCTCAACCGCGTCTCGGGCGGATTCGACTTCCTCAACAACTTCGACACCGAGTTGCTTGATTGCCTCCTCACGCGTAATCTCGTCGGCGAGATACCTGCTGACCATCATGTCCCGATACAGCGTCTCGACACCTGCCTCGACAGCCCGCTGGATAACTGCCGATTCATCTATCTCGTGGTGTTCGGCGAGTTCACGGACTCGGTCCGAAACAGTCTCCGTCGTCATGCGTGAACGTTGGACGCCTACCGATATAAACTCGGGTGCGGCAATTACACTTGTCGGCTCGGATGCAAAATTGACGAACCGACCGGGGCCTATGTCTACCGTGGCCACAACTAAATGCTCTCAGAGACGCCGTCTACCATCAAAAATGGGGGCCTCGGCACTCACGACTCACAATCTATCCATAGTGAATGTGTTTCCACTGTCTATAGAGTCTGCTCCTCCCGGTACTGCTCGTCCCGCCGGTGAAGTATACCTGTTTGGATGTCCCGAACAGGCAAGGAAGAACAGCGTCGGTCGCACCGTCAGAAGCGCCGGTGGCCACCAGCCGTCTGGCGAGCCTGTTCGCCGTCGCTCCCATCGAGATTCGTGCGGACACGACTCGCCGTGGTCCTCTCGCTCCAGTACGCCAACCGAACACCCTTGCCGTAGCGGCCCGTACACACACCGATGCGTGTCCTCGTCGTTGGAGCAACCGGATTCGTCGGTGGCCGGCTCGTCGAGTCGCTGCGCTCGGCCGGCCACGAAGTCGTCGCCTTCTCCAGAAGCGCGAGACGGTCGAGCTTCCCGGACGGTGTCGAGATATTCGAAGGCGACCTCTCCGATCCAGCATCGCTGGAGGGACTCTGTGAGGGAGTCGACGCGGCCTACTACCTAATCCACTCGCTGACAGCCGAGAATTTTGCGGAGCTAGACCGTACCTACGCCCGCCGGTTCCGGGAGCTGGCGTCGGCGGCCGGTGTCGACAGAGTAGTCTACCTAAGCGGCATCAGCGGCGACGAGCGGAATCTCTCGCCACACCTCGCCTCTCGCCGGGAGGTCGAGTCGGTGCTCGAAGCGGGGAGCTTCGATCTGACTGTCCTCCGGGCGGCGATCATCATCGGTGCCGGCAGCGCGAGCTTCCGCATCGTCGACGACCTCACCGACCGGCTACCCGTGATGACGGTCCCGAAGTGGGTGAGTACGCCGTGTCAGCCGATCGGTATCGACGACGCCGTCGCCTATCTCATCGGCGTCCTCGATGTCGAGGAGACCCGGGGCGTCATCTACGATATCGGCGCGCCGGCAGTGTGGTCCTACAAGTCCCTGCTGAAGTTGACTGCCGAGGAGAAAGGAAAACGCGTCCTGATCGTACCGGTTCCGGTGATGTCTCCGGGGCTCTCTTCGCACTGGCTCCGATTGACAACGGACGTCCAGTACGCCATCGCCCGCCCGCTGGCTGAGAGTATGCGGAACCCCGTGACGGTCGATCCCGAGCGGGACCTGCAGTTGGCCGTTCCCATCGAGCAGACGCCGGTCAAGGTGGCGGTCCAGCAGGCGCTTGCGGAGGGGTGATCAGGACTCCTCGGTGGGGCCCTCCTTGACAGGTATCTCCCGGACCTGTCGAAGGTCCGCGAGGTGGGTTGCGGCCTCCGACGACAGCGGGAACGTCCCGTCGAGGTCCGCCACCGTTCGCCCGTGGACCAGTCGGCCGAAGGGGACACTCCCGGCCGCATAGGTTCGCTTCAACCCATCAATGAGCGGGTCAGAGAGGCCCATTCGACTGAGAATCCGCCCGATGGTCTCTTTGCCGACGTGGACAGAGTCGTCCTCGACGAGGATGAAAGCGAAGGGGCGGGCGTCAAACTGCGCTTCGAGGAACGCCTGTATTGGCTTGGCGTCCCAGCGGACGGCCACGACTTCGTCCGACCGATGGGTCGCCGCCTCCGCGGCCGCACGGAACAGTGAGTTGCTACCGTCGTAGACGAGGAGCGACTTTTTCACGCATCCGTTAGGTGCTTTGGGGATTTGAGTGTTTGCGAGCCGGGAGGTCGTAGAGATAGGCCTCGCACGTCCGGCAATCCGCCCGGACGGACCACCGGCCGACCAAGCTTGTTCAGAACCGCGGTCCAACGTCGCCGTACGGGTTCGCTCGGCAAGCACGCGATCGACGGAGCTGGCTCGGCGGTGGACACGCTGCCCAGAAGGTCAGCGACCATCCGACCGTCGCGTCCCTCGTCAAGTGATGTGAATCCCTCTTCTGTTGCCTCATGGGACTCTGTGGTGCCGCAGCGTGGACTCTAGTCACCCCGATATTACGACCGTCCTCTCTCAGCGGGTAGCAGACGCGATTCTCTGACGTTCGTACACTTCTTCTCCGAAATGTATGGATAGAAAGCTGGCCTCGGCACTCTGGTAAATATCAACATAGATAAGATATTAAAAAGTTGATAGGTGATTCCAGAGTGTACGGAGCCGAAGCGGGATTCCCCGCCTTCTCCTGTACGCAAGAGGTGTCAGTATGTCCGACGACAAAGACCAATGGAAGCAAACAGCAGGCCTCGCGGCCGACTCGACGGTCGCCCAGATCGTCTGCAAAGACCCCGACAAACAAGAATGGGACCAAGAAGCAGAGGAGAAAGGTTACCGGAGCACCAGTAAGTATCTCTACGAACTGATCCAAGAGGCTCGCGCCTACCGAGAACAAGGTTACCTCGCGCACCACCAGAGCGAAGAGCAGATAGCCGAACTCAAATCCCGGATCAAGGAACTCGAAACACAACTCGAACGTGAACGAAAGAAGGAGAGTGCAACGACGAAGATCGACGACATCGACTTCCTCAAACAGTTCCTCTCCACAGAGTACCAGACGCTCCCCGAGATTCTACAGGATATCGTAGAAAGCGGTGCACTGGACAACTTGATTCGGAAGCCTATCGAGGACGAACTCTACTACCTGGCCTCGCAGGATCGCGTCGAGTACGAACGAGGGCATGGCTGGCGGCTCGTCGAGGGAGGTGACGAGTGATGGCCGACGACTCATACGAGAAAATCTACGACAACAAGCACGACGTGGTCAACGAGTTCATCCAGAAAAAGCAGAGTACCGGCTGCAGCCACCGAACGCTCAACTCGTACAGTCGGACCCTCCAGAAATTCTTCCACGAACAGTTCCCGGCCCTCACACCATCGGAGGTGACGGTACGCCACGTCGAAGACTACGTCGTTTCGCTCGATCAACGAGGCCTCTCGCAGAACACCAAACGCAGATACCTCGAATCGCTCTCGGCGTTCTACGACTGGACGATGAAACGCCCCCGGTTCGAAGACATCACTGGGAATCCGGCTGCCGTCGTCTTGGAAGACATCCCGAAAAAGATCCGTGAAAGGCCCGACTGTGCGACATGGGAGAACGGGGCGAAGATCATCCGGGAGATGACCGATCCGCGGAACAAGACGGTCGCCGTCCTACTCGCCAAGACAGGCTGCCGAGTCAGCGAAGCCTTGGAAGTGAAGATGGACGACCTGATGCTCGACGAAGGATTCGTTCGTCTACGAAAGCGGAAAGGCGGCAAACAGACTGTCGTGCCGATTGACCAAGAGACAATTCAGGCTATCGAGCGATTCAAATTCACGAGACAGTCACACCCGGATTCGGATTACCTGTTCCTCAGTATCCGCGGGACCCGCGTCTCCAAGACACAGGTGCAGCGAGCGGTGAAGAAAGCGGCCGTCGAAGTAGGGGTGATGGAACGCGGGGAAGACCGGTTCCACAAGAAGTTCACACCCCACACCTACCGGACCGTGTTCACGACGCTAATGCGAAACCAGGGCATGAAACAGCACATCCTGCGATACATCCGCGGCGACGCTGCCAGTGAAACGATGGACATCTACACCAGAGTTGATCGTGAGGAAGCCCGGGAAGAATACCTGAACTGCATCAAAGCCCTCGATCTCTGACCAACGGAGGTGTACAATCAATCGACGACCACGACCTGACTATTTGGGAAGACCGAGAAGGGAACCCCTTGGGAGCAGCCCTCTTTCTGACGCCAGAAGAAGTAGCGACTGCTCGTGAGAAGGGGACAATCGAGATAGAACTCGAATAGTCCCTTCTCCCTGTAGGTCCAGAGATCGATGGGGACGGATGAGAGAGGAGAATAGGATTTCAGAAGTTGAGACTTGCTGTCTCAATGCATATGACTCAGGCCTCGTCTGCTCAGTACTTCAGAGTTGGTTGATCGGCATGTTGATTATATTGAAGACTTCGCTCGCTCGGTAGAACCGATTTCGATCTTTCCCGGTGAGTTCTTCGAGTATCCCGTCATCTTCAAGCTGTCCGATCAGTCGGTTGGCGGTACTGTATTCGACATCCAACCATTCGGCCGCCGTATTCACGTCGAGATACGGATCTTCGAAGAGCCGCATAACCAGCTCTAGGATGTTCTCAGACCGCTCGCTCTGGTAGCGCTGTTGATAGTCCTCTCGGAGGTCGACCAGCAGGTTTGCCCGTTGATGTGCCTCATCTGCCTGCGACTGCACGCCACGCAGGAAAAACAGGAGCCACTCTTCCCATTCACCGTGCTGGCTGACTGCCAAGAGATGATCGACGTACGCTGACCGTCGTGCGTTGAAATACGAACTCAGGTAGAGATACGGCTCGGGCAAGAGACCGTCACGTTGCAGGAGGAGACTGATCAACAGCCGCCCGAGTCGTCCGTTCCCATCGAGAAACGGGTGAATCGTCTCGAACTGATAGTGAATCAGTCCGATTCGGAGAAGTGGATGGAGATCAGTGTCTTGGTTCGCGTATTCAAGCAAGTCTTCGAGAAGGTCGGGAATCTCGTTCGGTGGCGGCGGAACATACCTAGCGTCTTGAATATATGGCGTACTGCCGATGAAGTTCTGGGTCGTACGGAGTTCTCCTGGGTCAGCCTCATCCCCACGGACACCCGAAAGCAGTCGGTCGTGCATTTCACACAGCAACTCGGTAGTGATTCGATCGCCAGCTGTGATCGCATCCAATCCGTGCGTCAGTGCATGTAGATAGTTTACAACTTCCTGGGTACCTTGCTGCCTGTCTTCATCGATGAGAGCTTCTTGTCCGGCCTCGTAGGCGTAGATATCCGAGAGGGTGGCATGTGTTCCCTCGATCTGCGAGGACTCCAGCGCTTCTTTTCGAATGAACGGCTCGATTAGGATCTCTCTTGAGCCGACACGTGGGCCGATACCGTGGAGTCGCCCCAGTGCCTGTGTCGCCTCTGCCAGCGGTGTAATGAGCTGTTCAGTGTTGGTTGAGGGGGGAAGCGGGTCAGGCCGGAACGCCGAATACGTCCCCTTTGGTGTCGTCGTAGGAATGACTTCACCGGGAGCCGTTTCGTCGAAGTCATCTCGCTCCATCAGTGGCATCCTTACAAATACGCTAGCTACTATTGGTATTTTTGGCTCTAAATCAAAATAGCAAGATGGTTGATTGCACCGTCACAACTACTCGGGATCTCTGAAGACTGATTTGATACACCTCTCTCTGGATTCGCGAGTGAAACAACTGCTTAGTTGGTGTGTCGTGGCAATGGAATTTCGAGTGTGTGTTCACTCACTCTGGAAACGCTGAGGATACAACTTGCCTCTATATTCCCCAGAAAGAATTCACATCCTTGCGATTGTTTTCCGCTGTGACATCTTGGTGTCGGCGTGACTTCGTTCGCTACGGGGCGGCCGCAGCAACCGCTTCAACGACACTCTTGTCCGGCTGCCTGTCGTGGATGGATACCGTTGATGTCGAGGTGCATAATGAAGCCACGACCCAACATAGGGTAGAGATCACAGCACTTTCTGAAAGTGGGGAGGAACTGTTTACAAAAACATCGCGTCTTGAGCCTGAAGAATCGGTTAATTACGACAATGTACTCCCATCGTTTGACCCTGAGAACCCATACTATGTGACGGCGACGCTTGAAAATGGAACTACGGCTAGGGCCGACCCCGAAATGAGCGAGATGACGGCCGTCTGGTTCACGATCCGATCCGCCGAGGAAATGGTTGGTGGGCGGGAAGCGCCCTGACACCGCTCAATCCAATTAGAAAACTCGTCGAACACACATCATGCGACGACTCACCTCACAAGTGCTGTTGATCGTGGTCGGCTTCGCCAGTGCGCTGATTACAGTCTTCGCTGCTCCACGTATCGGAGATAGTCCTCCTGAGCAGTTGGCGACTGTTTGTACGCTTCTCGCCAGCGGTGCCTTCCTCATTACAGGCGGTGTTTGGTTCGTTGATCGGGAATCGAATGCAGAGCGGTATATTCAGATTCCCGCAGCGATGCTCCTCTTACTCGGTGGCGGAGTAATCGTCGTTGCAATCGTGGCATTACAACCACTCCAAGGAGGGATCACTCAGGGACTTAGAACAATTCTCATGGGGATCGTGGTTCTCGCAGGAGGCGGTGTCGCCATCTCGGGGTGGAGGTGGCTTCAGGGACGGAACATTCGGCCCCCACTCGCTCTGCACACGATCGTACTGGGGCTCGGCCTGAGTTATATTCTGTTCAAACTTGTTGATCAGGCCATCGCCCCAATTCCGACACCTGTCCTCGTTCTCATTCCGCTTGGTGCCGTTGTACTTGGGCAGGGAGTGTTGTATCGCTAATTTAGCTGTTGGCAGCTGTAACTCTCGGTCCAGGTACCGCTATTTGATTCTGCCTCTTCACGAATCTCCGTTGCTTCGTTAGTTTGGATTGGAGGGGTGCATTGGCGGGCGTTTTCGGACTGTGTTTGGGAGAGGTCGCAGCTAGTGTCTTGTTGGGTGCTGTTGGCCCACTGACCGAAGCTTCCGCCCTGCTCCAGGAACCTGAACATGACGGATAGTGCTGTCATCAGCAGTACCGTTGCTGCAATCATTATTTCGAGAATTTCCCATTCTAACAGCCGAACAGGAACGCAACGAGCCAACAAGAAACGCCCATTTTCAATTTATTGCCCCTGTTCTTCACGCTCTACTGTTCATTTAGGCAATAACGGATGCATCCCCTTACATAGGAGATGCAGACCTCGGCACTCATAGGGCTCGTCACCATCGGGTGCCACCCCGACTCGGAGCGGTGCGCTCGTCATCGGCCATCGGTTCTCCGCTCCGGAGGGACAAATGTCCCCCGACCCGCGGCTTGTGCCTCCAGAGTGTGACAGGGGACGACGACCGACGGAAACTACAGTAGCGTTTGGAACTGTTTACACACCTGATCGAACGCAGTCCTGCGATCAGGTGTGCAATGACTTACAAGGGCTACTATAGGAACAACGTCGTCCTCTACGGTGGAGGGCGGCGTCGGCAAGACGAACTGCAGGGTGGCACTCGACGAGTATCGGTCGTCCATCCTCGAACGCCCGACTGCACGGGCTGTCTCATCTCGTCTCGGCGGTGACGGCCGCTACGAGTCCTCGATCCGGTCGCGCGCGCCGGCGACGAGCAGGGGGAGGGTGATGGTCGCATCGCCGAGGACGGTGACGTTTTTCGCCGACTTCTCCAGTTTCCCCCACGACCGCGCTTCGTCGAGCGTCGCCCCCGAGAGCCCGCCGGTCGAGGCGGGATCGGTCGTAAGCTGGACGCCGTAGTCGTACGCCTCGGGCACCGTGAGCATCGTCTGGAGGACGAAGTTCTTCGGCACGCCGCCGCCGACGACCGTCGCCCCGGCGTTCTCGGCGTCGAAGGCGATATCCGTGATGTTCGTCAGGTCGGCGAGCGCGTCGAGCGTGAACGCCGACACCTGTGAGTGCATCCACGCCTGAATCCCGAGGACGGAGTCCTGAATCGCGGGGACGAAGATCGGCACGTCGTGTTCGTACGCGGCGGCGGCGATGCCGGCGTCCTCCTCGACGCCTTCGTTGGCTTCGAGGTTCGCTCGGCCGAGCTCCCGCGTGAACTCACTGGTGGCGACGACGCCGTCGAACTCGGGGAACACACGGTCCCGGAGGTGCCCCTCGAACAGCGTGAAATGCTCCTGTGGAAGGTAGACGTTGTAGATGCGATCCACACCCTCGTCCCGGAGGCGTTCGTCGTGTTCGCGCTCGTGCCCCGCCTCCGCGGTCCGGCCGTGGTGGTGTTTGCCGCCGATCGCCTCGATGGAATCGTGTGTGAGGTTCGCACCCGTCGTCACCAGCACGTCGATGTGGCCGTCGCGAATGAGGTCGGTCACCACGCTCCGCATCCCGCCGGGTACCATCGCGCCGGCGAGGCCGAAGAAGTTGGTCACGTCGTCCCGGTCGAGCATCTCCGTGTACACGTCGACGGCCCGGCCCATCTCCGCCGCGCCGATGCCTGCCTTCCCGTACTCGCCGGCGAGGTCGCCGACGCTCATGCCGGCCCACACGTCGGCGTGGCCCAGCGGGTTCTCGTGGAACTCCTCGCGGTCGGCGTGGCCGCCGTAGTCGTCCGCGTCGTCGTCGGTCATTGTCGTTCCTGCGCGCTCCGGAGGTTTCAACGGCGCGATTCGTACTGCCGGCCGTCCGTCGATCGGGGCCAGTCACCACCCCGAGATGGCGACTGTCCCGAAATAGGTACGGCCGACAGTGTCACCACCCCGCGAGCGTCCGGAGTCCCGGCCACGGGCTGTACGTCTCCGCCCGGTCCGCGAAGTACGCCCGCGTCCGCCGCTTGCCGTCGACGACGAACCGGAGTCGATCCAGCGGCGTCCGGTTGCGCAGGTGGAACGAACTCGCGGGATCGAACCACGCGTCGTCGTCGTCGAGTCGGCACCGCCCCCGAACCAGCCGCTGTTCGAGCGCGGAGAGGTCGTCGTCGTGCCAGTGACAGAGGACACAGGCCGGCTGGTCGTCCGCCGGCGACACGTCCGGCGGCGGCGTGAGACGGAGGCGCCCGTCCCGGATGGTCGGCGTCGACAGCGACCAACTCCGGGGCCAGCCGCCCTGTACGACCGTCGCGACGACGCGGTCGTAGATCGCGGCCTCACTCGCGCTCGTGCCTGCGTCCGGCCACGCCGGTATCGTCGCTCCGTCGCCCGAGCCGGCGGTTCGTTCGATCGCCGTCGGCTCGATCTCGATCAGGATGCGCAGGCCGTACCAGTCGAGCAACAGGAGGCCCAGCCGGGTGTTCAGGAAGTCCGTGGCGGCGGTCATCGCGGCCCGTTTCGGCGTCGGTGGCTCGTCGCGGAGCAGTCGCTCCACGATCGCGGCGTTGGCCGTCAGATTGGCGTCCCGGACGGTCGCTCGTCCGGTCACGTGGAGGCGGCCACCCTCGGACCGGCGACGGTCCGACGAGCTCCCGCTCTCGTCGCTTGCGGGTCCTGCGTCGCCGTGCAGGAGGAGCGACACGCGCGGTTCGGCCGCCGCGCGTTCGGCCTTCCCCGCGAACGCCGGGGCAGCCGTCACGACGATCACCTCGCGCGCCCGGTCGTAGAAGGGCGTCAACGGCACCGTCGCCGGGCGCCCGCTGGCGGCCGTCGCGAACTCGGCGGTGAGCGACCCGTACACGGCCTCCCGGACGGCGTCGTCGTTCACCACAATCCCCGGATCGTCTTTCGCAGGCCGCGTTCGGCCTCGCCGGGATGCGGGAGGCCGAGTTTGAACGCGAGTTCGTCCTGTCGTTTCGGCGGATCGAACAGTCGGGGTTCGTCCAGTCCCCACACCTGCGGCGGGTCGGCGTCGATATCGGCGCGGTCGACGAGTCCCCGAACCGCACGGACAGCGGCCTCGTTGGCGCTCTCCATCGTCGCCAGATCCGTCTCCGTGCGCACGTAGTCCGCCGCGAGCACGAGGTTCGGCGCCGCCGTCACTGCCTCGGGCCGGTAGCGGAACGAGTCGACCGTGTTGATCAGGAGTGGCTCCGTGTTCGCCATCCCGCCCTTCGCGTCGACGATGGCCGGGTCGAGCACCCAGTCGTAGAGCACGTCCTCGGAGAGGCGTTCGGCGTTGCGGTTGAGATGCGCTGCCAGCTGATGCCACACCTCCGTTTTGATCTCCTCGCGACTGCACGCGCGGGCGGGCTTGTCGTAGACGACGCCCGGCGTCTCCCAGTCCGAGACGATGACGGAGAGGACGCCTTGGACGGCGCCGTCGGTGTCCGCCCCCACGTCGAAGGGGCCGTCGTCCCAGAACTGTCGCTGCGAGATGGCGGTCAGCGCCCACGGCGAGTCGGTGTAGGCCTGGTGGCCGCGCGCGAGCGGCACGTCCTCGGTCAGGTAGAACTGGATGCCGTTCATCCACGCGGTGTCGAGGCGCTCGACGTGAGAGAGCGACGGCGCCGCGCGACGGAGGGCGGGCGTCACCAGCGACGCCATCACCTCCACCGGCAGCGCCGCGACGTAGTGGTCGGCCGTCACCGTCTCCCCCGCCACGTCGACGCCGGTCACGCACTCGCCATCGGACTCGATATGCGTCACCGGCGACTCCGTCCGGAACTCGACGCCCAGCGACGCCAGATACGCCACCCACGGGTCGATCCATACGTCGCTCGTTGGACCGTTGAGGACCGCCTCGGTGGGTCGGCTGGGGTCGATCTGATCGAGCATCAACTGCACGTATATCTGGCCGATGGTGCGGGCGCTCCCGCGCTGTGGCTGGAGCGCCACCAGCGCCTGCGTGCTCTCCGCGAGGTGCTTGCGGTAGGCGGGCGACTGCGATTCGGCGTCGACGAACTCCCACCACGAAATCCGGTCGAGTTCGCGCTCACGCCGCGCCCGACAGCTCGTCAGGAGGACGAGCAGGCGCCGCAGGAAGTAGTTCGTCTCCGCCGGCGTCAGCTCGCCGCCGCCGATGGTCGGTTTGAACGCTTCGGCCCACTCGGCAACCGTCCTCGGCGTCCGCGTCTCCGACACCGTCTCCCGGCCCTCAGTGGCGGCGATCAGCGTCTCGTCGGTGTGAACGAGGTTGTCCGCGACCGTCCCACCCCCGGGGACCGGGATGCGGCCCATCGTCTCACGCAGATTCCGGTAGAAGCCGGGGAAGAATCGAAAGCCGTGTTCGGCCGGGACCGTTCCGCCGTCGGGCGTCGAAACGGGGAAACTCCGGGCCTTCCCGCCGAGTCGCTCCTTGGCCTCGTAGACGGTGACGTCGACGCCGCGTTCGGCGAGTTCGTGGGCGGCACTCAGTCCCCCGATCCCCCCACCGAGCACGGCGACGCGAACAGTCCGTGTCGACATGTAACTCCGATAGTGGGATCGAGTATAACTGTTTCCCCCGCGTTCGGCGGACTTACTCGGATTTTTCGGATTATCTTTATCGCCTCACAGACCTGTCGGATGTTCGATGTACGTCGTCTCCAGTCCCCACTCCTCGACGAGGCTGCCGAGCCTGCGGACGCCGAACGTCTCGGTGGCGTAGTGACCGGCGAGGAAGACGTTGAGACCCAGATCACGCGCCTCGTGGTACGCCTGCTGTTTCCCCTCGCCCGTCACGAGCGCGTCGAGACCCGCATCGGCCGCCGCCTGGATATAGTCGACGCCGCTGCCCGTGACGATGCCCACCTCCGTTATCTCGTCCGTGCCGAAGTCGAGTACCTGCGTCTCGGTGTCGAGTTCCCGGTCGAGCAGGGTGGCTACCTCGTCGGCATCGGAGGGCTCGGTCGCCGTCCCGCGCGTGCCGACGTACTCCGGACCGTACTCCCCGAAGGGCTCCCGCTCCTCCAGCCCCAGTACGTCCGCGAGGCCAGCCGCGTTCCCGAGTTCCTGGTGGCCGTCCAGCGGAAGGTGTGAGACGTACAGCGCCACGTCGTTCGTGACGAGCGGTTCGATTCGGCCGTAGTGGAGACCGGTGAGCCGATCGAACCCGCCCCACGCGAGGCCGTGGTGGACGAGGAGTACGTCCGCGTCGCGCTCGACGGTTTCCTCGATTGTCGCCTCGGCCGCGTCGACGGCGAGTGCGACGCGCTCGACGGTGCCCTCGGCGCGGCCGACCTGTAGCCCGTTCGCGCTCGCGTCCAGGTCCGCGTAGTCGTCGGTACGAAGCCGGTCGTCCAGTCGGTCGACGAAATGCTGCCGGCGCATACCGGCCACTCGGTCGGCGGGGGTTTGTATTTATATGAATTATCGTAACTGTCCATAGATTCTCGTCGAGACGGTCCGGCGAGAATCTCTGCTGACTTCCGATAATCCCTATTAGCCGTCCGCGTGCGCGAACACGAACGCTCGCAACAGGTGCCCGCCGAGCGTCGCGGCCTGACCGTCGTCGCGGTCGTTCACCTCCACCACGTCGGCGCCGTCTGCGTACGGTGCGACGCCGCGGACGACGGCCGCCATCTCGCGGGCCGACAGGCCGCCCGGCTCCATCGTCCCCGTGCCCGGCGCGACGCCGGGATCGGCGGCGTCGATGTCGACGCTCAGATACGTAGTCGCGGTCGCGAGACTCCCGACGGCCGCGTCCGCGGCGTCGACGACGGCCGCTGCGCCGCGGTCACGGACCGTCTCGGGGTCGACGACCGTCACGTCGCCCTCCCTCGCGCGCTCCCACTCCACTTCGCTCCCGGCCCGCGCCCCGACGATCACCGCGTGATCTGCCGTCTCCAGCGCCCGGTGGGTCACGCAGGCGTGACTCCACGGATCGTCGTCGAAGTCGGCCCGGAGGTCGAGGTGGGCGTCGAGACAGACGAACAGATCGGGGTCGACCGCGCGGACGCCCGCGACGGTGACGGTGTGTTCGCCGCCCAGTAAGAGGGGCACGGCGTCGTCGCCGCGGACATCCCGGAGGGTCCCCGCGAGGTAGTCGACGTACTCCGCGGGATCGTTCCAGGCGTGAACGTCTCCTGTGTCGTGCACGCCGAGGGCGGAGAAATGCTGTCCCGTTCGGTGATCGTAATCCTCGAACGAGCCGCTGAACTGCCGGATTCGGTCGGGACCGAATCGGGTGCCGGGCTGAAACGTCGTAGAGATATCGAGCGGTGCGCCGACGACGACGTAGGCTGCAGTCTCGCGGTCGGCGGCCGCACCGGGAAACGTCATTCTGGTAGTCGTGCCCGTTCACCGACGATTCGCCCCGACACACCGGCGAACCAGCGGAACCGAGTCACGACGGCCATCATCAGACGATCTTTCGCTGGCCCTCGTACTCCAGATACTCGATTTCGTCGTCGGGCGACAGCGATTCGCCTTCGGGGATGCGCATGGTGAACGTCTCGTAGGTGTCGAGGTCCATGATCTGCGCGTCGTCGCCGGAGACGGAGACGACCTGTCCGCCCTTGCGTTCGATGATCGGGACCCAAACTTTCGCGTCGACAGGCTGGCTGAGAGACCGCTTCTTGCTGTCGAAGACTCCCTTGCCCTCGATGCGGGCCTTGGCACTGCCGTGTTTGCCGGGTTTGGCCGTGCTGTACGCGTTGATTTTACACGGAGAGTCTTCCATCATGACGTAGCTCCCCTCCTGCAGTTCCCGCACCTGCTTTTGCTCTCGCGCCATACGCGTCGATAACGGAAGGCGGTGTATAAACGGTTTGGAAAGCCGCTGTGGCGACTATTCCTCGCCTCGCCGCCGTCGCATCTCCTGTCTGGTGAACTGGGGGCGGGCCTTGACGCCTTTCTTTCGTCGCAGCGACCGATAGAGCAGAATCCCGATGGGGAAGGTGATCGCGCTGGCGACGGCCGCCGCCTCCGGTGCCTCGTTGAACGAGTAGAGGATGGCCGTCGAGAGCAGGCCGACCGCGACGAGGATGCTGTACGCGATGCGTTTCGCCAGCTGATCCAGCACGTCGTGCTGGTCGTCGAGTTTCACCTCGACGGTCAGGTCGTCGCGGTTGACCCGATCCAGCACCTCGTCGAGTTTCGGCGGGACCGTCACCAGCGACCGCGCCGTCTCCTCTAGCTGGTCGCCCGCGGATTCGACGGCCTGTTTGATCCCTTCCTCGCGGTACCCCTGTTCGGTGAGGTAGTCGGTGGCGACGCTGATGAAGTCGAACTCGTCGTCGAGGGTGACACACACCCCTTCGACCACCGTCGCGACACGCATGATGAGCGCGAAGTTCCGTGGGAGCCTGAGCGGGAACTCGTAGATGGTGTCCTCGACCTGCTGGATCACCTGCTGGACACGATACTGCTCCAGGTCCTCGCCGCGCACGTCCGCGATGGCGAGTTCCATCACGTTGCCCATCACCTCGCGGTCGGCCTCGGGGCTGAGCGTCCCCATCTCGACCATCGCGTCGAGGATGCCGTCGATATCTTGGTTCGCGACGGCGATGTAGAACTCGACGATCTTGTCCTGGAAGAAGGCGTCCACGCGCCCGCTCATGCCGAAGTCGTAGAAGATGATCGAGCCGTCGTCCATGACGGACAGGTTCCCCGGGTGCGGATCGGCGTGGAACACGCCGTCTTCGATGATCATCTGGAGGTAGATGCGCTGGAGGCTCTCGGCCAGCTCGCTCCGATCGATTCCCCGTTCGTCGAGCGCCTCGATGTCGTTGATCTTCACCCCGCCGATGTACTCCATCGTCAACACCCGGCTCCCCGAAAGCTCGTCGACGGCCCTCGGGATGCGGATGCGGTCGTTGTCGTCGAAGTTCTCGCGGATTTCGACGAGCATCCGGCGTTCCCGGCTGTAGTCCATCTCCTGTCTGATCGTCGTGTCGAACTCCTCGGCGACGTTCTCGACCGAGAACCGTCGCGCTTCGTCGATGAAGCGGAGGAGAATGGGCAGGAGCCACTTGAGCGCCCGGAGGTCGGCCTCAACGAGCTCCTCGACGCCCGGCCGGCGCACCTTGATCGCCACGTCTTCGCCCTCGTAGGTGGCGCGGTACACCTGCCCGAGGCTGGCGCCGCTGATGGCTTCGCGGTCGAACTCGTCGAACACCTCGTCGACGGGCCCGACTTCTGCCTCCAGTACGGGCCTCGTTTCCGCCCACGGCGCCGGTGGCACGTCGTCTTGCAGACTGCTCAACACGTCGATGTACGCCGGCGGGAGGACGTCCGGTCGCGTCGACAGCAGCTGTCCGAGTTTGATGAACGTCGGCCCGAGTGTGAGCAGCGAGGAGAGCAGCCGGTCTGCTCGCTTGCGTTGGGTTTCGGGGCCGACGCTCCGTGACCCGCCGAAGAGGAGGTACTTGCGACGGTCGCGAGCGAAGGTGACGAGCAACGGGAGAAACTGGTGGAGAACGCGAACGAACCGCCAGTAGGCGCGGAGATTGACCAGCGTGACCACCCGGGCTTACGCGTCCTCGATCGGGATGGATTGCTCCGGTGCGGCCTCGTACTTGGGGAGACGAAGTTCGAGGACCCCCCGTTCCATCGACCCCTCGGCGCCCGCGCCCGTCGCGTCCGGCGGCAAGGGAAGTTCGGCGTCGAGAAAGAGCGGCCGATCTTCGCGCACGTACTCGAAGGACGCGGGGAGCGCCTTCTCGCGCCGCGCCTCGATGAGGAGGCGGCCCTTCTCGACGCGGATGTCGACCGTCTCCGCCGTCGCACCGGGCAGGTCGATGACCAACAGGTACGCGTCGTCACTCTCGAGCAGATCCGCGAACACCGCCTCGGGGAGTTCCCGAAGCGCGTCCCGCAGTGCTGACATGGGTCGGGATAAGGAACGGGCATCGAAAAAGGCCGCGGTGTGTGAATCGGGTGCACTGTGTCCGGACCGTCCCGTCCAGCTACGGGTTTTTGTATCCGCGAGCGCAAGGGCGGGTATGAGCCACGACGATCTCGAACGCGCGGGTTTCAAGGACCGCACCCGCGTCGCCGCGGCACTGGAGACCGTCCTCGACGCGGTCTCGGGCCACGACCGAACCGAGCGGGTAGCGCTGGGTCGCGCCGACGGTCGCATCCTCGCCGAACCCGTCACGGCGCCCACGCCCGTCCCGGGCTACGACCGCGCCGCCATGGACGGCTACGCCGTCCGCGCCGAGGACACCTTCGGTGCGACCGGCCGCTCGCCGACCGTCCTCCGCGAGGGCGAGGGCGCCGTCTCGCCCGGCGAGGCCGTCCGCGTCCACACTGGGAGCGACCTGCCCGAGGGGGCCGACGCCGTCGTGATGGTCGAGGAGACCGAAGCCGTCGGCGACGAGGTGGAGGTGTTCGACGCCGTCGCCGAGGGGGAGAACGTCGGCGACGTGGGTGAGGACGTGGCCGAAGGACAGGAACTCTACCAGCCCGGCCACCGCATCCGTCCCTCCGATCTCGGCCTCCTGAAGTCGGTCGGCGTCGATCAAGTCACCGTCTACGACCCGCCGACGGTGGGCGTCATCCCGACGGGGGAGGAACTCGTCCAGCGCGATCCCGATCCCGGCGAGGTGATCGAAACTAACGGTCTCACCGTCTCGCGGCTGGCCGACCGCTGGGGCGCCGTCCCGACCTACCGCAACGTCGTCGACGACGACCCCAACGCCATCCGCGCCGCCATCCAGCGCGACCTCGCGAAGGACGTGGTTGTCACGACCGGCGGGTCGTCGGTCGGCGAGCGCGACTACACGCCCGAGGTCGTCGACGATCTGGGCGAGGTGCTGGTCCACGGCGTCGCCCTGAAGCCCGGTCACCCCGTCGCACTCGGCGTCGTCGGACACAGTCCGACAGGCAGTCAGAACTCGTCGAGTTCTGACGACGTCGTCGAGGGGACGCCCGTGATCATGCTCCCCGGCTACCCCGTCGCCTGCATCATCAACGCCGTCCAGTTCCTGCGTCCCGTCCTCAAGACGGCGGGGAACATGCCCATCCCCGACCATCCGACCGTCGAGGCGGAACTGGCGCGGAAAATATCCAGCGACCCGGGTACGCGGACGTTCGCCCGGGTTCGACTCCGCGAGGAAGACGGTGCGCGCGTCGCCGAGCCTACCCGCGCGAGCGGGTCGGGCGTCCTCTCCAGCGTCGCTCTCGCGGACGGCTGGGTCGTCGTCCCCGAGGGCCGGGAGGGGTACGACGCCGGGGAAACGGTCGCGGTCGAGGACTGGGAGTGGTCGGCATGAGCGACTTCGGGGAGACGCTGGCGCTCGCTGACGCACGGCTTCGCCGGTCGCCCGTCCGAGACACGCGTGTCGCTCGTGCCCTGCGACGTCCAGCGTCCGTACTCGGAGGTGTCCGCCGATGACGGACCGAAGGCAGTTCCGGACCCTCGAATCGCCCGAGGCGGCTCGCGAGGTCATCGACGGCCTCGATCTCACACCCGCTCCCGAAACCGTCTCGCTCGACGAGGCGCGCGGGCGCGTCCTCGCCGACCGGATCGACGCCGCCCTCGACGTACCGGGATTCGACCGCGCGAGCGTCGACGGCTACGCCGTTCGCGCCCAGGACACCTTCGGCGCCGACGAGGCCGACCCCGTCGTTCTCGACCGGATCGGCACCGTCCACGCCGGTGCCGAACCCGACGTTGAGGTGACCGAGGGGACCTGCGCCGAGATCTCGACCGGCGCGGTGATGCCCGACGGCGCCGACGCCGTGGTGATGGTCGAGCGGACCGACGAGGTCGAGGCGGGCATCGCCATCCGTACCTCGGTCGCTCCCGGTGACCGCGTGATGGTCGCGGGCGCGGACGTGGCGGCCGGGTCGCGTGCGCTCGGCCCCGGAACCCTGCTCACGCCGCGGGAAATCGGCCTGCTGTCGGCGCTCGGTGTCGACACGGTGCCCGTCCGCGGGACACCCACGGTCGGCATCGTCTCGACCGGCGACGAACTCGTCCGCCCCGGCGACGATCTGAACAGCGACGCCGGGCAGATCTACGACGTGAACTCCTACACCATCGCCGCGGGCGTCGAGGAGGCGGGCGGCGAAGCCGTCCTCTACCCACACGCCGGCGACGACTACGACGAGATGGAGCGACTACTCGTCGAGGCCGCCGAGGAGTGTGACCTCGTCCTCTCCTCCGGGTCGACCTCCGCCAGCGCAGTCGACGTGATCTACCGCGTCATCGAGGAGGAGGGAGACCTCCTCCTCCACGGCGTCTCGGTCAAACCCGGCAAACCCATGCTCGTCGGTCGTCTCGACGACTCCGCATACATCGGCCTCCCCGGCTACCCCGTCTCCGCGCTCACCATCTTCCGGACGTTCGTCGCGCCGGCGATTCGGTCGGCAGCCGACCTCCCGGATCCCCAGACCGCGACCGTCGAGGGGCGGATGGCCGTCCAGGAACGCTACAGCGAGGGCCGCACCCGCCTCATGCCCGTCGGACTCGTCGACGCCGACGGTGAGACCCTCGTCTACCCCGTCGACAAGGGCAGCGGTGCGACGACGAGTCTGGTCGAGGCCGACGGCGTCGTGGAGGTAGACGCCGACACCGCCTATCTCGCGGAGGGCGAGACTGTGACCGTCCAGTTGTTCTCGCCCGACGTGCGCCCGCCGACCCTGCTCGGGGTCGGCGAGGACGACCCCGCGCTCTCGCGCCTCCTCGATCACGTGGACCGGCCCCGCTATCTCGACGTGGGGAGCCGACAGGGTCGACGCCGTCTACGTGACGGCGTCCCCGACGTGGCTGTCGTGTCCGGCCCGTCCGACCGCGAAGTCGACGCGGTCGATCTCGGTGGCTGGACCCGCGAGTGGGGACTGGTCGTCCCCGCCGGCAACCCCGACGGGATCGAGGGGCTGGCCGACCTGATCGACCGCGACCGTCGTTTCGTCAACCGGGCGACGGACTCCGGCCTGCGCGCCAGCCTCGACGCGGCGCTCGACGACCTCGCGTCGGAGCGGGGCACCGACCGCCGCGACCTGACCGACGCCATCGACGGCTACGACCTGACCGTCAAGGGGTTCGAGAGCCCGGCGCGAAAGGTGCTCTCGGGCGCGGCGGCCGCCGGCCTCGGCCTCCGGGCCACCGCCGACGCCCTCGACTGTGGGTTCGTCCCCCTCGGCACCGAGTCCGTCCGCGTGCTGGCGAATCCGGATCGGACCGACAAACCCGGCGTCGAGTCGCTCCGTGCCGTCCTGGATGCGCACCTCGGCGACACGGTCGCGTCGCTCACCGGCTTCGACGCCTGACCGCCGGTCGGCCACGCGGCGCGCGGCGTAGCCAGTGGGTATTTGTGATCCCACTCCTAAGGCCACGCCGTGTCTTCCCAGTGTACCGTCCTGCACGTGGACGACAACCCGGATGTGCTCGAATTGTCGAGCGACTGGGCCGGCGTTCACGACGAGATCACCTGGTTGACGGCGTCCGATCCGGACACCGGCCTGGAGTTGCTGTCGACTCGCGATATCGACTGTCTCGTCAGTGACTCCTTCCGGACCGCCGACGGTGATCCGTTCGTCACACACGCCACTGCCAAGTTCCCCGAACTGCCGGTCGTCCTGTTCACCGCCACCGGCCACGACGAACTGGACCCGGCGATCCGGGAGTCGAGTGTGGAGTACGTAACGAAGGGGTCGGGCGATCCGTTCGACTCGCTTGTCGACCGCGTGCTGACGCTCACTGACGTGTCGGCGTCGTCGTCACCCGTCGATGTGGCCCCGCGGACCGTGACGCGGGGCGACGACGGCGAGGTGACCGAACACTGGACCCCCATCGGTCGCTACGACCCGAACGAACGGGTCGATCTGTCGACCGTCATCGTCACTGCCGTCGAGGACTACGCCGATCGGGACGCGACGGAGTTCCCGCCGCTGTACGATCACATCGACGCCGACGCACTCGAGGCGCTCTGTCTCCGTTCGAGCGGTGGCCCACGGGACGGCGTGCAGGTTCGGTTTTTCTACGCCGGACACGAGCTCGCCGTGACCAGCGAAGGGCTCGTGCTCGTTCGCGCCGACTCGGATTAGTCGCTCGCCGCGTGCCGTTTCGTCCGTAGCTCGTCGAGCGAGCGCACGCGGTAGTCCCCGAGGACACAGCGCCCCCGTCGGTACGGGCCGTGGCGCTCGACGTGGACGCCGTCGAGACCAGCGTTCCACGCCGCACCGATGTCGTTCGGGCCGTCACCCGCCAGCACGCCCTCGGCACTCGACTCGACACCGAGATCGGACATCGCGAGATACACCGGTGCGGGGTCGGGTTTCCAGCCGACTTCGTGAGTACAGGAGACGATCGTATCGAACCAGTCGCGGATATCCAGTTGATCGAGCACCGGGTCGACCAGATACTCCTGACAGTGCGTAACTAGCCCCACGGGCCGGTCGAGGTCGGCCACGAATGCGGCGTCGTCGTGGAGGAACGTCGCTTCCGCGCGGGATTCGGGGTCCTCGGCCTCGTGGAGCGCCGCCCAGAACGTGTCGGGCTCGATGCCCCACTCCCGAAGCTGCGGCGTGCGCTCCCCGGAGAGACCGTGCCAGAGGACTTCGACCTCGCGATCCGAAAAGGACCGTCCGAGCCGGTCGCCGACGCGGTCGAACACCTCGTCCGCGTAGTCGGGGTCCACGTCGACCAGCGTTCCATCGAGGTCGAACAGCCAGAAATCGTAGGCGTGTGCGACCATTCGCGCGGTAGTACGAGGGGATCGAACAAGTGTGTTCCGCCCGGCGGCTCATACTGTCCGCTGTAACTGTACGGAACGATTCGCACCCTGGGGTGCCGAATCGTTCCACGGACGTACAGTCGGCAGTATCACTCCACCCGGATCGAACTCCCCAGATGCGCGTGGAGCACCGCCTGCGCCGCGTCGTCGAACGCGTCCGACGCCGCGATGGCGCCCCGAAGCGCGTCCAGATACGCCTCGTCCGTCCGAAGTTCGCTGAACGTCACCGACTCGACCGGGACCGACAGCCAGTCCTCGGCCAACGACCGCAGGTAGCGCTCGTCGGTCACCTCGCCGCGCCACAGCGCCGCCTCGAAGAATCGCCATCCCTCCGTGCCCGGTTCGGCAGCGGGCTTCCTGACGACCGTCTCGAACGCCGCGGGGTCGACCTCCACCGCGGGCGCGTCGAGGTGAAACCGAACCCGGAAGACGTACGCCGCGTCCATCAGCGCTCGTCGTCGAACAGGGCGGCCAGCCGCACGTCCGCCCCCGTGATCCCGCCCGCCTCGTGACTCGTCAGGCGCACCTCCACCTCGTCGTAGCGGATGCAGATTTCGGGGTGGTGGAACTCCTCGTCCGCAACTTCCCCGACGCGAGTGGCGAAGGTGACGCCGTCGAGGTAGTTGTCGAACGGGTAGACGCGGACGATCTCGTCACCGTCGCGCTCCCACTCGTCCGGGAGCTGTCGCTCGATTTCGTCGTCGTCGAGCAAGTCGGCCATACGGACGTGTCGGTATCGCGAAAAATAACGGTTGTGGTCAGGCCGCTACTCGTCGCCGAGGCGGTCGAGCACGTGCTGGGGGATGTCGCCGCCGTCGTTGATGGCTTCCCGCGGCCGGTCGGCCGTCTCGGGCACCGAGCCCTCGCCGCCGAAGTCGGGGTCGAACAGGCCGAGCGCGGTCTGGATCGTCGTCCAGTCGTCCTCCGCGGCCGCGTCGCGGAGGCTCTTCGTCGGCGCCGCGAGCAACTGTCCGACGAGCGCGTCCGCCAGCGACGCCACCGTCTCGCGCTGCTCCTCGGTCAGTTCGCCCTGGGACTCCAGCCGCGAGATGGCGGTGCGGAGCTCCCGCTCTTTGACCATCTCGGCGCTCTCGTACATCGCGCTGATGGCCTCGTCGGCCTGCTGGCGCTTGAACGAGTCGAGCAGGCGGTCGAACTCCTCGTCGATCATCCGCTCGACGTTTTCGGCGGCTTCTCTGCGCTGGGCCCGCGTCTCGTCGGTGATCGCCTCCAGCGAGTCGATGTCGTAGGTGTCGATCCCGTCGATGTCGGTGACCGTCGGGTCGATGTCGCGCGGCTGGGCGAGGTCGATGACGAGTGTCCGCCCGGCCTCCGCGAGCGCCGTCCGGCCGAGAATGGGCTCGGGACTGTCGGTGGCGGTGATCAGGACATCCGCTCGCTCGGCAGCGTCCGGGGCCATCTCGAGCGAGACGGCCGTCGCCTCCGTCGCCACCTCGTCGGCGAGGAGGGCGGCGTTCGGGACGGTCCGGTTGGCGACGACGAGCGTCGAAACGTCCGTGTCGTCGAACGCTTTTGCGGCGATGCGGCCCATCTCCCCGGCGCCGACGACTAGCGCGGTCGCCCCGTCGAGATCCCGTTCCCGTCTGGCGAGTTCGACCGCGGCACTCCCCAGCGACACCACGCCCTCGTTGATCGTCGTCTCCGTTCGGGCGCGCTCGCCAACGTGGAGCGCCTTCGTGATCGCCGGGTCGAGGACGGGACCGATACCGCCGACGCCGCGAGCCGTCTCGAACGCCGTGCGAAGCTGGCCGATGATCTGGTCCTCGCCGAGAACGAGTGATTCCAGCCCCGCGGCGATCCGCATCAGGTGTCGCAGGCTGGTCTCGTGATCCATCTCACGGACCGCACCGTCGCGAACCGAGGGCGCGAAGTCGTCGAGTGCCGCTCGGCCGTCGGCCGCTGCGTCCGTGACGACGTACGCCTCCGCCCGGTTACAGGTCTGGAGGGCGAACGCCTCGTCGACCCCGTCGCGTGCCAGCAGATCACGGACGGCGGTTTCTACGTCTTCGGCGGCCGCCGACTCGATCTCGTCGACGGTCGCCCGCTGGTGGGAGACCGTCACTCCCCGAATCACGCCCGTCGTCATCGTAGACCTCCCCGAGACACGCCTGTCATACACTCCGTTTCGCGTCGCCTTTTGTACCCATCCTACCTAAACTCTTCCAATGCCGCCCTCGCCCGCGCGCCGCGCCGTCGCGCGCCCTTGACGGCCGCGAGCGTGGCGCTGCCGCCGGCGTCGGTGGCCGGCGAGCCCCACGATTCCGTTGCATACCTTCCCCTCTTGGATCCGGGGGCTTAAACGTCCCGTCGTCTCTCGACAGGTGAAAACTGCCGGACACGGTCGGTTCGCCCCGACCTCGTCATGCGGAAAACTCATACTGTCGGCTGTAACTGTTTCAAGATATTCGCCACCCCGGGGCGGCGAATATCTTAATTGACTTACAGCCGACAGTATCATTCACGCCCGTTTCGTACTGTCGCCCCGATGACCCTCCCCCGACGAACGGTTCTCGCGAGTGCCGGCGCGGCGCTCGGCGGCGTCGCTGGCTGCCTCGGCGGGGGCGGTAGCGCGTCGAACCTCGACGGCTACGACACTATCAGCGTCGACGGGCAGTCGGTGCCGCTCGCTCCCCTCGCCGACGTCCACGACTGGTACGAGTCCGACCGAGCGCGTTTCGCCGACGCGCGGTCACGGGCTGCCTACAGCCAGTCTCACATCGAGGGAGCCGTCTGGAGCCCCGCCCGCCACGGACAGGACGAAGACGACCCCGTCGCCGACTGGGACGCCGACACGCTCGTCGTCACGTACTGTGGCTGTCCCCACCACCTCTCCTCGATGCGGGCGGCCGCGCTCATCGACGCGGGCTACCGGAACGCCGTCGCCCTGGACGACGGCTTCTGGGCGTGGCAGGACGGGGGCTACCCCACCGCCGGCGGCACCCCCGACTACGAACCGCCGCTCCGGATCGTCGAGGGACGGACCGACCCGACTTTCGCCGGCGAATGGGCGTGGGCGCGCCACGACCCCTCCGGCCAGCGCGAGGTTACCCCTATCGCCGACGACGGGACGTACGCGCTCAACGTCCACTTCGCGCACGTGGCCGACGACGATCCGATCCGGCTCACGACGCCCGCGTACGAGCTATCGGCGCCCATCGCGGCTCTCATAGGAATTATCGGAAGTCATCATAGATTCTCGCCGTGACGGGTCGGTGAGAATCTATGGACAGTTCCGATAATCCCTATCACGCGAGGGCTCGTCGGCGCCGACGGCCGGCTCCGCTAGCGCGTCGCCTCTACCTCGTCGTCCGCGTCGAGGACGACGCTCGTCACCTCGTACCCCCGGTCCCGAATCGCCTCGACCAGCGCGTCCTGATCGAGATCCGCCTCGTAGTAGAACACGATGTCGAAGGTGCCGTCGCGGAGGAGCTGCTGGCACTCCCAGACGAAGGCGTCGTCGTCGACCGCCCGTCCCTGGAACTGGTTCGAGGCGAAGTCGGAGTCGTCGTTGCCGGCGTAGATGTACGCCTCCCCTTTCCCGGCGTGGGCGGCGATGACCTCGTTGAGTTCGACCGTCAGTTCGTGCATCTCGAGGTCCTCCTGCCCCGAGAGGTCGGTGTGGACGATGGCGCCCGCGAGGTCGATGTCGCCGGGTTCGAGGAGTGCCTTCGTCCGTCGGTGGAGGTCGGCGTCGAGTACGTCCGAGTTGCTCATACCTGTAGCTCCACCGCGGACGGCTTACCGATGACGGTTTAGCCCAACTGTTCGTCGAGGATGAGCCGCGTCTTCGTGTTCTGCACCTCGCTCAGATCACGGGCCTTGGTGATGAGTTCGTTCACGGCCTGCGTGTCCGCGGCGTCGACGACCATGACGATGTCCGCCTCCCCGGAGACTTGCCAGACGAAGTCCACCTCGTTCCACTCGGCCATCCGTGCGGACACGTCGGTCGTGTCCACGTCGACGGCGACCGACACTTCGATCATCGCTTTTACGTTACCGGTGCGTGTCGCCACGGTGAACCGCTCGATGATCCCCTCGTCGACGAGGCGCTCGACCCGGTTGCGGACCGTCCCCTCCGACGTGCCGACTTGGTCCGCGATCTCCGTGTACGGCGTCCGCGAGTCCCGCCGGAGAATCCCCAGAATCCGCCGGTCCAACTCGTCCATACCCGGCATACCGACGGAAGCGACTTACCGATTACGAAATTCGTAACTCAGCTTCGAAAGGAAGGCTTAATGGCCGCGGATTACTGTGTTTCTCGTAATGTCGGACGCCTACCTTGCCTTGGAGGACGGCCGCGTCGTCGAGGCGCGTGGCCGTGTTCCGGGTCGGACGCGTGGCGAACTGGTCTTCACGACCGCATACACCGGATACGAGGAGAGTCTGACCGATCCCTCCTACGAGGAGCAGGTGCTCACGTTCTCCTACCCACTGATCGGTAACTACGGCGTCCGATCCGAGCGATTCGAGTCCGATCGAATCCACCCCCGTGCCGCCATCGCTCGCGAGTTCACCGACGAGATCGTCGAGTGGCTGGACGACGAGGGTGTGCCCGCCATCGACCACCTCGACACGCGCGAACTCGTCACCTCTATCCGCGAGGAAGGGGCGATGAAATGCGGACTGGCGGTCGGCCCGGACGCGACGCCCGAAGACGCGAAGGCAGAGCTCGCGAACTGCAAGGGCATGAGCGAACACACGGATATCGGTTCGCAGGTGAGCGTCGACGAGCCCCAGGTGTACGAAGGCGGATCGGCCGCGACGGTCGCCCTGATCGACTGTGGCGCCAAGGGGTCGATCATCGACTCGCTGCTCGAACGCGACGTGACCGTTCATGTCCTGCCCTACGACGCGACCCGCGCCGACGTGGAAGCCGTCGATCCCGACCTCCTCTTCATCTCGAACGGTCCCGGCGACCCCGAAAACTTCGAGGCCGCGGAGGCACTGGTCGACGACTACGTCGGCGATCTGCCCGTGGCCGGCATCTGCCTCGGCCAGCAGGTGGTCGCCAACGCCCTCGGCGGCAGCACCGAGAAGATGGCCTTCGGCCACCGCGGCGTCAACCAGCCCGTCCGTGATCTGGAGTCCGGGCGCGTCGTCATGACGACCCAGAATCACGGCTACACGGTCGGCGAACCCGGCGACCAGCTGAACGTGACGCAGGTGAACGTCAACGATGGCACTGCGGAGGGGCTCGCCAACGAGGAACTCGGCGTCATCACCCGTCAGTACCACCCCGAGGCCAACCCCGGCCCGCACGACTCGCTCGACTTCTTCGACGAGGTGCTCGACCTCGTGTCGACCGACACCCCGGTCGCCACCTCGGATTAAGCGTCTCCCGATCCCGCTCTTTCGTCGCGAGCGATCCCCACCAGCAACGCGATTACCGGCAGGACGAGCACCGCACCGACGACGAACGGCGACCAGTAGACGAGCGCGTACAGCGCCGCGGCGGCCGGTGGACCGATGGTGCGCCCCAAACTCCCGGCGCCTTGCGTGACGCCGAAGGCGGTTCCCTGTCGGTCCGTGCCGGTACTCGCCGACACCAGCGTCGCCAGCGACGGGTTCAGGAGGCCGTTGCCGAGCGAGAGCAGTCCCAGCACGGCCAGGAGCGCGATCAGTTCACGGGTGAGCCACGCGGGGCCGTCGACGACGGGACCGACCCCGCCCAGCACCGGCGCGAACGGCAGGGCGGCGAGCGCGATACACAGAATCCCCGCACCGACGACGGCGAGGCGTCCCGAGCCGAATCGGTCGGCGAGGCGGCCGACCAACAGCCCCTGATTCACCGCCCCGAGGACGCCGACGTAAGTGAGCAGGAGGGCGGCGGCCGAGGCGTCGAACCCGTACGCACTCGCGTCGGCGACGAAGGGGATGAACATGACCTGTACGCCCGCGAAGGCGACGGAGACGAGGAAGAAGGCGAGAACGAGGCCACGAAGCGCCGGATCGCGGAGTGCGGCCGCGAAGTCCCCGACGAGCGTCGACCGCACCCCGCTCGTCCGGTGACGCGTCGGCTCGTCGAGGGCAACGAGCGCGACGGCGAGGGCGACGAGGCTCATCGCCGCCGCGCCGAACGCGGGAAGCGAGAAGCGAGTGGCGGGAATCGGCAGTCCGGCCGCCGCTCGCACCGCCGTCTCACTCGCTAGCGCCCCGCCGATGGCCGGGCCGAAGATGAACCCGAGGCTGAACGACGCGCCGACGAGGCCGAGAGCACCCGCCCTTTCGGCGGGCGATGTCACGTCCGCGACGTACGCCTGCGCGGCGGCGATGTTGCCGCCCATCGCCCCGGCGAGCGCGCGGGCGGCAAAGAGCGTGGCGACGCCGATGGCCGGCCCCGCCACGTCGCCCACGGGGTCGCCGAGGCCGAAGACCACCCACGCGACGGCGCTCCCTGCGAGCGACAGCGTGACGACCGGGCGGCGGCCCCAGCGGTCCGAGGCGCGACCGAGCGCCGGCGCGGCGAGAAACTGCGTCAGCGAGTACGTCGCCGCCAGCAGGCCGATGAACACGTCGCCGACGCCGAAACTCCGCACGTAGTACGGGAGGATGGGAATGACGATGCCGAAGCCGACCAGATCGAGGAAGACGACGAACACGACCGTCGCGACGGCGCGACGGGGATGCTCGACTGTCGCCGTCGCGCCGCCGGGAAGCGCCATACGACGCACCGACGGCGCCAGCGGCCTATAGGTTGACCCTCGCGGCCGCCCGAGCAGTCCGATAACTGACAGCTGCCGGGGCCCGAACCTTCGGCAGGTTTTTGACCCGACTCGCGCAATCCCGGGGCATGGTTACGGTCAGGGCTCCGGCCACGAGTGCGAACCTCGGGAGTGGGTTCGACGTGTTCGGCGCGGCCCTCGACCGGCCGGCGGATATCGTCCGCGTCGAGAAAGCCGACCGGACGACCATCGACGTGACGGGGTACGGGGCCGAGTTCATCCCCGAAGATCCCGAGGCCAACACCGTCGGTGCGGTCGCCGAGGCGCTCGACGCCCCGGCACACATTCGGATCGACAAGGGGATTCGTCCCTCGTCGGGGCTGGGTTCCTCCGGTGCCAGCGCCGCGGCGGCGGCGCTCGCGCTCAACGAACTCTACGATCGCGGGCTCTCGCGCCGCGAACTCGTCCCCATCGCCGGCAAGGGCGAGGCGACCGTCTCCGGCGAAGTCCACCTCGACAACGTCGCCCCGGCTCTGCTGGGGGGATTCACTATCGCTACCGGCCGGGACGTGACCGTCGTCGACGCCGACATTTCGCTCGTGGCCTGTCTGCCGGAGATCGCCGTCTCGACGCGTGACGCCCGCGATGTCGTCCCCGCGGGGGCGACGATGGAGCAGTTGATCTACACCGTCGGCCGGGCGGCCACGCTGACGACCGGCATGTGTCGTGACGACCCGCGTCTGGTGGGTAAGGGGATGCACGACCGCCTCGTCACCCCCGCCCGAGCCGACCTCATCTCGGGATACGACCGGGTACGCGAGGCGGCGCTCGACGCCGGCGCGACGGGCGTCACCGTCAGCGGCGCTGGCCCGGGCATCGTCGCCGCCTGTTACCCCGAGGATCGAACGGCCATCGCGTCGGCGATGGTCGCGGCGTTCAGCGATGCTGGCGTTGATTCACGAGCGTATCAGACGAAGATCGGTCGCGGGGCGACGCTGTATCCGGACGCCTAGACGCCGCGACCCTGCAGCTGCTCCTCTTCGGGCATGTCGGCGTTGGACTGTCCCTTCATGCCCTTGCCGACGTTCGTCGCGATCTCCGCGAGGCGGTCGGGGTCGTCCCAGTTGTTGACCGCCTCGACGACCGCCGTCCCCATCGCCTCGGGGTTCTCGGCGCCGAAGATGCCGGAGCCGACGAAGATGCCGTCACAGCCGTGATGCATCATGAGTGCCGCGTCAGCCGGCGTCGCGATGCCGCCGGCCGCGAAGTTGACGACCGGCAGGCGGCCCATCTCGGCCGTCTCGTGGACCAGGTCGCGGGGGGCGCCGTGCTCCCGCGCCCAGCGCTCGCGCTCCTCGTAGGCCATCCCCTCCAGCTGGCGGATCGCGCCCTTGATCGCGCGCTGGTGAGTGACGGCCTGATTCACGTCGCCGGTGCCCGCCTCGCCTTTGGTGCGGATCATCGCCGCCCCCTCGTCGATACGGCGGAGCGCCTCGCCGAGGTTGCGGGCGCCACAGACGAAGGGCGCGGTGAAGTCCCGCTTGTCGATGTGATACTCGTCGTCGGCGGGCGTGAGCACCTCGCTCTCGTCGATCATGTCCGCGCCGGTGGCCTCCAGAATCTCGGCTTCCTTCCGGTGACCGATGCGCGCTTTCCCCATCACGGGGATCGACACCTCGTCGAGAATCTCGGTGAGGGCTGCGGGGTCGGCCATTCGCGCCACGCCGCCGCGCTTGCGGATGTCGGCGGGGACGGCTTCGAGGCTCATGACCGCGACGGCGCCGCAGTCCTCCGCGATCCGGGCTTGGTCGGCGTTGACCACGTCCATGATAACACCGCCTTTCTGCATCCGCGCGAAGCCGCGTTTCACCAGATCCGTGCCGCGTCGAAGCTCTTCGAGATCGGTCATACCCCCCGTTACGGTGGGACGTACTTAACGACGGGCTTTCGGTCGATATTGCCGTCGGGCCGGCGCATCGTCACCGATTTACCAGCCCGAACCCACGCCACAGGTATGAGTTCCGGATCGGTATCGGTGCTCGGTCGTGTCGTCGCGCTCCTCGACGGGCGCGGACTCCCCGATCCCGATCCACTGCCCCGATGGCTCGCGCCGCTCCCCCGGGCCATCGAGAATCTCGGCCTCTCGCTCGCGTGGGTCGTCGTCGCCACCAACTTCGTCGGCACCGCCTTCGGGTTCTGGTACTACCGCTTCCAGTTCGCGGCCGAACCGCTCGCTATGTGGCCGCTCGTCCCCGACAGTCCCGTCGCCACGTTCTTCATCGCCGCCTCGCTCGCGCTCTGGAAACTCGGCCGCTCGAACGAGGTGGTGAACGCACTCGCCTTCTTCGGCTGCTGGAAACTCGGCTTCTGGACCCCGTTCGTCCTCGTCGCCTTCGCCGACGGCTTCCTCGCTACCACGCCCCTGCCCATGTACGGCTTCCTCCTCGGGAGCCACCTCATGATGGTCGTCGAGGCGTTCGTCATCCACCGTTACAGCGACTTCCCCGTCGGCGCCGTCGCCGTCGCCGTCGTGTGGTACGGGCTGAACGACTTGGTGGACTACTTCCTCCCGATCCTCGGCACGCCCCACCACACCCTGCTCCCGGGCCAGCGCATCGTCGGCGGGACGATCACCCACCTCTCGCCCACCCACGAACTCGCGGCCGCGGGCGCCGTCGTCCTCACGCTCACGGCCACCTTTCTGACGCTCGCGACGCGGGTGAAGAAACTGGAGGCGAGCGCCGGTCACCGCGGTTAGCCGACCTGTCGCCGCTGGGTGGTCGTCACCGTCTCCTCGGTGGACTGGATCGTCGTCTGCACGGTTATCCACCCGTCCGCGCTCTCGACGGCCACGGCGTCGGCGAGCGAGAGGTCGACCCGCTCGGTCGTCGTGTACGGCTCCCCGGCGTTGAGGGCGCCGACCCGTTCGCGCCCCTCCCAGATCACGTCACCGTCGGTGCCGTTGCCGGCGTAGATGCGCGTATAGACGGTCACGTCCGTCGCGTTCGCGCCGTCGTTGACTAGCGTACTCGTCACGTCCCGACAGGTCCGGCCACACTCCTCGATCCGGTCGACGGTGAACGCGAAGTCCGGACCGGAGTCGGCCGTCGTCGTACTCCCCCCTTCGGACGCCGTCCGCGTCGGCGTCTCCGTCGGGAACGACTCGATGTCGTCGCCCGAGCCGCCGGCCGACGCCGTTTCGTCACCACCGCCGCCGAGTCCGAGGCCGAGTCCGAGGGTCACCGGGGCAGCCACGAGGAGCCCCACGACCGAACCCACGGCGAGTAGTGTCGTGCGCATCGGTGATCACCCACCCTCCGCGACGGCGGGGCGGTCGGTCGCCGGGTCACCGGGAGTCAGGCCGGAGAGGAACTCCCCGATTGCACCCAGTATCTCCTCGACGAATCCCGGCACTGGACCGGGGAGATCCGCCGGCTGGCCCGCCCCGTCGGTCGGCGACGACACCGTCGTCCCCGCGTCGCCACCGGGCACCGCCGCCGTCGCGGGCGCTGCCGCGGCGACGAACACCGCCAGTCCCAGCACCACCGTGATCGTCAGCCTGGTCGCGTTTGCGTTCATGGCGTTCGATGCGGGGCCGCCCAACTCCGTATAAGCGGATGACGCTGAACTCCACTGTACGGCGGTTTTACCCCGATTAAGCTGGATTCAATCCACGATAGCCCACCGGTCGGCTCGTTTTTTCCCTCTGGAGCGTGACTAGCGCCTATGCCCCTCTACGATCGCCTTGCGGACCTCTCGCTCCGGATCGACCGCGAGACCCGCACCCGCCACGAGCGCGACACCTCCAGCGGCTTCACTCGCGCGACGACCGTCTTCGAACTCCACGGCGACGGCCACGTCGGCCGCGGCGAGGACGTGACCTACGACGCCGAAGATCACGACGCCCTCGCCGAAACCGACGCGCTCGCCCCAACCGGCGAGTTCACGTTCGACGAGTTCTCGACCGCCCTCGACGACGTGGACCTGTTCCCCACCAAGGAGCCCGAACAGCCCTCCGCCCACCACTACCGTCGCTGGGGAATCGAGAGCGCGGCCCTCGATCTGGCGCTCCGGCAGGCCGATACCGACTTCGCGTCGGCGCTGGGGCGGGAGCGCGACCCCCTGAACTTCGTCGTCAGCACCCGTCTCGGCGACCCGCCGACGACCGACCGTGTCGAGGCGATTCTCGACCGCCACGATCTGGGCCTGAAACTCGACCCGACGAGCGACTGGGACGACGAACTCGTCGCCGCCCTCGCCGACACCGGCGCCGTTCGACTCCTCGATCTGAAGGGCCACTACGTCGGGACGACCGTCGATCAGCCCCCCGACGCCGACCTCTACGAGCGCGTGATCGAAGGCTTCCCCGACGCCGTGATCGAGGACCCGGCGCTCACCGACGAGACGCGCACGCTCGTCGCATCCGTCAAGGAACGCGCCTCGTGGGACGCGCCCATCACCGGCGTCGAGAGCGTCCGAGACCTGCCGTTCGAGCCCCGGTGGCTCAACGTCAAGCCCTCGCGCTTTGGCACCGTCGAGTCGTTGCTGGAGACGATCGAGTACGCCCGCGAACGGGACGTGACCCTCTACGGTGGCGGGCAGTTCGAACTCGACGTGGGTCGGGATCATATCCAAACGCTCGCGGCGACGTTCTACCCCGACGCGCCAAACGACGTGGCGCCCGGCGGCTACAACCTACCGGAGCTGCCCGCCGACCTCCCGGGGAGTCCGCTGGTGCCGGACGACGGCCCGCACGGCCTGGCGTTTTAGTCGACGACCGGCACGTCTTCCCGGTCGGCGTGGGCGCGCACCCAGAGTTCGCCGATGCGGGAGAGGCGTGTCCGGTAGGACTTGCCGTGTTCCTCCTGCTCGATGTACCCCTTCCCGCCCGGGCCGAGACGGTCGACGTTGTAGATGACTTTCGACCGGAAGCTGTCGGTGTACTCCTCGCCGAGTTCGTCCGCGAGCGCCTCCGCGAGTTCGGAGACGGACTCGAACTCGCCGTGCTCGCCGAGTTCGAACAGGATCACCTCCTCGAAGGGCTTGACGTTCGAGAACGAAGCCACCGGGAGTTCGACGATGTGATTGTCCCCGATGCGCTTGGCGCCGATGGTGGTGCCGCGCTCGTCGAACTCGTCGAGCAGTTCGGTCGTGCCGTCGAGTCGCTCGCGGATGCGCGCCTCGTCGGCGTCAGCCTCGTCGAGTAGCGCCGCCAGCAGGTCGCGGTTCGCCCGCAGTTCCTCGGCGAGTTCCGTCTCCAGATACTTCTCGGGCGCAGTGTAGTAGGTGTGGATGCGGTCGCGGTCGGCCTGTCGCTCCAGAGTGATCGAGTGGGCCGCGGTGGCGAAGGCGAAACTCACCGGGCGGGGCATCGAGCTCACGTTGACCCACACCTCGCCGTCCGGGGCGCCCTCGTCGAGTTGGGCGTTGATGAGGTCGTAGGCGTGTTCGAAGGCGGCGTCGTAGTCGTACACGTCCTCGATGACGACCCGGCGCGTCTCGGCGCCGAGCAGGTTGCGGAAATCCTGCTCCAGCTTGGCCGAGATGTTCCGCGAGTACTCGACGTTGGCCTCGCTCCCGACCGCACCCTCCAGCAGGATCACCCGGTCCACGTCGAACTGGTCGCGAATCAGCGGCGCGATCAGCCGGTCGTAGTCGAACCCGACCGGGACGATGTGGGTCTGCATACGACTCACGTCCGCACCTGAGCGTAAAAAAGAGCGGTTTTGCCGGGTCGACCCTCACCCGTGCTCCTCCCCGTCTCCGCGGTCGGCGAGGTCCATGCCGGAACAGTTCGGGAACGTCGCCGCCTCCGGACACCCCTCGCAGTCGTCCAGTGCGGTCCGCCCCTTGTAGCCGACGTACGCCACCAGAAACCCCGCGACGAGACCCGCCGTCGGGAGTCTGTCGGCGGGACGAAACAGGAGCGGGAGGGCGACGACGGCGATGCCACACGCCAGCGACGCCTTGGTCGCGATTCGGACCCAGCGCCGATGTCGCCCAGCGGCGAGTGTCGACAGCACCTTCGGCGCGACGAGTCCGGCACCGACGCCGTAGAAGACGTACGTCTCGACGGCGAAGGCCGCCGGAACGGCCATCCGGACGACCGTCAGCGTCGCGAGTGCGAGCGCACCGACCGGGTAGACGACGAAACAGCCGAGACACAGGTCGGCGCCGTACACCGTGATCGTGTGGTGGTCGTAGTACTCACAGCTCGGGTGGTGAGCGAGGAGGAACGGGTTCGCCTGCTCGACGCGATTAATCGCCGTTCGGAGCGGATTCCTCATCGTCCTCGGTGTACGCCGAGAGGTCCGAACTGCAGTGTTTGCACGTCCCGGCACCAACCGAGATGGACTCCCGACACTCCGGGCAGACCCACACCGTCTCCTTGTTCGCGAAGTAGTAGTAAATCGCGAACGGGAAACAGAACAACACCCCGACGACGAGCCATATGGTCTCTCCCGTGAACTCCGTCTTCGATTCTATCTCTGGCACACGCCAACAATGTCAACCATATAACTTATTAGTTTGGCCTGCCCAACGCGCCGTCCTACTCCTCGGCGACACGCACCGCGTCACCGATCGAAATCGACCGCCTCCGCCACGCTTCGGGGACCCGCGAGATGAGCATCACCGTGTAGAGATGCGGGAACGCCTCTCGGTCGGCCCACTCGGGGAACGTCGTCTCCCGGCGCTCGACGAATCGCTCGCGGAACTCGGGCAGCGGGTCGCCCGTCTTCGGGTCGCGGCTGGGGACGACACACCGGGCGCAGGGTTCGGCGCCCTCGAAGCGGACGGCATCGTCCCCGTCGCCGACGGTGAACGCAGGTGTCTCGTCGCCCACGTTCTCGGACGCCGTCCGGGAGTCCGGTGCGCTTCGTTCACCGACGAATCGGTCCTCCCAGAACGCGGGGACGCCGCCCACCTCGACGTTGGCGCGGAGGCGCCGGCGCGCGCCCTCCACGGTCATGTCGCCGAACCAGGATGCCACTTCCTCCAGCGTGGCCGTGCTGATCACCGAGGGACCGGCGTCGGGCCGGTCGACGAACGCCGGGGGGTCGTGGCGGCGGACCTCGACGGGATCGCCGACGAAATCGCCGAACCACTCGCTTGCGGCCGTGCGCCCCGACTCGGTCGAGAGGTCGAACCGCCGTCGGTCGCCGCCCGTCTTCGGATCGACGGTCAACACGCCCGTCTCGGGGTCCATTTCCGTTCGAACGTCGTGGATACGGTCGGTCTGTTTGCCGTTGTACGCGAGCGTCTGCATATCCGCGCCAGTCTCGATTTCGGCCGCGTCGGGGTCGCACATGGCGAACTCGCGGTCGCCGGCGAGCGTGCCGGCGTCGGTGATCTGGGCCGACTCAACCTCGACCCCATCGAGGCCTTTGATCGGATACAGCCGCAGCCGCTCGATGTGCGCCATCGACCGACGGTACGATCGGATCGCGCATAACGGTTGGTGGCACGACGCCGGATCGAATCGACGGTACGACAGGTATTTCCCGCCCGCCCGAAAAGTATATATGCGTACATGGGTCGCCCCATGGAACCATCATCATCACAACCCCGCCGAGGGGATCATCAATGGACGATACAGCCAAATACCTCATTCACGCATCGATTGCGGCCGACGGCGTCGTGGAGCGAAGCGACGTGGTCGGCGCCGTCTTCGGGCAGACCGAGGGTCTGCTCGGCGACGAACTCGATCTCAGGGACCTCCAACAGTCCTCGAAAGTCGGGCGGATAGACGTACAGATCGACAGCGAGAACGGCCAGTCGTTCGGCCGGATCACCATCGCCAGCAGCCTCGACAAGGTCGAAACGGCCATCCTCGCGGCGTCGCTAGAGACGATCGACCGCGTCGGCCCCTGTCAGGCCTCCGTCGAAGTGACCAACATCGAGGACGTGCGCGAGGCCAAGCGCCGACAGGTGATCGACCGCGCCAAGGAACTGCTCGCGGGGTCGTTCGACGAGAGCGTTATGGACTCCTCGAAGATTCTGGAGGAGGTGCGCGAGAGTGTCCGCATCGAGGACATCACCGAGTACCACGGTCTTCCCGCTGGCCCGCGCGTGGCCGACTCCGACGCCATCATCGTCGTCGAGGGGCGATCGGACGTGCTCACCCTTCTCCAGTACGGCATCAAGAACGCCGTGGGCGTCGAGGGGACGAACGTCCCCGGACCGATCGCCGAACTGACGAACGAGCGGACGGTCACGGCCTTCCTCGACGGCGACCGGGGTGGCGAACTCATCCTGCGGGAACTCGCGCAGGTCGGCGACGTGGACTACGTCGTCTTCGCGCCCGAAGGGCGATCGGTCGAGGACCTCGAACGTCACGAGGTCATGTCCGCCCTCCGCGATAAGACGCCGTACGGCGACCTCTTCGAGGACGAGGACCCCGCGATGTCGTCCGTGCCCGACGAGGGACGGGCGGAACCCGCGGCCCCTGCGGCCGCCGCCTCCACCGGCGACGCGGGCACGTCCGCCGACGCGGCGTCGACGGTCGAGACTGTCGGCACGGAGGAGAACGGGGCGAATACCCCGGACACACCGGCTTCCGAACCGGGGTCGTCCGAGACGACCGACCCCTCGACCGACGCGGACGACGCCGGTGACGACGCCCCGTCGACCCTTCGCGGCCACGTCCGCGCCGTCATCGACGCGGAGACGGAGTCGGCTCGCCTCCTCGATGCCGACTTCGGCACGATCGAGACGGTGCCGACAGGCGAGGCGTTCGACGCTATCTCGGACGCAGAGACGGCGCCGTACGCGCTCGTCTTCGACGGCCAGCTGACTCAGCGAGTGCTCGACGTAGCGGCACAGCGCGGTGTCGAGCAAATCGTCGCGCGCTCGGCTGGCGAGATGGTGAAAACCCCCGTCGACGTGCGTGTGCGAACTGTCGATCAGTTCGCCACTGCCGACTAGTCGCGCCGATACAGCACCGCCGGGCCGTCGTGGAAAAAGTCCGGTAGGCGACGTACCGTTTCGAATCCACACGCCTCGTACAGCGCTCGCGCCGCCGTGTTGTCGGGTGCGACGGTGACGGTCAGCGACGGCCCTTCTCGCTCGGCACACGCTGCCAGCAACGCCTTCGCCCGTCCCTCGCGACGGTGGTCGGGGGTGACGACGAGTTCCGCGACGTACACCGTCCCGTCGCCGGGGACGGCGAGGAGGTAGCCGACCGGCTCGTCGGTTCGGCGTCGATTCTCGCCTCCGTCTACCGACACCAGCACCGTGGCGGGTGTGAGCGCCGCCTCGTCGAGGGCGCTGTCGAGCAAGCCCGGACTCGGCTCCGGCAGGTGCGACTGGAGGCGGGTGAGCGCCGATCGGTCGGCGGGACGTGCCGGTCGGATCACAGCACGACGAACGCGAGCGCCGCGCTCGCGACGGCACCGGCGAGCGTGCCGAGGAAGTTGACGGTCTGGTTGCCGACGCGACCGCCCTCGAGCGTCGCCCCGAGGATGCTGTCGACGGTCATGCCCGCGATGCCGCCGACGACGACGGTCAGGGCGGCGAGCCCCGGTGTGTCGAACGTGAAGACGCTGACGGCGACACCAGCGACGAAGCCGGCACCGACGGCGCCGACGACGTACCCCTGCCACGTGATGCCGCCGTCCGTGCCGGGATCGACCCGTTCGAGCGTCGTGATGAGCCGTGGTCTGTCGAAGAGGACGCCGATCTCGCTGGAGAGCGTGTCGCTCATCGCCGCGGCGAGTGACCCGGTAAACGCGAACCGAAAGAGGGTGCCGTCGACCTGCATACCGGTGCTGGCGGCGAAGCCGATGACGGCCACGAGCGCGACGGCGGCGTTGCCGAGGACGTTCCCACTGCCTCGGGCGCCCTCGTTGTCCTCGGCGGCGCCGCGGCGCTCTTTCTCCGCGTACCGGTACTTCGCGGAGAGGCCACCGATGCCGAAGAAGGCGATGAGGATGGCGAACCACCCGACACCGCCGAAGACGATCGTGAGGAGCCCCAGGAGGACGCCGGTCACCATCCCCGGGACCGACGCCGTGCCGGTGCGGTAGGAGACGTAGCCGAGGACGACGGTCACGGCGAGGGCGACGCTCACTTCCACGAGTCCCGATTCGACGCCGATGGTGTGGAACAGCCACAGCAGGAGTCCAGTCGACAGCATCACGATCGGGTCGTCGCGCTCGTAGAGCATCGACCGCAGGAGTGCCGCCACCAGCGCGCCGGCGGCGGCGAGGAAGACGACGGCGGCGAGTGGGGGAACGCCCCCGAGATTCCACCCGACGACGAGCTGGCCGGCGACGGCCGCGAGGAAGGCCGCGACGCTGAAGCCGGCGACCGAGCGACCGGGGTCGGTCCACAGGCGTTCGACGGCGCGTGCACCCACGTTACCGTAGGCGACGACGAGGATGGCGGCGACGAAGACGGCCGTCGGCATCGACTCCCGGGGCGCCGTCGCCAGGATGGCGAGGCCGGTGGCGGCCAGCGCGAAGCCCGCGAGACCGTTGAGGCGACCGTCGCGCCGGTCCTGCGGGCGAGCGAAGAGTTCGAACACCGGCCCCTCGTCCACGACGAACGCGGCGAGGAGCGCCACGATGGCGAAGGGGGCGGCCGCCGCCCGCCCGAGTTCAGGTGCGGCGAGCGCGAGCGTCCCGACCGCTGCGAACCCTCCGGCCCGTCGAAGGGTGGACGTCACACCCTCCGCTACCTCGGACGGCCACTTAACCCTCCCGACACCGCCCGCTCGCGTCGTCGAGTTCCCCGAATCCGTGGGCTTTTGAGCCGTCGACGCCTGCCTCTGCCGTGGGCCTGTACGACCGCTATCTCGCCCTCAGACAGCGCTTCCACGGGGGCGAGCCACCCGCACACGTCGCGCTCGTCCTCACCGAGCGGGATCTGCTCGAACAGGGGGCGTACGACCGACTGGAGCGAGTCCTCGGCTGGGTCTTCGACTACGGCGCCGAGCGCGCCACCGTCTCGGTGAGCGTCCTCGACGAGGCCGTGGTGCCGACGCTGGAGCGCGAACTCCGCGCCATCGACGCCCCCCGCTCCCTCGCCGTCCGTGCCCCCGACGACACCGACCCCGTCTCGGCGCCCGTGCAGGTGAACGTCGGCCTCGGTGGCAAAGGGGAGTTCGCCGCCGCCGTCCGCTCGTTGGCCGAGGAGGTCGACGCCGGCGAACTCGACCCCACGGACGTGGACGAGGCGGACGTGGAGCGGCGCCTCGTCTTCCCGGACGAACCCGACCTGCTCATCAAGACCGGCGCCGAACGCCTCTCGGATTTCATGATCTGGCAGTCCGTCTACTCCGAACTCTACTTCACCGACGTGAACTGGCGGGACGTACGCAAACGCGACTACCTGCGGGCGGTGCTGGATTACCAGAACCGGCAGCGGCGGTTCGGACGCTGAGCGGCAGCGAAACGTCCGAACGTCGAGGGACGAACGTCAGCGACATCCCTCGGAAGTTCGGTCGGTAAGCAGACTCACGTCGGTCGACCGGACGCCTCTCACCCGTTCGTTTCCGTCGCCGTCGCCGTCGCCTCGTAACTCACGCTCGTCTCGCTCGCGACCGGCTGGAGCAGGTACGAGCCACCCTGTCCCCGGCGAACCGGCATGAAGTCGGCCGTGAACACCGTCCGCGTCTCCGCCCGAATCTCGAAGGACTGATCGAACTTGAGCGGCGCCTCGCCCGGCGTGTCGACCGTCGCCTCGCCGCCGTCCGCGAGGGTGGCGTCGACGCCCGTCACGTCGAGCTGGAGGAACGCGTACTGCCCGGTCTCCAGTTCCCGTTCGCCGAGGAGCGCCGATCGGTCGCCTTGCAACTCGACCAGGTCGGCCTCCTGTGGCTCGTCGAACTCGTGGTACTCGCGGGCGTCGTCCTCGTCGTCGCCCTCGACGGTTGCGGTCGCCGTTCCTTCCTCCTCATCTCCCGACCCCGGCGCCACCCAGAACCCCGCGATGGTGACCACGCAGGTTTCGAAATCCGAGATGTCGCCGGGCTGGTCGCTCACGCGCGTCGCGAGCGTCCCGGTCGTGGCTTCGGCGCCGCCCATACATCCGGCCAGCCCCGCGACGCCGGCGGCGGCGAGGCCACCGGTCGCCTGGAGACAGTCACGTCGCGACACTGTCGGCTGGTCGGTAGCACGCTCTCGCATATCCGACCCCTGTGACCCGACGATGATAAACGGGGTCGACGGTTCGGGGCGAGTGAACCTGAGTTTAATCGAGTTGAGCGCCGACGGTGCCGTCGGTCGATTCGCCGATCGGTTTGAACGCGTCATGCTCGTGTCCGGCAGGTAGTTGTCCCCTGAGACGCTGGATACGGTATGGACGGTCGGACTGTGGATGCCGGCGGGAGCGCGGGCACTGGCGTCGTCCTCGTCGTCGCCGGTGCGGCCCTGTTCGGCACGCTCGGCATCTTCGGCGAGCTTGCCCGGACCGTCGACCTGCCGACCGCCACGCTCCTCGCCGCTCGCTTCGTCGCCGCGACGGCAATTCTCTGGGCGTATCTGCTCCGACGTGGAACGCCCGTTCGTCTCCGTGGCCGGACGTTGGCCGTCGAACTCGCCCTCGGAGTGGTGTACGGGTTCATGGCGATTGCTTACTTCGAGAGCCTGGCGTGGCTCTCGGCGGGCGTCGCGACACTCGTCCTCTTCACCTACCCGGTACAGGTGACGCTCGTCTCGGCCATCGCGCTCGACGAACCGGTGACGGTGTCGAAGGCACTGGCGCTGGTCGCCGCGCTCGGCGGCGTCGCCCTCGTCGCGGGCGGCGAGTCGGCCGTGGGCCTCCCGGGACTCGTCCTCGTCGGCCTCGCTTCGCTGGCCTACACCGTCTACTCCACCGGGTCGCGGGTCATGGTCGAGACGGTTCCGCCGCTGACGCACGCGGCGTCCGTCTTCCTCGGCGTGACGGTTGTCGTCCTGCTGTACGGCGTCGGGACGGGAACGCTCTCGGCGCCGGCGACGCCGGCCCACTGGCGCCTGATCGCCGGCATCACCGTCGTCGGGACCCTCCTTCCGATGATTCTCTTCACCGCCCGCCTCGCCCGCATCCCGGCGAGTACGGCCAGCATCGTCAGCACGAGCGAGCCGCTGACGACGGTCGTTCTCGGCGTCGCCCTCCTCGGCGAACCGTTCACGCCAGCCATCGCCCTCGGGGGCGCATCGATCCTCGCGAGCGTCGGCCTCGCGTCGCCGGCGGTCGAACGCGCCGTGAACGACCGACTGCGCCGCGCTGGCTGGCGACCGTCGGAGGAAGTCGACGGATGAACGGCCTGACGGCCGTGCTCCGCGTCGAGTGCGACCTGGCGCTGACACAGACGGTCGCGCGAGACGAGTGACGGCAGAACGACTACGCCGGCTCCGTGTCGTTCCCCTCCTCCACTTCGATCCGCCCCTGCAGTTCCCGCTTCGACGCCGGGCTGATCGTGATGTCCGCGTCGTCGAGGCGGCGCTTGACCGCCCGGGCGTACGCCGACCGGACGCCGAAGATGTCGTGTCGTCGCGGGTCTTCGATCCAGTAGTGGACGCGACAGACGACCGCGTCGCCGCCGAAGTCGTCGACGTACGCCTTCGGCGTCGGTTCGGCCACGATGTCGTCGACGGCGTCGGTGGCCGCGGTGAGGTGGTCGAGCGCGTCGCCCACGTCCGCCTCGTACGCGATGCCGACGTGTTCGACGACGCGCCGACGCCCCCGGCCGTACGGCCGGGTGATCGCCTGCCCGGTCAGCACCGTGTTCGGCACCGTGACGAGTTCGCCGTCGGGCGTCAGGACACGCGTCACCCGGAGCGTGATGGACTGGACGGTCCCCGCGTTGTCCGCCCACTGGATGTAGTTGCCGACGTTGAACTCGGGATCGACGACGAGGACGAGGCCGCTGACGATGGAGCCGATGACGGTCTGGCCGGCGACGCCGACGGCGAGCGTCCCCGCCGCGATGACGAGCGCCGAATCGCCGATGAACCGGCCGTAGCCCGCGGTGCCCGCCGCGATGAAGAAGGCAACGACGAGGACGACTAACCGGACGTACCGCGAGACGGCCTCTTGGATCGTCGGGTTGTTGCGATTACGTCGGCGGACGAACCGCGCGATCAGCGGCTCGACGACGAACCAGCCGACGAGGACGACGACGAGGAACCCGGCGAGAAACCACACTCCGCGGCGGACGACAGGCCAGTAGGCGGCGAGGCCCCCCGTGCCGACGGGCATCGGAGTCGCCGTCGGTGTCGACGTGGCCGTCTGGAACACGACCTGGAGCATACGCGACACATGGCCGGACGGTACAAAGGTCCTCGCCGTCGGCGCCTACTCCGCCGTCCCGTCCCGGTCGAGTTCGGCGGTCAGTTCGTCGGTGCCGACGTGTGGAAGCTGCTCCCGCAGGCGGCCGACGACCTCCCGCGTCTCGACCAGCGACGACCCCGCGACGGCGCGAACCAGCGCCACGGCCCGGTCCCGTCGGGTGTGTCGCCACGACGCCTCGCGAGACTCGTACGTTCGGATCGCCCGCAGGAAATCGATCTTCGAGAATTCGGGCCAGTAGGGTGCACAGAAGAAGACGGCCGCCTCGTTGCCGTTGGCGTGCCACGGCAGGAAGTTGCTCGTCCGCTCGTCGCCACCGGTGCGCACGATCAGGTCGACGTCGCGAACGGGGCGGGCATAGAGGCGACGTTCGATCGTTTCGACGTCCACGGTTTCGGGGTCGAGGTCCCCCGCTGCGACGGCATCGAGTGTGTCGCGGGCGGCACGGAGCAGTTCCGCCCGTCCGCCGTACGCCAGGGCGACGTTCAGCCGGAAGCGGTCGTACCCCGCGGTCCGCTCCTCGGCGTAGGTGACGGCGTCGCGGACCCGTTCGGGGAGGCGATCCACCTCGCCGAGGGCCCGGATACACACCTCCTTCTCGTGGACCTGCTCCTTGTCGGCGAACGACCGTAGCTTCGACTCGATCAGATCGAACAGGTGTTCGCGTTCCTCGGGCGGTCGCTCGAAATTCTCGGTCGAGAAGGCATAGAGCGTGAGCTCCTCGACGCCGAGTTCCTGGCACCACCGAAGGACCTGCTCGGTGGTCTGGGCGCCTTGACGGTGACCGTCCGCGGCCCCTCCTCCGCGTTCGCGAGCGTACCGTCGGTTGCCGTCCTGAATGATGGCGACGTGGTCCGGTGCGCCGTCGATGTCGCGGTGGAGCAGCCGCTCGTAGGCGCGCTCGGCCAGCCGACGGACCCGCGCGTACATACCCGTGGCGTCGGCACCGATTGGTATGGGTCTTTTGACACGCGATGCCGGTGACGACAACCCCTATTAGCCTTGGGCGTCTGTGGTGTGACGATGAGTGACGCGCCCGACGAGGCGGCCGCGGGCCCCGATTTCGACTTCGATCACGTGCCCGTGACCGACCAGTCGTTCGAGAACGCACTGGCCAAGGCGCGGGACGGCCACCGCCTCACCGTCGACGACGGGGTCGAACTCCTGACGACCGGCACGGATCGCCCGGGCATCGATCCGGTCCGAAAAGAGCGGGTGCTGGAGGCGGCCGACCGTCGTCGTGCGGAGATGGTCGGCGACGACGTAACCTTCGTCGCCAACCTCAACAACAACGTCACGACGGCCTGCGATACGGGCTGTCTGTTCTGCAACTTCAAGGATCGTGCGTCGAAGTTCGAGGCGGACGCCCCAGACGACCACGGCGGCTTCACCAAGACGCCGGCCGAGTCGCGGCGGGCGGTCGACGACGCCGTCGATATGGGCATCTCCGAGGTGTGTTCGGTCAGCGGCCTCCACCCCACGTTCGCGCTCGACGACGACCACCGAGAGATACTCGAAGCCGCCGCGAACCCGGACCGAGTCAACTACCGTCAGCCCGAGGCCTACACTACTTCACCGGGCACCTACGTCGACCAGGTTCGCGCCATGTCCGTCGACGGCGTCCACGTCCACTCGGTGACGCCCGAGGAGGCCTACCACGCCCGCCGCGGCACCGACTGGTCCTACGAGTCGGTGTACGGTCGGCTCCGCGACGCGGGCCTCGACAGCGCGCCCGGCACCGCCGCAGAGATACTCGTCGACGAGGTCCGCGAGGTGATCTGTCCGGCGAAGATGGACACCGGCGAGTGGATAGACGCCATGGAGGGCGCGATGGCCGCCGGTCTCCCCGTCACTGCGACGATCATGTACGGCCACGTCGAGAACGCGAGGCACCGCGCGATGCACCTGAAACGGGTGCGTGACCTGCAGGACCGGACCGGCGGCATCACGGAGTTCGTCCCGCTCTCTTTCGTCCACCAACAGACGCCGCTGTACGACCGTGGGCTCGTCTCGGGCGGTGCGACCGACGCCGAGGACGAACTCATGATCGCCGTCTCGCGGCTCTTTCTCGACAACGTCGAGAACATTCAGACTTCGTGGGTGAAGTTCGGGGACGAGAAGTCGCTGAAGACGCTCTCCTGTGGCGCCAACGACTTCATGGGGACACTCCTCTCCGAGGAGATCACCAAACGCGCCGGCGGCGACTACGGCGAGTTCCGATCGGTCGCCGACTACGTAGACATGGTAACCGCCATCGGCCGCCGGCCGGTCGAGCGCTCGACGGATTACGAGCGCCGACGGCCGATCGACCCCGACGACGCCCCGTACGGTCCGCGACTCGGGCCGCGCGCCGACGGTACGCCGATACTCGACGGGGCGCGCGCTCCCGCGGACGACTGATACGGACTAGGACTATTGTAACTGTGTCCCGGTGGTTCGCCGGACCGTGTCGACGAACCACCGGTAATGACTTACAGTAAACCGTATGACCTCCAAGCCATGATGGCGACGACCCACGCGGCGGTCGGACTCCTGTTGGCGCTCCCGTTAGCTGTCGTCGCGCCGGATCTGGCGGCGGCCGGTGCCCTCGCGGCCATGGCCGGCGGTGTCTTCCCCGATCTCGATCTCGTTGCCGGCATCCACCGGAAGACGCTCCACTTCCCCGACTACTACTGGGTGGGCGCGATTCCGGCGCTTCTCGCTGCCGTTCTCGTCCCTACTGCCGCAACGGTCGCGGTTGCCTGGTTTCTCCTCTCCGCTGCCGTCCACTCCGTGAGCGACGCCTTCGGTGCCGGCACCGAACCCCGGCCGTGGGAGCGCACCTCCGCCGAGGCGGTCTACCTCCACTCCCGGAGCCGGTGGGTCCGACCGCGCTACTGGGTGCGCTACGACGGCGCCCCCGAGGATTATCTGCTCACCGTCCTCTTTCTGTCACCTGGTCTGACGTTTTTCGGCCCGACCGTTCGCCGCGTCACCCTGTCGTTCATAGTCGTCGGCGGCGCCTACACCCTCGTCCGCAAGCGCCTCCCGGACCTCGAAGAACGGTTACTGTAGTGCGCGATACCGCCGCCCCGCGTCGTCGTTCGCCGCGAGCGCCGCTCGGATCTTGGGCCGGAGCCACGACCCGACCGCCGGGTCGACGCTCGCCCGCCGAAGGTCGTCCGGCAGGTACCGCTCGTGGGTCGGCAGGCGCTCCCGCAGGGGGACGCCCGCCTCGTCCGCGATGTCGTTCAGTTCGTCGAGCGCCGGCCACGCGTAGTCGGGATTGATGTAGTCGTCCGTCACCGGCGAGACGCCGCCCAGGTCGTCGACACCGCAGTCGAGCAACTCGCGGGTCGGCGAGAGGTTCGGCGGCACCTGCACCGACACCTCGGCGGGCAGCACCGCCCGCGCCATCGCTACCGTCTCGCGCATCGTCGCGACGCTCGGCCGCTCGAAGGCCGAGCGCTCGTTCGGGACGACGTTCTGGACGATCACCTCCTGAACGTGGTCGTAGCGCTCGTGGAGCTCGCGGATGGCGAGCAAGCTCTCCGCCCGGTCACGTCGCCGTTCCCCGATACCGACGAGGATGCCAGTGGTGAAGGGGACGGACGCCTCGCCGGCTGCCCGAATCGTCCCGAGTCGGCGCTCGGGTGTCTTTCGCCGGCCGCCCGAGTGGGCGCCCACGTCCGCCGTCGTCTCCAGCATCACGCCCATGCTGGCGTTCACTTCGGCCAGTCGATCCAATTCCGCCTCCCGCAGATCGCCGGGATTGCTGTGCGGGAGCACTCCCTCGTCGAGCGCCATCTCGCAGGCATCGTAGAGGTAGTCGAGCACGTCGTCGTATCCCCACTCGTCGAGCTGGTCGTGAATGGACGTATAGCGCTCGTCCGGCGCGTCGCCGAAGGTAAACAGCGCCTCGGTACAGCCGGCGTCGGCGCCCACGCGGAGCTGTTCGCGGACCGCCTCGGGTGGCATCAGCGTCGCCTCGCCGGGCACGTCATAGAACGAGCAGTAGGTGCAGGTGTACCGGCAGGCCGTGGTGAGCGGGAGGAAGACGTTCCGCGCGAAGGTGAGTTCGGGCGCCGGTTCGACGTCTTCCGGCGTCACGGCGAGCACGTCGTCGACTGCGTCGGCGTCGACGAGGGTTTCGGGGGCGACCCGTTCGTCGTCGGTTTCCGGCGCCCGTCCCATGGCCTCGGCTCGTCGCCCGACGGGGAAAAACCTCTAGGAGTTATCGTACCTGCCCAGAGATTCTCGCCAGTCTGTCCCGGCGAGAATCTCTGCTGACTTCCGATAATCCCTATCACTCCGTCCGCTCGATTCCCACGCGCCCCTCGCCGGCGCCGAGTTCGAACCCCGATTCACGGAGCCACGCCGCCGCCTCGCCGTCACCGTGGAGCAGTACTTCGACCAGATCGGCGGGCTCGTCCACGTCGGTCGACAGACGCATCGAGTCGACGACCCGAACGTCGGCCCCCAGGGCCGCCGCCGCGTCGAGGTGGTCACGAAAGGAGACGCCGTGGAAGTCGACGCGGAAGTCGGAATGTGAGACGACGAGGCCGTTCGTCCCGCCGCCACGCCCCGGCGCGATGGCCACGTCGGCGTCCGCTCCTGCGTCGACGAGGCGGTCGACCGCCGCGGGCGTCAGGAGGGCGAGGTCGGCGACGACGACGGCGAGCGGATCGCTGGTCGCTGCGAGTTGGGCGTTCACCGCGTCGGAGAGTGGGCGGTCGTCGACGGTCACGGGAACCGGTTCGTCCACCGACACCGCCGCCGTCGCCACGACCTCCGGATCGTGACCGGCGTCGAGACAGGCGACGAGCACGTCCTGTAGCATGGCTCGCGCGAACGCGTCGCGCTCGTCGGCGTCGAGAACCCCGCCGAGGCGTGTTTTGGGTCGAGCCGCCTCGAACGGGACGAGAATACGCATGCCGTTCAGCTGAGCGGGTCGTCCGGGCCCTGCTGGGAGCGCCAGTAGAAGACGCCACCGACGACGAGGCCGAGGACGATCAGCCCTCCGACGGCGTAGATGATCAGCTGCTGGGTCTGACTGGACTGCTGGGCCTGATTCGCCTGGTCGGCCGCCCGGTTGGCGAGGTTGATCGCCACGTCGAAGCTCCCGTCGTTGTACGCTGCGACCGCGTCCTCGTAGTTCGCCTGCGCGTCGGAGGGGTTCGCACCGGCGGCGCGAGCGTCCTCGATGGCGGTGCCGGCCTCCTCGATGGCCTGGCGGGCTGAATCGCTCCGTTCGGTGTAGTGGTGGGTCTGCCAGGTGTCGATGGTGCTACTTGCGCCGCCCGACTGGCCGCGGGTGATCTCCATCATCGTGAACTGCTGGGCCGGGTCGTAGCTGTACGAGTCGATTTCGGGGACCGTCCCGGTGATGCGAACTTCCACCTCGGCCGTCCCGCTGCTCGCCGCGATGTCGATACCCGAGAACGACTGACCGGTGGGTTCGACCAGGTTCACCTGCGATCCGGTCTGGTCGTAGAACACGATGGTCCACGACACGTCGGTGAGTTCTGTCGTGCCGGAGAGCTGCCACTGCTCGCTCTGGGGGTTCTGGTACAGTTCATCGAGCGTGATCGTCGCCGATACCTGCGTGCCGACCTGCGCCTCCTCGGGGACATCCTCGCCACTGACGGACACTGCCGCCGCCGGAACGGTCGCGGCGAGCAGAACGACGAGTGTGGCGAGGACGATCCTAGAAGAGCGATTCGAGTTCGTCCTCGTCATCTTCGACTAGATTCTTGAGATTAGCTTCGCTCTCTTCGCGAATTTCGTTGATGTTGTCCTGTGCTTCGATGGCGACCTGCTGAAGTTCCTTGATGCGGGGCACGTTCGTGACGCCGGACAGCAGGATGGCGGAGGCGACGAAGTCGCTGTTGTTGATGGGGTAGTCGCCGCCGCGAACCTCCATACTGCCGGTCTGCTCCTCGAGCCACTTCCGCCCGCGCTCGATGCCCTTGCGGTTCAGATAGGCGGAGGGGCCGGCCATCACGAGGAGGGCGCGTTCCGTACCGTCGATCTCGCAGGGGAGGGTCAGGCGACCGAGGGCGGCCTTGCGGACGAGGCTCGTGATGCGGTTGGTCGTGTTGGCGGAGTCGAGTTGGTCCTCGATGGATTCGTCGTTGCCGGTGAGCTTCGAGAGTAGACCACCGGATTTCTGCTTGCGCTCGACCGTTTCGCGGGCGTAGCCGACCGTCGAGACGCCGCCGCCGGCGAGCGTGTTGATGATCTCGGAGCTGTCGACGACGGATTCGGCCACCTCCTGTCCCTGACGGACCTCGCCCGCGCCGAACAGGATGCCGAACCGCTTGACGATCTCCTCGTTGATCTCGTCGTAGCCGCTCTGGACGGACTCGCCCGTCTGGCGCCACGCGTCGTTGTCGAAGACGAGGAGGTTGTCCACCTCGTTGACGAGCGTCTGGAAGGAGCGGGCGGCGTTGAGCGTGTAGATGCCTCCCTCGTCGCTCCCGGGGAGGATACCGAGGCCGTAGACGGGCTCGGTGTAGATGCGCTTGAGATGTTTCGCCAGCACCGGTGAGCCACCGCTCCCGGTGCCGCCACCGAGGCCGGCGACGATGAGGAAGGCGTCGACCTCGTGGACGGGGATGCCGTCGATGGCGCCCTGAACCTCACCGATGTCTTCCTCGGCGACTTCCGCGCCGAGTTCGTTGTCCGCCCCCACACCGTGTCCCTTCACGCGGGACTGTCCGATGAGCACGCGCTGGTCCTGGGGGATGTGTTCGAGTCCCATCAGATCCGCCTTGGCCGTGTTCACCGCGACGGCTGCACGGACGATTTCGCTCCCCGTCCGCTGATCGTACTCGAGGAACTTGTCGACGATTTTACCACCGGCCTGCCCGAAGCCGATCATGGCCAGTTTCATAGTTTCAGTCCCCTCTTCATTGGGAAGAACCCAGGCGCAAAACGAACATAAACCTTGTGGGAGATCCCATTTCGAACCGGCAGATTCGGTGTCAGAATCGCCAGACGGGGCCGAGACGAGCGCTGACACGGTCCCGTCTGACGCGTGTCTGTCGTCCGTCAGCGCTCCGCGAGATACTCACCGAGTGTCTGCAGGTCGGCTTCCGTGGCGTCGAACGCCTCCACGTCGTTGTGGGCGGTGGTGTTGTCGAACTGGAGCGAACGATACTGATCGGCGCCCATCGGTGCGCCGGGAAGCGATCCGAGCACCGTCAACCCCACCTTGGCCAGCGCCATCGGCACGGGCACGACTGTCGTCGGCCGGCCCTCGCTTCCGTGGACGAGGCGGGCGATCTCCGCGAGCGTTCGCTTCTCCGGCCCGCCGATCTCGTAGATGCCGCCGTCGTAGGTGTCGTCTTCGATCGCGTCGGCGAGCATCGGGGTCAGATCGCCGATCCAGATGGGCTGGAACCGGGTCTTGCCACCGCCGGGCAGGGGGGTCAGATACGGCGGCGCGAGCTTCTTCGTGAACGGAACGAACTCGCCACCCTCACCGAAGATCACCGACGGGCGGAAGATCACGTAACGCAACGAGGACGACTTGACGATCTCTTCGGCCTCTCCCTTGGCACGGATGTACGCCGTCGGGCCGTTCGGATCGGCGCCTAACGCACTCATCTGGACGATCTTCTCCACTCCCATCTCCTCGGCCGCGTCTACGACGTTCTCGGTCCCCTGCCGGTGGATGCGGTCGTGCATCTCGTCACCGCCGGTGGGTTTGAACAGCGGTGAGAGCGCGACCAGATTGACGACGGCGTCCATCCCGCGCATGGGCTCGATCAGTGAGTCGTAGGCCGTCACGTCGCCCATCGCCTTCTCGACGCCGCCCGGTAGATCACCCTCGCTCGGTCGCCTGGAGAGCGCGGTCACCGAGTGGCCCCGCGATTTCAGCTCGCGGCACAGATGTCGGCCGACGAACCCGCTACCGCCGGTTACCAGAATCCTCATAGCCTATACATTTCCGCGAATCGACCTAAAGCTAACGCGCTGTGAACCGTTCACACGGCGGATGTTGCTCGCTCGCCCGCTCTCTCGCACTCGTATCAGAAATAAAATAGGACCGGTTCGACGGCCGGCGCGAAGCGGACCCGGACGGTTAAATCGCCGCCGCGGTATCACTCCAGTATGCTCCTCACGCTGGAGGGTCTCGACGGTAGCGGCAAGACGACCGCCTGGCGGGCGCTTCGCGACCGCTACCCGTCCGCGGTGTTCACTCGCGAGCCCACCGATTCGTGGTACGGCGAGGCCGTCGATCGCTCGATCCACGCCGACGACGCCGACCCGCTGGCGGAACTGTTCCTCTACACCGCCGATCACGCCGACCACCTCTCTCGTGTCGTCAGGCCGGCGCTCGCCGACGGTTCACTCGTCGTCTCCGACCGCTACTCCGACTCCCGCATCGCGTACCAGGCTGCGACGCTCGTCGACTCGCCCATCGACGACCCGTTCGACTACATCCGATCGATTCACGACCCCTTCTCCCGGTCGCCCGACGCGACGCTGTACTTCGATATCGATCCCGAGACGGCCGCGGAGCGAAGCGGTGGGACGAACAAGTTCGAGCGCGTCGACCACCTCAGCGAGGTTCGCGAGCAGTACGAACGCCTGCTCGCCGCCGATCCTGATCGGTTCGTTCGGATCGACGCCGCGCAGTCACGGGCGGCCGTCCTCGACGACGTGCTCGCCGCCGTCGAGCGGCTGGTCGACTCCACTCGCGACTGAAACTGTTTGCCAGCCGGTCACAGGACGGCGTGCGATCGGCTGTGCGCCGACTTTCAATCGCCACCATCGCGCGCCGTCTCGGGCAGCTCGTACTCGTCCGGAGCGGGGACGTACAGCACGTCGATGGTCACGCCGAGCGCCAGCGGCAGCGCAACCATCAGCCCCAGGACGGCTCCGGTGCTCCCGAGGTCGACGCCGACACCGAGACTGAACGCGACGATGGTCGTCACGACGAGGACGACGGGCGCCAGCAACGCCGTGTAGACGACCGTCCCCCACCGCGTCTTGAGCTGGAGGCGGAAAAACCGGGTCAGGACCGCGGCGATGACGGTGTTGCCCGCGAAGACGACGGCCATCAGGGCGAAATCCAGAATCGTCGCCATAGGGGACGAAGGAACTCGACCGGCTTTGCCCTGTCGCCTTACCGGCCGCCCGCCTGCCGAGCCCGGTCGACCAGTCCCGCGACCGGGTCCACGTACTCGTAGCCGGGGATGAGCCCCTGCACGTACGTCCCCTCGACGTAGTTGACGAGTGCGGCCGCGTCGTCGACGCCGCGACGCTCGTTGATGTCGGTGAACGTGAACGTCACGACGATTTCGTCAGCGGTCAGATCGACCGCCGGATCGATGTCGTGCTCCCCGCGGACGGCGCCATCCGCGTCGGCCACACGGAGTTCGAACGTCTCCAGCCACCCCTCTTCGACCACCGCGGCCACGTCGCTCTCGACGGCCGCCGAGAGCGACGGCGCGCGAACCCGAACCACGTACTCGATCCGCCCGTCCCGTTCTGTCGCCTCGACGATGGCGTCGAAGGTGGTCGTCGTCGTCTCGAAGCGGCCCTCGTCGACGCGGTCGAACGAATCGTGATCGCGGAAGGCGCGCGCGACCCGTCCGGATGTCTCGGTCATGCCACTACGCACGTCCCGGGCGGCCAAAAGCCCCTCGCGTTCGCCGGACACCCGCTTTCGGCATCCCCGCCATCCTGCCGACGGCGGCACTCTTAAGTTTCTCCCTCCGTTTGTACTACGTGACGCTTCGTCTGGAGGGCCGAAGCGTCAGCGGGGACCAATTCAGGGCGGCAAGCGATCGTACGGGCACCTTTTTCCCGTACGCTCGCTTTTCGCTTTCGACGTAATCAATCGCGAGCCAGCGGCGCGTGTGTTCGGTACTCGCCGGAGGGATTCGAACCGGACAGAGACCTATCCACTCCCTGCTTCGACTCCCCTGGACACACTGCACGCTCCTCACGGTCGGTGGACGGGGGTGCGAGGGAGGGGATTCGAACCACGGTCGGACGTACTCGCTCACTCCGTTCGCTGCGTGTCCTCTCTGCTTCGACTCCCCTGGATACACTGCACGCTCCTCACGTTCGTTCGGAGCGGCAGTGCGAGGGAGGGGATTCGAACCCCCGAACTCCTACGAGAGCGGGTCTTAAGCCCGCCGCCTTTGGCCTGGCTCGGCCACCCTCGCCCGGCTATCCGTTTCCCGGTCCGCCGCAAGTGGCTTTCGGTCCGGGGAGCCGCTACGACTGCTCGTTCTCGCCCGTCTGGAAGTCGACCGACGCACCGAGAATTTCCGCGAGCGACTCCACGGTCTTCCGGAGCTCCTGAATCTGCCGCTGTTGCCGGTCGAGACCGTCCGCCAGTTCGTCGACCGACGTCTCCAGATCGGCTAGGTCGTCGCGGAGTTCGTCCGGCACCTCCTCCGCGAGACGACCGACGGTTTCGCGCACCTCGTCGGCTTCTTCGGTCGACACCAGCCCGTGATCCGACGGGTTCGTGAGCATCCGACGGTGCGACAGGATCGCCTCCGAGACGCTCTCGCTCCCGTCGGGCAACGCGATGGTCAGCGGTTCGGCCCCCGAGACAGCCGTCTCGACGGCCGCCCGTTCGTCGGCCGTCTTCGCCTCCGCGGCCCGTTCGTCGGCCGTCTTCGCCTCCGCGGCCCGTTCGTCGGCCGTCTTCGCCTCCGCCGCTCCTTCCGTCTCCGTGCTCTGCTCTGCCGGATCGATTTTCATATCTCGACCGTGGGACCGTCAGCTGATAAATTGTCGTCAGACAATGATAAGATGAGTGGTAGTTAGGGTGTTCGTAGGGATTATCGTACCTGTCCACAGATTCTCGCCGGACCGGTCCGGCGAGAACCTCTGATGACTTCCGACGATCCGTCTCAGTACCACGTCTCGACGCGCCGGTCGAACGCGGTGGCGAGTCGCTCCGTGACTGGGCCACTCCCCACGGCGACGCCGTCGAGGGTGTCGACGGGCCGGACCTCCCACGTCGTGTTCGTCAGGAACGCCTCGTCGGCCCGGCGGACCGCCCCCACGTCGTACGCCCCCATCTCGACGGGGATACCGCAGTCGGCCGCCAGTTCGAGGACGACTGCCCGTGTCACGCCCGGCAGGATCGGTCCCGCGAGCGACGGCGTCTTGAGCGTCCCGTCGTCGA
>Ga0207755_100038_pt1 | contig 144450 bp, 132 predicted proteins | sample A23P2SouthBayCA_FD_187734 | JGI IMG/M metagenome (GOLD analysis project Ga0207755, IMG submission 187734) | Aerobic enrichment media microbial communities from Bioluminiscent Bay, La Parguera, Puerto Rico - A23 P2 (SPAdes) | ecosystem: Environmental > Aquatic > Marine > Unclassified ...
TGGCGCGCGCTGTCGCGCCCTCCGTGGCGCGACGGAGCCGTGCGAGGGATGAGCGAAGGCGGTCTGAGCGAAGAGGCTGGGGAGGTGTGAGGCCGTCTGCGGCCGCGGTGCGGTGGCGGTGCGGGGCGGTGCGGTCGCGGTGCGGGTGCGGTCCTGGTGGACTGAAAGGGCGAGGCGCGCTCGCGTTCATATAGTCGCCTGAGCGCGGCCCTATTCTCGCGGGCGGTGCCGAGAGCGAGAATATCCCGCTCAGCGACCGCGAGCGGGTCGAGGGCTTTCACCGCTGAGGGTCGTCTGCGGTCGCGGTCAAGACAACTCGGAGCGAGCGGGTCGAGGGCTTTCAGCGCTCGGGATCGTCTGCGGTCGCGGTGTGATCTGCGGTACGGTCTGCGGTAGAAACAACAGCTAGCGAGCGGGTCGAGGGCTTTCAGCGCTGAGGGTCGTCTGCAGTCGCGGTCGAGAGAACTCGGAGCGAGCGGGTCGAGGGCTTTCAGCTGACAACGATAAGTACGGTCGCGGTGCGGATTGCGGTCAGTCCGACAGCTAGCGAGCGGGTCGACGAGGCCTTCCGGACCGAGAAATGCGAACCACTCGCTCAGGACAGGTCGATGTCGGCGGATTCGCCGACGGCGTCGAACGTGACTTCGAGGATGCCGTTGTTGTACGAGGCAGAGGCGGAGTGTTCGTCGACGCGGGTGGGCAGGCGGACGCGCTCGTGGTACTCGCGCACCTGGCCGGTCGCGTCGAGGGTGAGCACCTCGCCGTCGCATTTCAGGTCGATGGCCTCGCGGTCGACACCGGGGATATCCGCGACGACCCGGAGCTGGTCGTCTTCCTCGTAGACGTCGAGGTGGACGTCCGCGCTGGCGGGGTCGGTCGGGCCCGCGCCGCCGTCGACGCCGGTCCGCGCGTCGTCCATCACGTCGTTCATCATCCGCTCGATCTCCCTGAAGAAGTCGTCGAAGGGGTCGTCCCGGTCGTCGCGTCGCATGGGCGGGACTAGGAGAATCACACCCAAATACCTTCGGCTCGCGGCGGGTCCTGCGATACCGCGTGACACGGTTCCGACGTCGCCGGCGGCGACCCCGTCACGGTCGGGAGCACCGCTGTCACGGTCGGGAGCACCGCTGTCACGGTCGGGAGCACCGCCATCACGGTCGGGAGCACCGCGCCGCGGTCACCGTCTCGGTAGGTTTACGGCGCGGCGTCGCCTCCCCAGAGACATGAGCGAGGCCGACGCCGAGACGGAGTCCCGGGCGGGCCGCGAGGAAGTCTGGATCGAGAAGTACCGCCCCCAGGGACTCGACGAGGTTGCCGGACAGGAAGACATCGTCGAACGCCTCCAGAGCTACGTCGACCGCAACGATCTGAGCCACATGCTCTTCTCGGGTCCCGCGGGTGTGGGGAAATGTGTCACGGGTGAAACGCCGGTTCTCACGAGCGACGGGCTCGCCCCGATAGAAGACATCGTCGGCGATGTCGAGGGGTTCGAAGCCACAGACGGCGCACTCGAAGTACTCACGCTCACGGATAGCGGGGAGTTCGAGTACACCGACCCGAGCCATCGATTCAGCAAGGTCGCCGACGACGTGGTGACGGTACAGACGCGGGACGGAAACGAGATGACGGTCACTCCGGAGCATAGAGTACTCACCGTCACGAACGAGGGGTTAGATTGGACAGAAGCGTCGGACCTCGAACCAGGCGACCGTATCGGTCGTCCGCTCGACGCACCGCTTCCCGAATCGGACCTTCGACTCGACTGGTTCGACCAGATGAACGGCGATGCGACGTTCGCTCACGTGTCCGATTCGTTCGCCCGGGAGCACGATATTCCGGCAGAAGAGAACTACGTCGGACGGAAAAAGGAGGTCGTTCGAGCGTTGCGGCGGTCGGAAACAGCCGACGAGGCGGTCGAAGCAGTCGAAGCCGACCGGAAGTACGTGCTCGAAGTGAAACGAGCGGTCGACGCGGACACCCTGTCTTCCGAGAGCGGGGTCTGTTCGCTCTCGTACCTCCGGTCGCTCGACGTTCCCGAAAGCGAGGTTACGGAGCATATCGAGGCGATTCAGCACGTATCACCGTCGAACAACGGTCGTTCGCCCACGATCGATCCGCCGTCGAAAGTGTCGCCCGAACTGGCGGCGTTCGTCGGACTGGCGATCAGTGAAGCCCGTATCAGGGACGGCCGGATCAAATTCTACAATACCGACGCGGAATTGCTGGACCGCTTCGAAACCGCTCTGGTGACGCTGTTCGACGTCGACCCGAAGCGGGGCACACAGCGAGACGTCCCGTTCGTCGAGGTCAACAATCGGACGCTGACGGCGTATCTGGCGACGTGTTTCGACGTGTTCGAGAACGTGACCGACGAAACGGGCAGCGGGACGCTCGGGTCGGCGGTCGTCCGGGCGGACGCCAAGTGTCGCGCGGCGTTTCTCCGCGCAGTCTTCGACGCCGAAGCGCACGTCACCGACCACGGGATAGTCGAACTGACGCAGAAAGACGGGGACCTGATCACACTCCTTTCGTATCTCCTGGCGGGGTTCGGGATCCCGTCCCGTCGAAAAGAGTCGCAGAAAGCGGCGACGAACGGGAGCGGGACCGAACGCGAGTATCACACGCTCCTCGTTTCGGGCGCGCAGAACCTCGCTCGATTTCGAGACGCGGTCGGGTTCACTCTCGAATCGAAGGCGACGCGTCTCGAACGGAACGCCTCGAAAGACCGGAATCCGAACCACGACACCGTCCCGGTTCAGCGTGCCGTCGACGAGTTGTGTTCGGACCTCTTTCTGTCGAAAACTGATCTCCTGACACGGACGCTGAACCCCGAGTCGCCGGGTCGTGAAAACTACGAACGGGACCTGGAGAACGTGCTGGACGCCGCGACGGAGAAAATCGAGCGGGCACAGCGCGCGATCGAGGACGTCTCCCGGATCGAGTCGGACCTCGCGGCGGCCGACAGGTTCCCACTCGTCTGGGAAGATGCGCGGACGGAATTAGAGCCGCTCGAAACCCGTCGAGAGGTCGCGGCCGAGACGGGTGTCGGAACGAGTCGGCTACTCGAATACGCTGACGGGCGACGGACGCCGTACGCCGACAAAGTCCAGCGGTTCGTGGATATGCTCGACCACGGGGACGACCTCCCCGAAGTCGATGGGGTCCAACAGACCCTCAGATCGGCAGTCGAGTCCCTCGATCTTCCGTACGAACGGGTAGCCGACGGGACCCACATGCGCGGGAACGAGGTCGAAAACCTGCTCACCAGCAACAACCACGAGATTCGGTCGTTCCCCCGCTTCCGGACGGTTGCTGAACGGGTCGAAGCGGTCGCGTCGGAGATGCTCTCGACTGCGATTCTCGAGCGACTTCGGACGCTCGACCGTCTCGTCGAGAGCTCCCTCTATTTCGACGAGGTGACGGCTGTCGAACATTCCGAGGAGTCGGAACGCGTCTACGACCTCACGGTTCCGGGGTCGCGAAACTACGTCGCCGGGACGGTTCCGACGGTGATGCACAACACGACCTGCGCCACGGCCATCGCCCGCGAACTCTACGGCGACAACTGGGGCGACAACTTCCTCGAACTCAACGCGAGCGACGAACGGGGCATCGACGTGGTCCGCGACCGGATCAAGAGTTTCGCCCGTACGAGCTTTGGCGGCGTCGAATACCGGATAATATTCCTCGACGAGGCAGACGCACTCACGTCAGATGCTCAATCTGCGCTCCGCCGGACGATGGAGCAGTTCTCGAACAACGTCCGGTTTATCCTCTCGTGTAACTACTCCAGTCAGATCATCGACCCGATCCAGTCCCGCTGTGCGGTCTTCCGGTTCTCGCCGCTGTCGGACGCCGCCGTCGCCGAGGAGATGCGCCACATCGCGGGCGAGGAGGGGATCGAGGTCACCGACGACGGCCTCGACGCCCTGGTCTACGCGGCCGACGGCGACATGCGCAAGGCGATCAACGCGCTCCAGGCCGCCTCGGTCACGGGCGGCGTCGTCGACGAGGACGCCGTCTACGCGCTCACCTCGACCGCCCGGCCCGAGGAGATCCGCGAGATGGTCGAGCAGGCGCTCGACGGCGATTTCACCGCCGCGCGCTCGTCGCTCGACAGACTCCTGACCGAGGAGGGCATCGCCGGCGGCGACGTCATCGACCAGCTCCACCGCTCGGTCTGGGAGTTCGACCTGGACGACGAGGCGGCCGTCCGCCTGCTGGACCGCATCGGCGAGGCCGACTACCGCATCACCCGCGGCGCTAACGAGCGCATCCAGTTAGAGGCGCTGCTCGCCTCCGTCGCACTCGACGACTAATTCTGACTCGCTGTTTTCGGCCGTGGTTCGTGAGTCCGCGTGTGAGCAGGGGTCACGACAACGAACAGCGTGAAAGCTTCTGGTCGAACAGCTGTGACAGCAACCGGAAACGGCGGGACAGCAACCGCCAACAGCGTGAAAGCCCCGACGCGTTCGGCTCCCGCGCCTCGCTGCGCGCTTCGCTCACTCCGTTCGCTGCAGTGCTTCCGTCGCCGGGGCGGCGACGAGCGCGCGGCCCCTTTCATTCCCACCCATGTCGGCTGGTTCGACAGTCTGAGCGGGTGGGTATGAAAGGGGCCGGCCGCTCCGGGAAGACGGGCGACGCAAGCACTGCAGGCCGCCGTTCGCGTTCGCTTCGCTCGCGCGAACGGCGACCGAAGCGCGCAGCGAGACCCTCGACCGGAGCGGCCGGGGGCTTTCACGCTGTTGGCGGTGGCGGTTCCAGCGGTTCGTCGAGGCGCTCACCCCGTTCGCGGTCGCAGTGAGAGAACTCCGAACGACGACGGTCTACGCGGACGCCTCGTACCCAGCGTCTTCGACGGCCTCGACGAGCGCGGCGGTGTCGGCGTCGCCCTCGACGGTGGCCGCGTCGCGCTCGCGGTCGGCGGTGGCCGACTCGACGCCCGGCACGCCCTCCAGCGCTTCCACGACGGTCGCTTCACAGCCGCCACAGCTCATGCTTGTCACAGTGATCGTCTGACCCATACGCGTCCGTTCGGACTCGATCGGTTTCTGCGTGTCCCTTGCGGATCCCGGGTCTGCTCGCTGCCCCCTCGAATCACCCCTACAGTTCGGCCCGGAGCGCGTCGTTCATCGCGTCGACCGGCGCCACCTCGCCGGTCCAGCGCTCGAAGGCCTCGACGCCCTGATACAGCAGCATCCACGCGCCGTCGACCGTGGTCGCACCCGCCTCGCTCGCGTCGCGCAGCAAGCGGGTCTCCAGCGGCCGGTAGACGGCGTCGAGCACTGCCAGATCCCCGTGAAGCGCCTCGGCGGGGACCGGCGTCGCGTCCTCTTCCATCCCGACGCTCGTCGCGTTGACGAGCACGTCCGCATCGGCGAGCAACTCGCCGAGGTCGTCCAGTCCGTGGCCGGTCGCGTCGGGCACTTCGGCGGCGAGGTCGCGGGCTTTCGACTCGGTGCGGTTGGCGATCCGGACGGGCATGCCCTCGTCGGCGAGGCCGAACGCGACCGCCCGGCCCGCGCCGCCGGCGCCGACGACGACGGCGGTACCCGACAGATCGACGTCGTGCGACCGGAGCGCGCGGACGGCGCCGACCGCGTCGGTGTTGTAGCCGGCTGGGCGACCCTCACCGGTGAAATCGACGGTGTTGACGGCGCCGATACGCTCGGCGAGCGGGTCGGGGTCGACCGCGTCGAGGGCGTCCTGTTTGAACGGGATGGTGACGTTGAGGCCGGCGACACCGAGGGCGTCGGCGCCCTCGATCGCGGCGACGGCGCCCTCTTTCGGGGGTTCGAACGTGACGTAGCGGGCGTCGAGGCCGAGCGCCTCGTAGCCGGCTTTGTGCATCGGTGGCGACAGCGAGTGGCCGACGGGGTTGCCGATGAGACCGTAGACGTCCATACCGGCCCCTGCGCGGCCGCCGACATAACCGATGCGCTCTGGGAGTCCGGAACCGCGTGAGAGGGGGCTCCGGGGCGGCCAACCGGTTCGTTTCGCAACTGTTTCATACGGACCGATCGAGGGGTGACGTAGTGAGTCGTCTCCGTCACCCGCTCGTCCAGGTCGCCTACGCAGTCGCGGTGACGGTCCCCTGGACAGGGTCACGCATCTACAATCTGCTGATAGCGCGCGGGTACATCGACGCGAGCCAGATCCACTTCGGGACGGTCACCGAAGTCGCGATCACCGGCATCGCCGTGCTGGGTGCCTCGTTCCTGCTCGCGTGGGGCGCCGAGACCGCCGAGAAGGACGTCCCGCGAGCCTTCGCGATCGCGGTCCTCGCGATCCTCGCGGTCGCGCCCGAGTATGCGGTCGACGCGCTGTACGCCTGGAACGCCGGGTCCGGTGGTGCGACGACCGCGGCCTGCGGCGAACTGACGCCCGCACAGATCGAGGCGAGCGCGACGCCGCTGGCCGAAGCCTGTCACGACGCCAACCTCGCCGTCGCGAACATGACCGGCGCGAACCGGATCCTCATCGGGATCGGCTGGGCCGGCATCGCCGTCTTCACCGTCTGGCGCGCCCACAAGACCCGCGACTCCGCCGTGCAGGACCGCGACGGGTGGTTCGCCGACGTCGTCACGCTCGACCGCGGCATCGCCACCGAGGTCGCCTTCCTCTTTCTCGCGACCGTCTGGGCCTTCTTCGTCCCGCTCGGCGGCGGCATCGACGCGCTGGACACGATACTGCTGGTCGGCCTCTATCTCACCTACATCATCATCATCATCCGCGGCGACGTCGACACCGAGGAGGAACACGTCGGCGTCCCGCAGTACTTCCAGAGCTGGTCGCTCCCCTGGCGCCCGCTGGCCGTCCTCACCCTCTTTGGCTACTCCGGCCTGATGATCTTCACCGCCGTCGAGCCGTTCGCTCACGGCCTCGAGGAGATTGGCCTCCAGAACGGCATCCCCCAGTTCTTCATGATCCAGTGGATCGCGCCGCTGGCCAGCGAGTCGCCCGAACTCATCGTCGTCGTCGTCCTGGTGAACAAGGCCCGGTCGACCGCGGGGTTCAACGCGCTCATCTCCTCGAAGCTCAACCAGTGGACGCTGCTCATCGGGACGCTGTCCGTGGTCTTCTCGCTGGCCTACGGGCAGTACGGCGTCCTCCCGTTCGACTTCAAGCAGGCCGCCGAGATCTGGATTACCGCCGCGCAGTCGTACTTCGCGCTGGCGCTGCTGGTCAACTTCGAGATCAGCGTCCGCGAAGCGCTCGTCCTGTTTGCGCTCTTTATCTCGCAGGTCGCCCTCGAGTTCATGATCATCCAGGACTTCCTCATCGGCGGCGTGTCGGCGACCGACCTCCTGCTCGCCTACACCGCGATATACATGGTCGTCGGGACCGCGCTGTTCGCCATCCGGCGACAGGCGCTCCGTGAGATGCTCGGCCTCGCCGCCGACGCCGGCCGCACCGCCATCGGCCGCGAACCGATCCACACCGACTTCGCCGACTGAGATGCTCGCCATCGTCGTCTCCCGCGCCGACTCCGCTTCCGTCCACATCGGCGACCACCTGCGAGACCTGGCCGACTGGCGCGAGCACAGCGACGGGTCGCGACCAGAGGGCGATGGCGGCGGGACGGTCTATCGCCTTCCGTCCGATGCAGATGACTCGACCAATGGCGACGGCCCGGCGGCCGACCCCGCTGTCGAACTCCGCGAGTTCGCCGATCTGCACCTCGACCTGGTCGACGTCGCGGACGCGTTCGGACGCGTCGACGCCGATTCCGATCGGGTTCAGCCGGATCTGCTCGTGTTCGCCTCGCGCCACGCCGGCGAGACCGACGAACTGCTGACCGCCCACCACACCGGCAACTTCGGGCCCGCTGACTACGGCGGCGAGCCCGGTGCGTTCGCGCGAGCCTGCCCGAACGCCAAGCGCCGCGTCCTGGCCGCCCTGCGTGAACACGCGCCGCCGGACTACGAGGTGGGGATGGAGTGTACCCATCACGGGCCCACCGACGTCGGCGCGCCGTCGATGTTCGTCGAGGTGGGCAGCGCCGAAGAACAGTGGGAAGACCCGGCCGCGGCCCGCGCCGTCGCAAACGCCATCCTGGACCTGCAGGGAGTCGCCGCCGACGCGCCCGCGGAGAACGGCGACGGCGCGGGCGATGGGACCCGCCGGCAGGTCGTCGGCTTCGGCGGCGGCCACTACGCCCCGCGGTTCGAGCGCATCGCCCGCGAGACCGACTGGGCGGTCGGCCATGTCGCCGCCGACTGGGGGCTCGACGCGATGGGCGACCCCGCCGAGAACCGCGGCGTCGTCGAGCGGGTCTTCGGCGAGAGCACGGCGACGCTCGCAGTCGTCGAGGGTGACCGACCGGACCTGACGGCCACCATCGAGGATCTGGGCTACCGCGTCGTCAGCGAGACGTGGCTCCGCGAGACGACGGGCGTCCCGCTCGGGCTGGTCGAGCGAGTCGAGGCTGCACTCGGCTCGGTCGAGGCGGGCGTCCGTTTCGGCGACACTGCGAGCGGGGCTGGCCCTGCCACCGAGTTCACAGTCGCCGACCTGCCCGTCGACCTGCTGACCGAAGCGCGCGGTATCGACGCCGACCGCGCGTGGGACGCCGTCGCGTCGGACGCGATCGCGTTCGCGACCGAGCAGGACGGAACGCTCGTCGGCGCTCGAGCGGCGCTCGCGGATCCCGCGGACCGCGGCAAAATTGTCGAATCGCTCGCCGCGATTCTCGAAACCTCCTACGACTCCGTGACCGTCACCGACGAGGCCGTCGTCGCCGAGCGGTCGGCGTTCGACCCGGAGAAGGCGCGTGCTCTCGGCATCAGCGAGGGGCCGGCATTCGGGAAACTCTCTGCGGGCCAGTCCGTGGAGGTCGGTGGCCGGACCATCCCGCCCGAGGCCGTCCACGAGGAGCGGACTCGACGGTTTCCGTACTGATCGACACCGCTGGGAGCCAGATGGCTCCCCCCTCGAAACCGGCCGCGACCGTGCCCGCGCGACCCTCGACCACGGTTCGTTTCACCACGAGGCAAACCGAGATAATTGCACCTCGCGTACCGGCTACAGATCGGATCACACCCAGATCTGACGGGCCTGTTTCGAGTGGAGGTAAGGAACGACTACCGTTCGGGGGGTCGAACGGGGTTCGAGCGGTCAGCGAGGCCGAATGTGCCACGCAGTGTCAGTCACGCGTCTGACGCGCGGGAGAAGCTTAATAAATGTTCGCGTGAAACGACTGCTTAAATTATGGACTCGATAATCGACGACGCGATCGACGAGGCCGAGGAGGAGCGGGAGGAACAGGCCCAACCGGAGGAGACACAGGGGGGCTCGACGGGTGCCGAGGAGATGTCGACCTCGGGGCAGATGACCGACGAGGAACTCGCTGACGTCGTCAAGGATCTGGAGACGAAAATCACCGTCGTCGGCTGCGGCGGCGCGGGGGGTAACACCGTTTCGCGGATGACCGAAGAGGGGATCCACGGCGCGAAACTCGTGGCGGCCAACACTGACGCCCAGCACCTCGCCGACGAGGTGAAAGCCGACACGAAGATCCTGATCGGCAAGAAGCGCACCGGCGGTCGGGGGGCCGGTTCGGTGCCGAAGATCGGCGAAGAGGCCGCACAGGAGAACATCGAGGACATCCAGCAGTCCATCGACGGCTCGGACATGGTGTTCGTCACGGCGGGGCTCGGCGGCGGGACCGGCACTGGCGCCGCGCCGGTCGTCGCCCAGGCCGCTCAGGAGGGCGGCGCGCTCACCATCTCCATCGTCACGATTCCGTTCACCGCGGAGGGCGAGCGCCGGCGGGCCAACGCCGACGCCGGCCTCGAACGGCTGCGCGCCGTCTCCGACACCGTGATCGTCGTCCCGAACGACCGCCTGCTCGACTACGCGCCCAGCATGCCGCTTCAGGACGCGTTCAAGATCTGCGACCGCGTGCTGATGCGCTCGGTCAAGGGCATGACCGAACTGATCACCAAGCCCGGCCTCGTCAACGTCGACTTCGCCGACGTTCGCACCATCATGGAGAACGGCGGCGTCGCCATGATCGGCCTCGGCGAGTCCGACTCCGAGAACAAGGCCCAGGACTCCATCCGCTCGGCCCTGCGGTCGCCGCTGCTCGACGTGGAGTTCGACGGCGCGAACTCCGCGCTCGTGAACGTCGTCGGCGGCCCCGACATGTCCATCGAGGAGGCCGAGGGCGTCGTCGAGGAGATCTACGACCGCATCGACCCCGACGCTCGCATCATCTGGGGCGCGAGCGTCAACCAGGAGTTCGAGGGCAAGATGGAGACGATGATCGTCGTCACGGGCGTCGAGTCCCCGCAGATCTACGGGAAAAGCGAGGCCGAGGCCGAACGCGCCTCGAAGGAACTCGGCGACGACATCGACTACGTGGAGTAATCCCGTCCTGTCGGTCGCGTCGGCGTCTCTTTTCGGCTCGTCCGAACACCGTTTTCGGCCCGCGTCGGAAGCTTTACCCCCGCCCGAGCGGACCGCTCTCGCATGGCACGACACGAGACCGACAGCACCGCACGGCGGGTGACCCGATGACGATCAACAGCGACTGGGGCGAGTGGTGGATCCGCGAGGAAATAAACGGCGCCGACGTCGAGGGCGTCTCGCTGTGGTTCCTCGGCGTGACCGGCTGGGCGATCCGGACGCCCGAGACCGCAATCTACATCGACCCCTATCTCAGCACCGAACGGGACCGCGAGTACATCGCGCGGATGCCGCCGGTGCCGATGGAGCCAGAGTGGGCCGACGCCTGCGACGCCGTCTTCTGCACGCACGACCACCGCGACCACTTCTGGCCGCCCTCCTTCGGCCCCCTCCTCGAGCACGACGGCGCCTCGGTCCACGCGCCAGCCGAGTGCTACGAGAACCACGACGTGAGCGATATCGCCGACGACCAGCAAGAGCGCGTCGAGCCCGGCGACTCCCACGAGGTCGGCGACCTGACGGTCCACGTCCGGGACGGCCGCGACCCCGACGCCGACGGGAGCGTCACGTACGTCATCGAACACGAGGAAGGAACCATCTTCCACGGCGGCGACAACCGCCCCTGCGAGGCCTTCCACGAGGTCGGCGAGGAGTTCGATATCGACATGGGGATGCTCTCCTACGGGACCAGCGGGCGCATCCGGATGGACGGCGAGGTCAAGCGCCGCAAACTGTACAACGACGCGCAGGACGTCGTCGAAGCCGCGAACGCGCTCGGCATCGACAGGCTCGTCCCGACCCACTGGCGGCGCTGGCGGTCGATCCAGGCCGACCCCGGCGCGCTCTCGAAAGCTGCGACCACCTTCGAGTACCCGCGGATCATCGAGGAGATCGAGGTCGGTGACCGACTTCGACTCGGCCAGCCGGGGATCGTCCCGCCGGCGTGGATCGACGGGGAGTGAGAAACGGTCGGCGGGGCGGCTGTTTTGCGAGCGGGTCGAACGCTCACCCGAACACTTCGGTGAAGCGGTTCGTTCCCCGGTCCGGGCCGGCGATTATCACCTCGTCGTCGCGTTCGACCTCGAATTCGGGACCGAGGTCGGTGTAGACGGTGCCGTTGCGCTCGACGGCGACGACGGTACAGCCGGTGCGGGCGCGCACGTCGGCGTCGCCGAGGGTGCGACTCGCGAGGCCGGGCGCACCGGTACGGACGACTTCGACCTGCGTGTCGAGCGAGATGACGTCCTCGCCTTCGAGGACGGCGGAGGCGATCATGCGACCGCTGACGGTCGCGAGCGAGAGGACGTAGTCGGCGCCGGCGCGGTACATCTTGTTGACGGACTCGGCCTCCTCGGCGCGAGCGATGACCTCGACCTCGCGACTCACGTCGCGGACGACCAGCGTCGCGAACTCGGCGGCGGTGTCGTCGGGGATGGCGAGGATGACCGACCGCGCATCGCCGACACCCGCGCGGTCGAGGACCGCGGGATCGGTCGCGTCGCCGACCACGTCGACGTCGGACCCGTCGCGCTGGTCGACGACGGTGTAGTCGAGGCCCGCGTCGTCGAAGATGGCGGTGACCGTCTGTCCGACCTCGCCGTGGCCGACGACGACTGACTCGCCGCGGGCGTGCCGGCGCACCTGCGTCCGCGTGAGGTCGGCGAGCTGTTCGATCTGGTCTTCGCGACCGGTCACGAGCAACACGGTGCCGGGTTCGATGACCGACTCGGGGTCGGGCGGGCTCTCGAACTCGCCGTCGAACCACGCGCCGATGACGTTGACGCTGGCCCGCTCGCGCAGGCCGCTGGCGGCCAGCGCCGACCCCGCGACCTCGCTGCCGCGGTGGACCGGCAGTTCGACGATCTCGAAGTCCTGGCCGACCTCGACGGCGCCCTCGAGGTCCGTTGTCACGTCCGTCGTGACCTTCCGCGCGAGGCTCTCACCGAGCAGGGGTCGCGGCGAGAGGACGACGTCCGCGCCGGCGAGTTCGTGATACCGGGCCCGGTCGGGCTCCTCGACGACGCTGACGATGCGGACGTCCTCAGCGCACTCCTGGGCGGTGAGGACGATGCTCGCGTCGACCTGGTCGGAGACGTCGGCGACCAGCGCCAGCGCGTCGCCGACGTTGGCGCGTTCGAGACCGTCGACCGAGTCCGGTTCGGCGTGGATGACGTCGTAGCCCTCCTCGTAGAGGTCGGTCGCACGGTCACGGTCGGGCTCGACGATGACCGAGTCCACCTCCCGCGAGTCGAGTTCGTCGAGGAGCGTCTCGACGCGGGGGGTGTAGGAGGCGATGATGACGTGGTCGGCCAGGCCGTTCTCGACGGCGGTCGGGACTGTCGTCGAGAGCGCGTCCTCGAGCGCGGGGAAGACGAGCACCGGGAGCGCGAGGAAGATCATCACCGTGCCCGAGGTGTCCATGACGATGACGAGAGCGTTCATCGGGGCCGACTCCCACGGCGAGTCGGCGCCGTACCCGGTCGTCGTGAACGTCTCGACGACGAACTGCAGCGCGTGGAGGAAAGAGACGGGGTCGTCCTCGTAGACGGCCATCCCGTACTGGTAGACGACCGCGTAGACGAGCATCACCACGGTGAGGACGCCGACGAACCCGACGGTCCGACGTTGCCACCTGTCCATTACGAGTGTGGTTGCCGTTCTGTCGTAAAACGGTTCGGACCGACGCCGCCGTCCGCGTCGCGGCGAAACCCGTTCTCTCGGGTCCGGCCCGCATCAATAAATAGAAAAGCCCGCGGTGGCAACCGGAGGCTATGAAAGTGCCGTACGACCTGAACTCCTACGTTCGGGTGCTCAAGCTCGCGAGCACGCCGTCGTGGACGGAGTTCTCCCAGATCGCCAAGATCGCCGGCGCCGGCATCGTGCTGGTCGGCATTCTCGGCTTTTTCATCTTCGTCATGATGAACTTCGTGCCGGGGGGACCGTAGATGGGGATCTTCGCCGTCAAGACCACCGCGAGCCAGGAGCGCACCGTCGCGGACATGATCATGAACCGCGAGGAAGAGTCGATCCACGCCGCGCTGGCGCCCGACTCGCTGACCTCCTACGTGATGGTCGAGGCCGAGGATTCCGCCGTGTTCGAGCGCATCTCCGACGAGATCCCGCACATGCGCGGCGTCGTCCCCGGCGAGTCCGGCATCGCCGAGGTCGAACACTTCCTCTCGCCCAAACCCGACGTCGAGGGGATCGCCGAGGGGGACATCGTCGAGCTCATCGCCGGCCCGTTCAAAGGCGAGAAGGCGCAGGTCCAGCGCATCGACGAGGGGAAAGACCAGGTCACCGTCGAACTGTACGAGGCGACCGTCCCGATTCCGGTCACCGTCCGCGGGGACCAGATCCGGGTGCTGGACAGCGAAGAGCGGTAACGTACCGCGAGCGGTTTCATCGCGACGAACGGAGTGACGACGCGGCTTTTTGCTCTGTCGGATCGCTAACGGAGTGGGTCCGAGAGAATCGCAGTCCGTGGGTTCTTGCCGCTCGCGGCCCTACCGTCGGCGATGGCGACACCCACCGTGGGACCGCCGGGCGTGCCCGACCCGGAGACAGTCCCGGACGCCTTTCACGTCTACGAGGTGGAGGTGACCGACGACGGCGCGCGCTACTACGGCGAACCGCTCGTTGACCGCGAGCGCGTCGTCCAGCGTGTCGCGCCCGCCTTCCGCGAGCGGGGGTATCGCGTCACGATCACCTACGAGACCGGCGAGTACGTTCTCGTCGCGACCGAGCGGTCGACGTCGGTCGACTCGATACCGTGGCTGAACGTCGTGCTCTTCTGTGGGACAGTCGCGACGACGCTCGTCGCCGGCGCGCAGTGGTACGGTGCCGACCCCACTGACCTCTCGGCGGTCCTCGCGGCGTGGCCGTTCGCCGCGGCCGTACTCGTCCCGCTTGCCGTCCACGAGTTCGGCCACTACGCCGCCTCCCGCTACCACGACGTCGAGGCGTCGCTGCCGTACTTCATCCCCGTCCCGACGGCGCTGGGAACGCTCGGCGCGGTCATCAGCATGCGCGACCACCTGCCCGACCGGCGGGCGCTGTTCGACATCGGCGTCGCCGGCCCCCTCGCGGGGCTGGTCGCGACAGTCGCGGTGGCCGCTATCGGCGTCTCGCTCCCGCCAGTCGACGTGAGCGGCGCTGGCGCGCTCTCCTTTCCCCGCCAGTACGAACTGGGCTACCCGCCGCTCGTCCAGGGGGTCGCGGCGCTACTGGGCGAACCGCTGCGCTATGACGACCCCGGGCTGGCGGCCAACCCCGTCCTCATCGGAGCGTGGGTCGGCGCCTTTGTCACCTTCCTGAACCTCATCCCCGTCGGGCAACTCGACGGCGCCCACGTCGCCCGCGCGCTGGTCGGCGAGCGCATCGAGCGCCTGCGGTACGTCGTCCCCGGCGCCCTGTTCGGGCTGGCGGGTGCGCTCGTGGCCTTCGCTGACGGCCGCGGGGCCGCGCTGTGGGTCGTCTGGGGACTGCTGACGCTGGTCGTCGGACGGGCCGGGACCGCGACGCCGCTCGACGACGGTCCCGTGGGGCCGCGTCGGCGGGCGGTCGGCGCGCTGGCGCTCGTGCTCGGCGCGCTCTGTTTCACCCCGATGCCGATCGTCGTGACCTGACAGCGGAAACGACAAGCCTCTTGGGTGAGCCGTCTGAATTCTCCGGGCGACGCATGCCCTCCATACAGACGAACGGACTGACGAAGGTGTTCGGCGAGGACGTTGTCGCGGTGGACGACCTTGACCTGACGATCGAGGAAGGCGAGATATTCGGCTTCCTCGGTCCCAACGGCGCGGGGAAGTCGACGACGATCAACATGCTGCTGGATTTCATCCGGCCGACCGAGGGGTCCGCACAGGTCCTCGGGATCGACGCCCAGGAAGAGCCAAAGCGGATCCGCGAGCGTATCGGGGTGCTCCCCGAGGGATTCGGCTACGACGGCAACCTCACCGCCCGCGAGTACGTCGAGTGGACCATCCAGACCAAAGGCGCGAGCGACGACCCCGCCGAGATCCTCGACGAGGTGGGCATCCTCGACGACGCCGACCGGAAGGTCGGCGGCTACTCGAAGGGGATGCAACAGCGCCTCGCGTTCGGGATGTCGCTGGTCGGTGACCCCGATCTGCTCATTCTGGACGAGCCCTCGTCCGGACTGGACCCCAACGGGATCCAGCACATGCGCGAGGTCATCCGCGAGCGCGCCGACGACGGGACGACCGTCTTCTTCTCCTCGCACATCCTCTCGGAGGTCGAGGCGGTCTGTGACCGCGTCGGCGTGATGAACGAGGGGCGGATGGTCGCGGTCGACACCATCGACAGCCTCCGCGACCAGGCCGGCGGCACCGCCACGATCGACCTCGAATGCGCGTCCGAACCGGACAACTTCGGGCTCGGGTCGGTCGGCGGCGTCGTCGACGTCACGGTCGAGGAATCGGTCCTCTCCGTGGAAGTCGAGGACCCGTCGGTCAAGGTCGACGTGGTCGAACACGTCTCCGACCAGGCCGACGTCGTCGACATCCTCTCCGAGAGCACCTCCCTGGAGGAACTGTTCAACACCTACACCGGCGGTGGCCGCGACAGCGACCGCGCGGCGGGTGAAGCCGAAGGCGACGGGCTCGCCGAACCCCAGGAGGTGTCGGCATGAGCACGCTCGCGGTCACGAAGAAGGACTTCAAGGGCGTCCGGCGGGCGAAGACGCTCTGGATGGTGACCGGCTTGCTCGCCGTGCTGGCCGGGTTGCTCGCGTGGGTCGCCGGCGACCCCGGCAGAATGGATTCGGAAGCGGCTGTCGCTCGCGACCTGTTCAACGCTATCGCGGTCCTGCTGTCGTTCCTGCTCCCGATTGTCGTCCTGGTGGCGTGTTATCTCGCTATCGCCGGCGAGCGCGAGAGCGGGGGGATCAAGTTCCTCCTCTCGCTGCCGAACAGTCGGCGCGACGTTTTCGTCGGCAAGTTCCTGAGCAGGACGCTGGTGGTCACCTCGAGCGTGCTGGTGATGTTTCTCGTCGTCATCGTGCTCTCGCTGGTCCGGGTCGGGACCGTGCCGGGCGTGATGCTCGGCATCGTCGCGCTCGTGGCGCTGTACGGGACCGTCTTCGTCTCCATCGCCGTCTCGCTGTCGGCGTTCGTCAAGACCCGGAGCCGCGCCATCGGGAGCGCGGTCGGCGCGTACTTCGGACTCGTCATCATCAACCTCGGTATCCCGGTCATCAGCGTCAAGAGCATCGTCTCCTACGCCCACCACGACATCCTCGGGATGGCGCGCAATCCCGACCTGTACAACTTCGTCTGGTATCTGAGCCCGTTCGTCGCCTTCCAGAAGGCGAAGAACCTGGTCATGCCGCTCGAGATGCGGAGCACGATGTTCCAGGACAGCGTTCGGAACGAAGCGGAGATAGAGTCCGCGGCGATGAACGGTCGCGAAATCGCCCCCGAACTCCCGGTGTATCTCACCGACGAGTTCTCGCTGGTCATCTTCGCGTTCTGGCTGGTCGTGCCGCTCGCCATCGGCTACTGGCGGTTCCAGCGCGCGGACCTCGACTGACCGGCCGAAAACAGCCGCTTCAGATACTGCCGTCGCCGCCTTCGAGGCGGTCGATGACCTCGCGGATGTCGGCCTCCTCCTCGACGAACTCCTTGACGTTCTCGCGGCGGCGCACTTCCTGTGCGGTCGCGTCGTAGGCGCGGACGTACTCGGCGCGGCTGTGTTCGTCGAACGCGTGACGGATCGCGAAGTAGCCGTCGGGCAGAACCGTGCCACAGACTTTGCACTCGATGCGTTCGTGCTCGGTCGACTGATGGACGATGAGGTCCTCGACCCGGTCGAACTGCAGGTCGTCGTCCCCGATCGCACACTCCCAGGGCGCCATCGTACCGGAAACGTCCCCGCCGGCCTATAAAACCGTTGCCGATCACCGCAGTCCAGCGAGAGATTCGCTTCGCTCGAAACGACGGATCTGTCCGCTCAGAACGGCACCGCGGCCGCCAGTGTCGGCATCGTCGTCCCCGCGGGGAGGTACTCGGGGAGGACGTAGACGATCAGGGCCGCGAGCGTGAGTTCGAAGCCGGTGACCGCGAGCATCATCGCGTCGGCGTACTTGCTGCTGACCGGGACGCCGACGGGCGCGCCGAACTCCTCGTCCCACAGCGGGTAGAACAGGGCGAGGCCGCGGGTGGTCCCGAGCGCGTCGAGGACGTAGTGGGTGACGACGCCCAGCCACACCCACTGGAGGTTGTCGAAAAAGACCGGGTACGCGGCGACGATTCCCAGGACGAAGAGGTTGTGCAGCGTCTTGCGGTGCTTGCCGAAGTGGGTGTCGACGTCGGGAAAGAGCGCTCCGAGCACGAGCGGGACGAACACCGCCGCGATGGTCTCGAAAGTCTTCATCGTCCCCGACGGCTCGACGATGTACCCCAGCCCGATCGCCAGAAGCGCCGCGTTCATCACGTGCCCGCGCTTGTCCATGGCGCAGACCGAGGCACTCGGCCCTAACAAGCTTTCCGTCCCGTCGTCTCGACGCCGACACGGCGCGTTCTACCTATCGCGCCCGCTCGCCAGTGATTCGAGGTCTGCGAGCGCCTGCCGGGCGAGTCGCTCCCGGACGGCCGCGCGGTCGCCGTCGAACTCGTAGCGGGCGACGGTCGTCTCGGAGTCGCCGGTGCCCCACGGCGCGGCGTAGGCGACGCCGACGAAGCCGGTGCCGACAGGTTTGTCCGCGGTGCCGCCGCCGGGGCCGGCGACGCCGGCGGTCGCCACGCCCCACGTCGCGTCGGCGGTGTCCCTGGCCGCCTGTGCCTGTTCGCGGACGACCGGCGCGCTGACGGCGCCGTGTTCGTCGAGCGTCTCGCGAGCGACGGCCAGCGTTTCCCGGATCGCGTCGTAGTCGTAGGGCACGACCGCGCGGTCGAGGTAGTCGCTCGATCCGGGGACGCTCGTCAGCAACACCGTGGCGAGCCCGCCGGTCGTCGTCTCGGCGAGCGCGACCGTCTCCCCGCGCTCGCGGAGCAGGTCGCCGACGCGCTCCTCGACCGGCGGATCGGCGGCGAACTCGTGCATACCCGACCGTGGGACGGTGCGAGGAAAAGCGTCGCGGACGCGACGCGGCGGTCAGAAACGGGGTTCGGAGTCGGCGTTTAACCCGTGACCTCGATGGTGCGGCCGCGGGCGACGGCGTCATCGAGCACGGGCAGGGTCACTTCGAGGATACCGTTGGTGTATTCGGCGTCGATCGACTCCTCGTCGACTTCCTTCGGGAACCGGAACCGCCGGTGGTAGGTCTGGCGCTGGTTCCGGTGGTCGTCCTCGTGTTCGGCAGCGATGTTGAGTACGCCCTCGTTCCAGGTGACGTCGATGTCCGCGACGTCGAAGCCCGGCATCTCGACGCTGAGGACGAACTCGCCCTCTTGCTCGTACAGCTCGTAGTCGTCGCTGCCGGTCTCGAAGAGTCTGCTCGGGAAGTCGATGCCACCCATCCAGGAGTCGGACGTTGTCGGCAGAGCCATCGGTTTCCACCTCGGCTCACTAGTTAATTGCTTGCGCTTCTATAAAAATCTGCCGCTACCGGGACCGGTCGTGTGGCGTACCCCCACTGTTTTATTCGCTCGCCGGCCAACTCCCCGGCGGTGGACTACGAGACGCCCCAGTTCTTCTGGGTGATACAGTACGCGGCCGGGGCCGACCGGGACGTCGTCGACATGGTGAGTGGCAACCCCGACTGGGACCCGCCAGAGGCTCTGCGCGAGGGACTGCGCGAGTACGCCGACGGCGCACCCGAGAGCTTCCAGTACCCGCCGAGCGTCGGTCTCACAGCTCTCCGCTCCGAGATTGCCGAGCGCCGCGGCGTCGACCGCTCGCGCGTCGTCGTCACCAACGGCGCCGGCGAGGCCAACCACCTCGCGACCACGGGCGCGCTCGACAGGGATTCGGGCACTGAAATCGTGATGACCGACCCCGTCTACCCCTACTACGCCGGGCGCGCGAACCTCCTCGAGGCCGACGCGCGCTACGTCCCCGTCGCCGACGACGGCCAACTGGATCCCGCCGCGGTCCGCGAGGTCGCCAGCGAGGACACGGCCGCAATCGTCGTCAACACGCCCAACAACCCGACGGGCGCGGTCTACCCGCGCGACACGATCGAAGCACTCGCTGAAATCGCCGAGGAGTGCGACGCCGTCCTGGTCGCCGACGAGGTGTACGACCACTACGACTTCACCGGCGAGTTCGAGAGCGCGCTCGCAACCGACTCCGACCACGTCGTCGCCGCCAACTCCTTCTCGAAGTCGATGGCTATCACGGGGTTTCGAGTGGGGTACGCCGTCTTCCCGCCCGAGGACGGGCCCCTCGGAGAGATGGTCGAGCGCGCCCGCACCCGGCACATGCTGACCAACGTCACCGGCTCCCGGCCCGCCCAGGCCGCGGTCCTGCGCGCGCTTCGGGAGACGCCGCCCGAGTACTACGAGCGCAACCGCCAGCGCCTCCGCGAGCGCATCGACGCGTTCACCGACGCGCTCGACGCCGCCGGCGCCGAGTACACGACGCCGCAGGGGTCGTTCTACGTCCTCGCCCGCTTCGAGGACTTCCCGGGCACGATGGGCAACGTCGAGCGACTCATCGACGAGGCCGGCGTCGCGGGGATGCCCGGCGAGGCGTTCGGGGAGTCACACGCCGACTGGCTCCGGTTCGCCCTGGTCACCCTGCGCGCCGACGAGGCCGCCGACCGACTGGTCGACTTCTTCGCCTGACCGGGCGGCCGCTGAGTCGAGCCATTTTGATCCAACCGCGGATGCGGTGGCGCGCGCCGTCGCGCCCTCCGTGGCGCGACGTTCCCGTGCGAGGGATGAGGAGCGCAGGAACGAGCACCGCAATCGGTTGGGGAGGCTCGTGGCCGTCCGCGGTCGCGGTGCGGGATCGGTGCGTGGCGATCGCGGCCCTGGCGGACTGAAAGGGCGAGGCGCGCTCGCGTCCAGTTTAGTCGCCTGAGCGGGCGCTATTCTCGCGGGCGGTGCGGAGAGCGAGAATATCCCGCTCAGCGACCGCGAGCGGGTCGAGGGCTTTCAACGCACAGGATCGAGCGCGGTTGCGGTGTCATCTGCAGCAGAACCAACAGCTAGCGAGCGGGTCGAGGGCTTTCAACGCACAGGATCGACTGCGGTAGCGGTACCGTCTACGGTCGGTGTCATTGATATCGAACGTGCTCCGATATCGTCCCCTCCCGAACTCACGACGGCGAGACGGGTTCCCCACTGTCAGCGGACTCGTAGATGGCTTCGACGATGGCGACCGCCTTCCGGGCCTCCCGCCCCTCTAGCATGAACGGCTCGCCGAACTCGCGGGCGTCCAGGAACTCGCGGGCGTTCGCGGTCTCGAGCGGGTCGGGCGCGTCCCCACCGGCACCGTCGGGACCGAACAGTTCCCGGATCTCGTCGTCGCCGGCTTCTTCCTCGCGGAACTGCCACGACACCAGATCGTCGCCCTGGACGAGCGCGCTCCCGTCGGGGCCGCCGAGTTCGTAGCGCATCTCGCCGCCGGGGTACATGGCGGTCGAGCCGAGCAGTTGCGCGACGGTCCCGTCCCGGAAGCGCAGGTTCGCCACGGCCGAGTCCTCGACGGTGGTCACGTCCTCGTCCCGACTACAGTCCGTGTAGGCGAACACCTCCGAGACGGGGTTCTCGCCGGGTTCGAGGTCCATCCCGCACCCGACGAGCCACTGGACGGCGTCGATGGAGTGGATGGCCTGGTTGATCGCGACGCCGCCGCCGGCCAATTCGGGGTCGCCCTGCCAGCGGCCGGCGTAGTAGTCGTCGTCGCGCCACCACGGGAGGCCGACGCCCGCGACGGCGAGCGAGCCGAACCGCCCCGCCGCGACCGCGTCGCGCATCGCCTGGAGGAGGGGTCGGTACCGGCGCTGGAAGATCCCGCCGAGTCGGATCCCGCCCTCGTCGGCAACGGTGAGCATCTCGTCGATGCGCTCGGTCGTTATCTCGAGTGGCTTCTCACAGAGGACGTCGACGCCGCGTTCGGCCGCCGCGGCGGTGGGTTCGAGGTGAGCGCCGGCGGGCGTACACACCGAGAGCACGTCCACCGATTCGGCGTCGAGCATCTCGCCGACGTCGAGATAGCCCGCGCAGTCGTGGGCCTCGGCGAACGATTCGACCCCCTCCCGGGAGCGGCCGGCGCAGGCGACGACGGTGGCGTCGGGAAGGTTCTCGTAGGCGCGAGCGTGGGTCCCGGCGGCGCCGCCGGTGGCGGCGATGGCGACGCGGTGGTCAGTCATGTCCGGTCAGTCGGCGGGCACGGGGAAAAAGGCGCGCGTCGCGGTGGGTCGGTCCGGTGACCGTCCGGCTCGATGACCGACCGGTCGCAGCCGACCGGTCCGACAATCGGTCGGTCCGCAGCCGACCGATCCGCCGCTCACTCGGGCCGTCGACCGAGTTCGTCGGGGTCGCCGCGAGCGACGCGGACGGTGACGGTGGTGCCCTCGTCGCCGGTGTCGAAGGTGAGGTCGCCGCCGGAGTGTTCGACGACCCAGTCGACGAGCCAGAGGCCGATGCCGGTGCCGTGTTTCAGCGGCGTCTCCTCGCGCTCGCTGATCACTTCGAGCTCCTGCTCGGAGATACCCGGGCCGTCGTCGGCGACGTGGAGCGCGACGGTGTCTGCTTCGACGGTCGCCGAGACGGTCACCGTCGGGTCGTGGCGGTTCCGGCGTCCCGTCCCGGCGGTCGGATCGGCCGTCTTCGCGGCGTGGTCCATCTCGTCGACCGGACTGTCGTGGTCGGCGGCGTCCTCGCGAGCCTGCGAGCGAGGGTTCGTCGAGCTGTGCTCGACGGCGTTCTCGACGAGGTTCTCGACGGCGTAGGGAAAGGCCTCGTGAACGCTCACCGGTACCTGTCGGGTGACGGTCGCGTCGTACTCGGCGTCGGGGTAGGCGGCGGCGACGTTGGCGACGGCGCGGTTGACGACCGTCCGCAGGTCCATCGTGACCTGGCCGTCGTCGCTGTCGATGACCTGCTCGATGGCGCGGGCTTTCTCGGCGGTTTCGACGAGTTCCTCGCTGTGTCTGACGATGGTCTCTGCCATCTCGCGTTCCTCGCCGTCGGTGCGCTCGGCGAGAACCTCCGCCTGGCCGCGAACGACCGTCAGTCCGGTTCTGACGTCGTGGCGGAGGACGCGCGCGAGCACCTGCTTCAGCAGGTCGAGTTCGCTCTCGCGGCGCTGGCGCTCGGTCACCTCGTGGAGGATGCCGACGGCGTCGCCCCCCTCGCCGGGCAGGGGCGCGACGGTCACCTCGAAGCGCCGTTCGTCGTCGGTCACGTCGGGCAGTCGCAACTCGCAGGTCGCGCTCTCACCGGTCTCGCGAGCCCGCTCCATCGTCGGTCGGAGCGTCTCGACGCCGCCCTCCGGGAACAGGTCAGCGAGCTCCGTCCCGGCGAGCGAGGAGTCGGCGGCGTAGAACAGCCGCGACATCGCCTCGTTCGAGCGGACGAGTCGACAGTCGGCGTCGACGACGAACATCGGGTCGCCGGCGTGCTCGACGAGCGTGCGATAGCGTTCGAGCTGACGCTCGCGCTCGCGGCGGTCGCTGATGTCCCGCGCGACGTTGACCAGCCCCTCGTACTCGCCGTCGTCCTCGCGGGCCGTGAAGTGGACCGCGAGCGTCCGGCGGTCGCCGTCGGCGGTCACGAACTCCATATCGAGCACCTCGCTGTCCCGGTCCGAGGCGAGGAGTCGCTGGACAGCCCGCTGGCCGCGTTCGAGTTCGCCCGGCGCCATGTACGACGCGCTGTGCTCGCCGACCATGTCGTCGTAGCCCAGAAGCGAGCCAAAGGAGTCGTTGTGGTACTCGATGCGGCCGTCCGCGTCGACGACGGAGATGCCGTCCTGGACGTGCTCGTCGAGCAGCGTGAGCAACTCGAGTCGCGCGTCGCTGCGCCCGCGGCGAGTCACGTCCTCGACGACGGCGAGCCGAACCGGCCCGGGCAGGTCCGACAGCGCGTCTTCGGTGTAGCGAAAGCGCGCCCGACCTCTCTCGGTCGGGAGGGTGAACTCCGTTGGCTCCGCGGGCGTCCCGGCGGTCCTGACGGCCCGGACCGAGTCGGGGTCGTGCGAGACGACGGCGCCGAGCGTTCGGTAGAAATCGGTCGTCTCCGGAACGGTGACGGTCACACCGCGACCGGCGAGAAAGTCCGCGAGCGACTCGCTTTCCCAGACCGGCGTGCCGTCCTCGTAGAGGAGGAACTGACAGGACTGGCTCTCGCCCGCCGCGACCGGGTCGAGCGCGCGGGCCAGTCGCGACTCGCGCTCGCTCTCGCGGACCGTCCAGAGCACCTTTTCGACGACGAAGCGAAGTCCCGCTTCGGCGGTCCACTTCTCGACGAACGTGTCCGCGGCCGCGAACACCGACTCCGAGAGCTCCCCCGGATCCAGGCGCGTGTAGAAGACGACTGGCACGGCCGCCGCCGCGAGCAGTCGCCCGGCGTCGACGGCCGCGGTGTCGGGCTCGAACAGCAGCACGTCCGGCTCGCCCGCTTCGAGTCGGGCGACCGCGTCACACTCCTCGGCCGTCCCGGTGACCGTGACCACGTCGTACTCCGCGGCGACGAGGCTCGCGACGCGCTCGCGGACCGTCCCGTCGTCGTCGACGTGCAGGACTCGCGTCGGCCCCTCTTCGGCCGCCGCGTCAGCCCACCGGTCCGGCGGCTCCGAGTCTGCCGACTGGTCGCCGCCCGTGCGGTCCGACGGCTCGCCGCCCGTGTGGTCCGACGGCCCGCCGTCGTCACCTCCCCCTGGTGTGTTTCCGGGCCCCGTCACGCGCCATCCCCCGACGAACGCGCTCCGACCACGGCCCCAACGCGATGTCTCATGAAACGCTGATGCAGGTATCTCTGACTCCATCGAAATAAGTCTGCCGTCGGTCTCACCGCGGCCCCTCTCACGTCTCCGCCTCAGTCAATTCCGAACACTGTATCCAATGTTGACACTACTGCAGGATCGCGTCGCCGCGACCGGGTGCGCCGACGGGCGGGCCGGGCGTATCCGTGCGTTCTTAGGCGAGGGCGACCCAGGGGTTCACGATGCCAGACGACCGGGGCGCGAGCGAGCGCCGGGCCGACCCGGCGACTGCCTGGCGCGACCTGTTCGGCTTCGACGAACCCTACGAGAGCCAGGCCGACGCCGTCGAATCCGCCATCGACGTCGGCGAGCGCGGCGGCTACCTCGCGATGGAGGGCCCCTGCGGGACGGGCAAGACGATGGCCGCGCTCACCGCCGGCGCCGCCCTCGTCCGCCACACCCGCAAGTACGATCGCGTCGTCGTCGTCACGCCGGTCAAACAGCAACGCCTCCAGTTCGTCGAGGACCTCCGGACGATGAACGCCCGCCTCGCCGCCGACGGCGACCTCCCCGACCCGCTCGACGGCGTCGCGCTCGTCGGGAAGCGCGACCTGTGTCCCTACGGCCGGGAGGGCGTCTTCCCCGACGACGCCTCGACCCACGACCGCTGTGAGGACCTGCGCGAGGCGACCGCCGACCTCGTCGAGGCCGACCGCCGCTCCGGCGACGAACCGGTCGCCGACGCCGCTATCGAGGCCGACCCCGACGACGTGTGGTGGGACCCGCAACTCGCCAGCGACCTCGTCCGCGAGGCCCGCATGGACGCCCAGACCCACCGCACCTTCGACTCGGCGCTCGAAACCGCGGGCGCGGAATCACCCTATCCGCGCAGCCAGCCCCACGCCCCCGAGTCGATGGCCGCGGGCGACGACCCGCCCCTCTTTTGCCCGTTCGAGGCCGACTGGTTCGCCCGCAACAAGGGCTCGCCCGTCGACTTCTCGGTGGGAGCCGACCGCGTCGTCACCGCCGACGACTACCTCCCCGCGTCCGTCGAGCGCGGCACCTGCCCCCACCGCGTGATGGGCGTCCTGCTGGAGCACGCCGACGTGGTCGTCGGCAACTACAACCACCTGTTCGACCCGTCCTCGCGGCCGCTCGTGGACTCGATCCTCGACTCGTCGACCTTCCTCGTCGTCGACGAGGCCCACCGCATCGAGGAACGGGTGCGAGACCTCCTCTCCGACCGCGTCGGCCGGTCGACGATAAAGCGGGCGCGCAACGACTGCGCGACGCTGGTCTCGCGGGCGCGCCAGAGCGACGACCACAAAGCGCAGGTCCGCGACCGGCTGGCGACCCACGACGTGCCGCTGGCCGCCATCGACCGCGCTCGGGACTTCTACGACGATCTCTTGAGTTGGGTCGACGAGCGCGTCGAGACCTACCTGGACGAGGAACACCGCGACTGGCGCGTCGGCGATCCCCGCGAGAAATTCCCCGAGCGAGACGTGGAGGTGCCGCTCCGGGACCCCGAGGAACCGGAGCCGGACGAACTCACGCGCTGGGCCGAGCGCGAGGGGTACGACGGCGACCTCTGGCGCGCGCTGCCCACTGTCGGCGCGGCCGTCGAGGACGCTATCGACGGGCTCGGGATGGCGCGCTCGCCGGTCTGTGCACCGGTCGGCGCGGTGATGGGCCGCTGGTGGGAGCGGGGCCACGACCGCTATCTCCGGGAGATCGAACTCGAACACTCGCCGAAGACGGGGCAGGCCGCGGAGGCGGTCGACCGCGAGTACCAGCGCGTCTACACGCCGGGGCTCGTCCTGTTCGACTGCATGCCCGCCGAGAGCCTGCGGGAGATCTTCGACGCGCTCGGCGGCGGTGTGCTCATGAGCGCGACGCTCTCGCCGCTGGGCGTGTTCACAGAGGTGTCGGGCCTGAAATCGCTGCGGACCGGGTCGGAGGGTGCGCCGGCCGCCGATGCCGATGCGGACCCCGGCCGCCCGGTCGAGACGCGCAGCTACCCCCTCAGATTCCCCGCGGAGAACCGCGCGAGCCTGGCGGTCGCCGCGGAGCCGTTCACGGCACGCAACCGCGGCGATCCCTCGGAGATGGAGCCGCTGGGCGAGGCCTGGAACCCAACCCGGGACGAGTACGCGCACGTCCTGCGGTCGGTCGCGCGCTCGCCGGGGAACGTCCTCGTCGCGATGCCGAACTACCGGGAGGCCGACTGGGCCGGCGCCTATCTCGCCGACGCGGTCGACAAGCCGGTCCTCGTCGACGAGAGCTCCAGCAACGAGGCCACGGAGGAGCTGAAACGCGACTTCTTCGCGGGTGACGGGAAGGTGCTCGTGACGAGCACGCGCGGGACGCTCACCGAGGGCGTCGACTACGACGGCGAGAAGCTCGCGGCGGCGCTCGTCGTGGGAGTGCCGCTCGTGAACGTCGGCTCGCCGCGGGTGCGGGCGGTGCGCCGGGCCTACGCCGACGAGTTCGGCGAGGACAACGCCTTCGAGTACGCGCTGACGGTGCCCGCGGTGCGGCGCGCGCGCCAGGCCATCGGGCGGGTCATCCGCGGGACCGACGAGGTCGGGGTCAGGGTTTTCGCCGACCGGCGCTACACGGCGGGCGTGCGCCACTCGGTCCACGAGTACCTCTCGCCGGCCGAGCGCGAGGAGTTCGTCCGGATGACCGGCGAGTTCCTCGACGGGCAACTCGACCGGTTCTGGGGCGGGCAGTCCGCTCCGAACTGACCGCGTTCCCGGGCTGGTGTGTCACCCGGTCGTGAGTGACACGCCGAACCCGGTCGAGACGCGCCGAATCGCCGGTGAGTGGCCGGAAAACCTATTGTGGATGCTCACAGTATGTAAAGAGATGCCAGAGTGTGAGAACTGCGGGTCGTTCGTGACAGAGGCGTACGTACGGGTGTTCACGCCCGACGGTCACACCGGCCCGCGTGTCTGTCCGTTCTGCGAAGACAAACTCCGCGACGGCGCCGAGGTGCGCGAGGCTCGGTCGTCGCGGTCATAGGCATCACGCCTGCCCCGCTCGCGTGACCGTCCGGGGGGACGGTCGCCTTTTCGACTGCGCTCCCGACCGACGGGTACATCACTCCGCCGCCGCCAGAACCGGACATGAACGACATCGACGTCGAACCCGTCGAGGACGTCGACGATGCGACCGACGATGATGCCCCCGAGTCGTCCGGAGCGTCCGACGACGCGGTCACCGTCGAAGACGCCACCGCCCCCGTGGGCGTCGACGCCCCCGAGTACGTCCTCTACGGCGGCAAGGGCGGCGTCGGCAAGACCACGATGGCCGCCGCGACCGGCCTTGCCAGCGCCCGCGACGGCGTCGCCACCCTCGTCGTCTCGACCGACCCCGCCCACTCCCTCTCGGACACGCTCGAGTACGACATCCCCGCCGACCCCGCGCGGATCCGCGAGGACATCCCCCTCTACGCCGCCGAGATCGACCCCGACGAAGCGCTCGAAGAGGGTCCCTTCGCCGGCGAGGGCGGCGGGATGGGTGGCATGGGCGGCGCGATGGGCGGCCTCGGCGACGCGATGGGCGAGGAGATGGTCGACCCGCTGGGCGGTTCGATGCCCGGCGCCGACGAGGCCGCCGCGGTCCGCCTGCTCATCGAGTACGTCGACGACCCCCGGTTCGACCGCGTCGTCGTCGACACCGCACCCACCGGCCACACTCTCCGCCTGCTCGAACTCCCCGACGTGATGGACTCGCTCGTCGGGAAGATGCTCACCCTCCGCGAGCGCATGAGTGGCATGATGGACAACCTTCCGTTCGGCGGCGATGACGCCGACGCAGAGGCGGGCGTCGAGGACCTGCGCGCCCTGAGCGACCGCGTCGAGCGCCTGCGCGACCTGTTACAGGACCCGACCCGCACCGACTTCCGCGTCGTCATGGTGCCCGAGGAGTTGTCGGTGATGGAGTCCGAGCGGTTGCTCGCCCGCCTCGACGAGTTCGACATCCCTGTCAGTACCGTCGTCGTCAACCGCGTGATGCAGGACCTGACCGAGGTGGCCGACGTCGAGGCCGACTGGTTCGTCACGCCCGACCTGGACGACTGCGAGTTCTGCCAGCGCCGCTGGGAGGTCCAGCGCTCGGCGCTCGAACGCTCACAGGAGGTCTTCCGCGGGCACGAGGTCCGCCGCGTGCCCCTCTTCGCCGACGAGGTCCGCGGCGAGGACCTGCTCGGCGTCGTCGCCGCGTGTCTGGAAGCGTGAAAACTGGGTGGTTCGGCCGTTCCGTCCGCAGAAATGGCGCGTGCCGCGAGCGTCTCCAAGCGTTGCGAAGGCCGCGTGACGTTCCCTCGCGAGGGACGAGCACCGAAGCGAACGCAGTGAGCGAGGAGCGCAGTCGGCTGGGGTGGCGCGTGGCTCTGCGGCCGCGGTGGCGGCGCCGTGCGGCGGGTGGGACTGAAAGGGGCGAGGCGTTCGACCCGTCCCGGACGACGTAAGCACCGTAGGCCGAAGTCCTCGTGAGCGGAGCGAACGAGGGCGATGGCCGAGGCGCGCAGCGAGGCCCGGACGGTCGAACGCGTCGGGGCTTTCACGCTGTTTGCGGTGGCTGTCTCGGTTGTTCAAGTGAGTGCTTTCACACCGATCACACTGACTCCCGCGACGTCTCCCGCACTCACCCGTCGCTTCGATACACGTCGGTACTGCGCTCGTACTCCAGGGTGTCCTCGACCTCGAAGGCAACCTCGCGGCCCCACTCGCGTTCGACGACCCACAGCGCCAGATCGATCCCGGCGGTGATCCCGCCGGCGGTCACCACGTCGCCGTCGTCGACGACGCGCGCCTCGACGACCTCCGCGTCGGTCGCGCGCAGGTCCGCCAGCGCGCCGTGGTGGGTGACCGCCGGCCGCCCGTCGAGCAGTCCCGCTTCGGCGAGGACCATCGCGCCGGTACACACCGACAGTAGCGTCGTCCCGCGCTCGTGGCACGCGCGGAGTCGGTCGAGGACGGCCTCGTCGGCTGCGAGGGCGCGAGCTCCGGCTGTGGAATCCGAAGTCCCGTCGTTCCAGCCGCCGCCGGGAACGAGCAGGTAGTCCGGAGCGGTGTCGGCGTCGAAGACACCGTCGGACTCGAACCGCAGGCCTCCGGCGGCGGTGACGCGGTCGGTTTCGGCCGGCGCGAGCAGCTCGACCGTCCAGTTGGCGCCGTACTGCGTGGCTTTCTGGAAGACTTCGTACGGCCCGACCGCGTCGAGTTCCTCGACCCCCTCGAATGCGAGAATCGCGAGCAAGCGCGTGTTGGTCATTGACGTGACTTTCGTGGACTGGGGTGAAATAACGTCGGCGTGAGTGTCTTGGGAGGCCGAATCGTTCGTGTCTGTTCGGGCGCCGCGACCGCGAACAGCGGAACGTGTTCTCGGACTGCCGCGCCCGCGAACAGCGGAACGTGTTCTCGGACTGCCGCGACCGCGAACAGCGGAAAGCCCCGAGGCGTTCGACCGTCCGGGCCTCGCTGCGCGCCTCGTCGCTCGTTGCACTCGCTCCTGCGGTGCTTACGTCGACCGGGACGGGTCGAACGCCTCGCCCCTTTCAGTCCCACCCGCCGCACGGCACCGCCGCCGCACCGCAGACGGCCTCAGACCTCCCCAGCCTCCTCGCGTCTCGTCGCTCGCATGCTCGCTCCTCGGTGCTCGTCCCTCGCGCGAATACGTCGCGGCACGGAGGCCGCGACGGCGCGCGCCACCGCAACCGCCCACCGCATCCATCGCAGCCGCCGACCGCACCCACCGCACACCGAACAGTCAGCCAGGCACAGTCGCCTCGCTCACTCCACCAGCAACACGCGCAGGTCGTTGACGTTGGTGCCCGTCGGTCCGGTCCGGACGAGCGCGTCGCGCTCGGCGAGGAAGGGCTCTGCGTCGTTGTTCGCGAGGTGCTCGCGGGCGCGGGCGGCAGTGGCGGCGTCGGCCACGGTGTCGCCGTCGACCAGCACACCCGCGGCGTCGCTCCCGCCGTCCCGACCGTCGGTGTCGACGGCGCCCAGGACCGCGCCCTCGGGCAGTTCCAGCGCGGCCCGGAGCGCGAACTCCTGATTCGGTCCGCCCGAGCCATCGCCGCGGACCGTCACCGTCGTCTCACCGCCCGAGAGGACCGCGGCCGGTGGCTCGACCGGATTTCCGGTCGCCGCGATCTCCTCGGCGACGGCGGCGTGAGCCAGGCCCTGCTCGCGGGCCTCGCCGCGGACCCGCGAGGAGAGGATTATCGTCTCGTATCCCGCGTCGGCCGCTTCGGCGCGGGCGGCGTCGATGGCCGTCCAGGCGTCCGCGAGGACGTGGTAGCGCACGTGCGAGAAATCCGTGTCGGGGCCGGGCGTCTCGGGTCGCTCGCCCGCCGCGCCCGCGCCGAGGTGGGCGCGGACCGCCTCGGGCACGTCGAGGTCGTAGCGGTCGAGGACGGCGACGGCGTCCCCGAACGTCGAGGGGTCGGGCGTGGTCGGACCGCTGGCGACGGTGGCGAGGTCGTCGCCGACCACGTCGCTAAAGGCGAGCGTGACGACCGTCGCCGGTGCGGCCGCCGCGGCGAGGCGCCCGCCTTTGAGCGCCGACAGGTGTTTGCGGACGGCGTTGATCTCGTCGATGGCCGCGCCGCTCGCGAGCAATGTCTCGGTGGTCGCCTGCAGGTCCGCCAGTGTCAGCCCCTCGGCGGGCGCGGGCAACAGCGCGCTCCCGCCGCCGGTAATCACGGCGAAAACGAGCGTGTCCTCGCCCGCGGTTTCGGCGGCCTCGCGGACGCGCCGGGCGCCCGCCGCGGCGGCCTCGTCGGGCACCGGATGGGACCCTTCGACCACGTCGACGCGCTCGGTGGGCGCGGGGTCGTCGGTGACGACCACGCCGTCGACGCGCTCGCCGAGCAGCGATTCGAGGGCGGCGGCGACCCCGGCGGCCGCGTTCCCGCCGCCGATGACCAGGATCTCGTCGTAGGCCGCGAGGTCGTAGACCGCGTCCTCGACGCGCAACTGATCCCCCGAAACGGAGAGCGCGTCGGCCAGCACGCGCTCGGGGTGGGCGGCCGCGATGCCGGCCGCGAGCGCGTCGAGGACTGTGGCGTGAGCATCAGTCCGGGCGAGGTCGGCGCGGTCGTCGATACGGACCGTCGGCGCGGTCATCGTCAGGAGAGCACCCAGCGGACGAGCCGGTAGGCGCCGTCGCGCCAGCGGTCGGGGAGGTGCCGCGTCGCCACCGCCAGGCGGGCGAACGTGCCGACGGTGTAGCGCGGGTCGGGGTCCGAGGCGCAGGCGGCGTCGCCGATCACCGCCGCGACCTCCGAGGGGTGGACGCCGAAGTCACCGCCGCTGGCGAGGATATCGGAGTCCTCCTGGAGCGCGTAGAGGTCGTCGTACGCCTCTGTCCGCTCCAGTCGGTCGATTTCCGATTCGGCGCGCTCGCCGAAGCGGGTCTGGACCGGGCCGGGTTCGACGACGACCACGTCGACGCCGAAGTCCTCGACTTCGACGCGGAGCGCGTCGCTCATGGCTTCGAGCGCGTGTTTCGACCCGCTGTAGGCGCCGGTCCCGCCCGACGCCACGCGGCCCTGCACGCTGGAGACGTTGACGATGGTCCCCGATTCGCGCCGGCGCATGTAGGGCAAGGCCGCCCGCGTCACGCGGTGTGGCCCGTAGACGTTCACGTCGAACTGGTCGCGAACGGCCTCGACGGGCACGTCCTCGGTGGGGCCGTACTGGGCGTAGCCCGCGTTGTTGACCAGACAGTCGATCCGGCCCGTCTCGTCCATCACGCGCTCGACGACCCGTTCGACGTCGGCGTCGTCGGTGACGTCCAACTGTGCCGTCTCGCAGCCCGCCTCGGCCAGGTCGGCCACGTCCGCCGTGTCGCGGGCCGTCGCGTAGACCGTCCACTCCCGCCGGAGGAACTCGACCGCCGTCGCCCGCCCGATGCCGGACGACGACCCCGTGATCAGCGCCGTCTTCATGCGCGCCACGACGACCCCCCGATAGTTAATCCCCCACCGTTCCCGCCCGTCGGCGGCACCCGTCGTTCCCGCCCGGCGGCGGGCAAGCGCGCTTATCCGTCCGGGAACCCAACGGTTCGCATGGACTTCCACACCTTCTCGGTCGAGAACGCCGACCGCCTGGAGGACGCCGCCGCGCGCTACCGCAACCTCTCCGCGGAGGAACTCGTCTGGGCGCTTTCACCTGACCCCGACGACGCCGTCGTCGACCTCGGCAGCGGCACCGGCTTCTACACCGACGACGTCGCGCCCCACGTCGGCCGCGTCCACGCCGTCGACGTGCAGGAAGGGATGCACGACCGCTACCGCGCGAAGGGCGTCCCCGACAACGTCTCGCTGGTCCTCAGCGACACCGACCCGCTCCCGTTCGCCGACGACTCGATGGACGCCGTCTACACGACCAACACCTTCCACGAACTCCCGCGCACCGCCGTCACCGAGAGCGCGCGCGTCCTCGACCCGGGCGGGCGCCTGGTCGTCGCCGACTGGTCGGCCGAGGGGAGCGGCGAGCGGGGCCCGCCCCTCGATCAGCGCCACAGCGCCGAGTCGGCCGGTGCGGTCCTCGTCGACGCGGGGTTCGAGATCGCGTTCGAGGCGGTGCGTCCCGAGACGTTCCTGCTCGTCGCGACCGCCGAACGACATCGTTAACTGGCGAGTCCCGGTATCGCGACTGAATGAGCGAGATCCGGAACGTCCTGCTGGTCAGCGTGGACTGCCTGCGAGCGGACCGGTTCTACGAGGGCTGCGAGGCGGGGCTGTTCCCCAACTGCGCCGCCCTCCTCGACGGCGCGCTGGAGTTCACCGAGACCTACACGGTCGCCAACACGACGGACCCGAGTCTGACCGCCTTCATGACGGCGAAGTACCCATTCGAACACGGCGTCGTCGAGAACGGCTGGGGACTCTCCGAGGAACACGACACCGCCGCCGAGCGATTCCGATCGGTCGGGATGGACACCTTCGGCGTCGTCAGCGTCGACCACCTCGCCGACGAGCACTCGAAGCTCGGCCGCGGGTTCGACCGCTACGAGGACGGCCAGAACTACGGGACACTCTACCCGATCCTCAGCCGGATCTACGACACCAAGACGTTCAACACGGTCTTCGGCGCCGTGAAGAACCTCGGCATCGGTCGCTACACGGTCAAGAACCTCCTCCGGGACCTGGGCCTCATCAGCCTCCACTGTCGCTCCGCGCGCAGCGTCACCGACGACGCCAAAGCGTGTCTCGACGACGTCGCGCCGAAATCCGACGCCGAGACGAACGCCGACGGCGACGGCTTTTTCGGCTGGGTCCACTACTTCGACGTCCACGAACCGCGCAACGCCCCGCGGGACCTCCTCGACGACCACGACGAGTACACGGCGGCGATGATGCGCGTCGACGACCACGTCGGCGAACTCCAGGACGAACTCGAAGCTCGCGGGATCGCCGAGGAGACGCTCGTCGTGTTCACCGGCGACCACGGCGAGGCGCTGGGCGAACACGGCTACACCGGCCACGGCCGCACCCTCTACGACGAGGAGATCAACGTCCCGCTCGCCTTCGACCACGACGCAATGCCCGACCGGCAGGTCGACACGCAGGTCCGCACCATCGACATCCTGCCGACCCTGCTCTCGCTGGTCGGCGCCGACTCCCTCGACGCGGCCGGCCGGCCTGTTCTCGAGTCGCTCGAGGGCGGCGACCAGGGGGCGGTCATCGGCGACGCCGAACCGGTCGACGAGGACCGGCAGCTGTTCGCGATGGCCTACCCCACCTTCGGGGACCGGGTCGCCACGCGGACGCCGGAGTGGAAGCTCCTCCGCGACCGCGAGGAGGAAACCGAGGAACTGTACGACCTCGAAGCGGATCCGGACGAGCGCGACGACCTGGCCGACGAGGAGACCGCCCGCCGGGAGTCACTGGCCGCGGACCTCGACGACTGGCTCGCCGGCTTCGGCGAGACCGAACAGCAGGAGGTCGACGAGTCGACCGAGGAGATGCTGGCCGACCTGGGCTACATGGAGTAGTCGCGAGCGCTCACTCGGCCGCCGACCGCTCACTCGGTCGCCGACGGGTCCTCGGTCGACGTGAACTCGCCGACCAGCGAGCGGACTTCGCCGACGGTGAGCACGTCCAGCCACTGACAGCCGAGGGCGTAGGCGGCCAGACCGACGAACGGGAGCACGCCCAGATCGACCCACCAGGGCCCGAGCGGTTCGAGCACCCACAGCAGGCCGATCGTCGCGAGGCCGAGCGCGGCGGTCCGCGCGACCGGCAGCCCCTCGAGCGGGCGCAGACCGACGGTCCGCGCCGCGGCGACGTGGGTGACCGCCATCGACCCGTAGGCCACGGAGGTCCCGATCGCGGCGCCCACGATCCCGACCGTCGGGATCAGCGCCAGGTTCAGGACGACGTTCACGACGACGGCGGTCCCGGTGGCGAGAAGCAGCGTCCGGAGGTGGCCGCCGGCCTGCAACACCGGCCAGATGACCCGCGCCATCGCGAAGCCCAGCACGCCGGGCAACAGCACCCGCAGCGGGAGGACGCTCGCCTCGTAGGCCGGCCCGAAGTACAGCGTCAGGAACTGCTCGCTCAGGACGAACACGCCCGCCACCAGCAACACGGTGACCACCACGACGTAGCGGAGCAGTCGGGCGAGGAGGGCGGTCAGCTCGCCCAGCGCGCCGTCCTCCCAGAGCCGCGCCGTCGACTGGATCATCACCTGCTCCATCGCGATCGAGACCACCCACATGAACTCCGAGACCTGCAGCGCCGCGCGGTAGTGGCCGGTCGCCGCGTCGCTCTCGAAGTAGCCCACCAGCAACACGTCGACCTTGAACATGCTCGTCAGCATCAACACGAGCGCCATCGTCTGCACGCCGAAACGCACGAGCGGCCGGCCGTACGCCGCCAGCGCGAGCCGCCGCGGCGACGGGACGACGCCGGCCTCCCGCAAGGCCAGCGCGGTCGAGACCAGCCCCGTCAGGAGAAAGCCCGTCGCGAAGCCGGCGAAGACGCCCGGGACGCCGTACCCCTCCGCCGCGAGGGTGAGCCCGACGACCGCCAGGATCACCGACCGGACCGGGATCAGGGGTTCGACCAGCGCCTCGCGCTTGTAGGCGTGGAGCACGCCGCGCCCGAAGTAGTACAGCTGCTCGCCGACGACCGCGCCGAGCATCAGGTACAGCGCGCGCCGGAGCGGCCCCTCGGTCGCGACGGTGAAAACGGCCGCGAGGACCGGGATCCCGACGACCAGCGTCCCGACGTGCAGCGCGAAGGAGGTGGCGACCACGCGCTCGCGCTCGACGCCGTCCTCGCGGCTGACGTAGGTCTTCGTCCCCTCGAACAGCCCCATGTTCAGCAGCTTCCGACTCGGCGCGAACGCCGCCATCACGAGGGCGTACCGGCCGAATCCGGCCTCGCCGACGGTGCGCACGAGCAGCGGGATGAAGGCCGCGAACACCAGCAGCCGGCCGAGGTCGCCGGTGAACACCGAGAGGTAGCCCCTGAGGATCGCGCCGTCGTCGGACATCACTCCACGTAGCCGAGTTCGCGCATCTGTTTCTTGAGGTCCTCGTCGACGTCGCTCCGATCGGCGGTCACCGTCTCGCCGCCCCGCGAGAGGGCGACGTCGGCGTCTTTCGCGACGACTTTCGTCTCGAAGTCCTGCCAGGCCAGCGTCGTCGACCCGTGCCACGGCGCGACCGTCAGCGCGTGATTCCTGGGTTCGGAGCGGACGTCCCGCCCGTGCCAGGCGTCGGGCACCGCGTCGGCGCCGGCCTCAGCGGCGAGGATCGACGGCGCGATGTCGAGCGAACTCAGCGGCTCGGTCAGTTCGAGGTCGCTCGTCGCCGTCGGCACCGTGATCAGCGCGTCGGCGACCCGGCCGCGCTGGGGCTGGTGGAAGTAGTGGCCCTCCTCGCCGAACTCGTCGCCGTGGTCGGAGGTGAACACGACCAGCGGGTCCGCCGCGTCGACCGACTCGACCAGGCGCTGTATCTCGGCGTCGGCCCGTCGCAGGGTGGCGCGGTACTTCTCCTCGATGACGCCGCGTTCCTCGTCGGTGAGCTTCTCGGGTTTGAACAGCGCCTTCCGGTCGATTTCCTTGGGGACGGCGTCGTCGCCCAGGCCGTAGGGCCGGTGGGTCCCCATCATGTGCAGCCACATGAACCGCGGGCCCGAGGCGTCGTTGAACGCCTCGATGGAGGCGTCGATGAGTTCGTCGTCGGGCAGGCGGTTCGAGAGCTTGGCGTGGGGCGGGTTGAACCGGTGGTACACCTTCCGGACGAGGTCGAACTGCGAGGCGAACTGGCGGAGCGGGTTCCCGCGGTTGCCAGCCTCGGAGAAGTGCTCGTAGACGTCGAAGCCGGCGTCGAAGTCGAATCGGGCGTCGGTGTGGGGCGACGACGAGAGGCCGATGGTCGTGTAGCCCGCCTCCGAGAAGGCCGTCGCGACCGAGGGCTCGACGACCCGTGACTCCACGGCCCCCTGGTAGTTCGCAGTCAGCAGACTCGCCAGCGAGGGCCGGGTGTAGTGAGCGCCGGTCACCGTCTCGTGGTTGGTCAGCGTCTCCGAGACGTACGGCATCGCGTCCAGGTAGTCGTAGCGCACCGAGTCGGCGGACACGAGGATGACGTCTCTCATTGGGACAACCACCTCGTGACCGTTACTTGAGTACTTCGCTCCGGAGCGGTCGCGCGCCGCGCTGGCCCCACTCTGTCCGGCTCGCTGCGGCGTGGACCGCATCGTTGAAACCGCCGCACCGAGATGACGGACCAACGATGCTCCGAGAGCGGATACGGCGAGCGGTCCGCGAGGACCCCTGGCTCGTCGCCCTGCTTGCCGTCGCCGCGGTCCTCCTCTACTTCGGCGTCTGGCGAGTCCCGCCCCACCAGATGATCCCCGACGAGGTCGAGGCGACCACGCTCCCCTTCACCCTCCTCGACGGGACCCTCGGCCTGACCACCTTCCGGAAGGGCGGCAACCTCCACATCTGGCTGCTCACCGTCGCGTACCTCCCGGTGGTGGCCGGCGTCGGTGCGCTGTGGCTCGCGACCGGCCGCCTCGACCGGAACCTCGACAACGCGCAGGCGCTCGCCAAGTACGAGGACGGCCAGCAGTGGGACGTCGCCAACGAGGCCGTCATGGGCGCGTTCGACGCCCTGGTCACGGCGGGACGGGTCGTCAGCGCGACCGCGGGACTGGCCGCGGTGGTCGCCGTGGTCCTCCTCGGGCGCCGGATCGCCGGGCGACCGGCGGGCTATCTCGCCGGCGCGACGCTGTCGGTCTCGCTCGGGTTCGTCCTCGTCGTCAAGTACGCCACGGAGGACGCGCTCGCGGCCTGCATGCTCGCGTGGACGCTCGTACCGCTGGCGAAACACGCCGACACCGGCGACGACCGACCGCTCCTCGTCGCCGCGGGACTCGCGGGACTGGCCATCTCCGCAAAGGCGACCGCCGGGATCCTCGCGATCCCGATCGCCTACTTCGCGCTCCGGCGGTACGACCCCGCCGACCTCCCGACGCTCGCGGCGCTCCGCGACCTCGCCCGCTACCCGGCGGCCGCCGTCGGGGCCTACGTCGCCACCACCCCGTCGCTCCTCGTCCATCCGGACCGCTACGTGGCGGAGATCACCCGCTACGGCTCGGTCCGCGCCGGCGAGACGGCGTTTTACGCCCACCCCGACCCCGGCTACGTCGCCCACACCGGCCACCTCGTGGCGGTGCTGGGCGTGCCGCTGTTCGCGCTCGGTGCACTCTCGCTCCTCGCCGTGGTCGGACTCACCGTCACCGGACGGCTCCCTCCGTTCACCTGGGTCCCCGTCGGCCTGACGGTGCTGTACCTCGCGATCATCTCGAACTGGGGGAACGTCCAGTACAACCGGGTGTTCGTCGTCGTCCCGCTGATCGCGCTTTTCGTCGGGCTCGCCGCCGGCTGGGCGCTCTCGGTCGACCGGACGCTCTCTGCCGACCGACTGCGGATCCGGACGGTGGCCGTCCCAGTCGTCGCGCTCGTGCTCGTCGTGTCGCTGGTCTACACGGGCGCCGCGGTGGCCGACTGGAGCACCTCCCGCGCCGAGGCGACCGAGTGGGCCGGCGACAACCTCGACGGAGCGGCCGTCACGACGCTCGGGCCACGGACCTATCTCCCCGAACTCCCCGCCGGGGCGAACGTCACCCGGATCGTGGCCGACCCGATGTGGAACACCAGCACCGACGCCGAGCGACACCGCGTCCTCTCGCGGGTCCGCTGCAACCGCGCGCCCTACCTCGTCCTGACCAGCTACCACTACGAGCGGTACTTCCAGGATCCGTCCTTCGCCCCGGAGATCACGGCGCTGTACCGCTCGCTGCTCGCGGAGGAAGACTACCGGGTCGTCGAGCGTTTCGGCCCCGAGGAGCCCAATCTGGAGAAGGACGCGGCCGGGCGCTTCGAGCGCGCGCTGAAACTCCGCCCGCCTGTGATCGGCACCAACAACCCGAAGATCCTGGTCATGGAGCGGACCGCCGACCCCGCCGCCGACTGCTCCGGATTCGACGGCGAGCAGACCGGCGGGAACGCGACCGTGGACTGATCGGGCCAGCGGGAACGCGACTGCGGACTGATCGGGCCGAACGACGCGGAGACCAACATCGCTAAGTGACGCCGGATCGGACCCGTTCCCAATGGAACAGGACCCGGTGGCCGAGGCGTCGGCGGGTCCCACCGACGCCGCGGAGACGGGCGAGCGCGCGGAGACGGCCGAGCGAACGGCCTCCGAAGCGGGAGCCGAGGCCGCCGAGACGACCCGTGAGGACACGGGCGACGTCGTCACGTCGATCGTCCTCCCGGCGTACAACGAAGTTGGGAACCTCCGGCCGTTGATCGCGGAGATCGTCGAGGTCATCGAGAGCGACGCGATGGCGGCCTACCGCCCGGTCGAGATCCTCGTCGTCGACGACGGGTCGACCGACGGGACCGCCCAGCTCATCCGGGATCTCGCCGCGGAGTACGACGCCGTCGCGGGGGTGTTCCTCCGCCGCAACTTCGGGCAGAGCGCGGCGCTCTGTGCGGGTTTCGACACTGCCGTCGGCGAGTACGTCGTCCCGCTCGACGCCGACGGGCAGAACAACCCGGCGGACATTCCCATGTTGCTCTCCCGGCTCACGGACGGCTACGACTGCGTCTCGGGCTGGCGGAAAGACCGCGACGACCCGGTCTCGAAGACCATCCCCTCGGCGATCCAGACGCGCCTCGCGATGTACACCGGGCCGGACATCCACGACTTCGGCTGTACGCTCAAGGCGTATCGCCGAACCGCCATCGACGAGCTGAACCTCCGCGGCGAGGGCCACCGGTACATCCCCGCGAAACTGTACGACAGCGGCTTCAAGATAACCGAAGAACCCGTCGACCACCGGCCGCGGACCAGCGGGTCGACCAAGTACGGGGCCGGTCGACTCCTCCGCGGGTTCGTCGATCTGGCCTTCGCCATCTTCTGGAACAAGTACTCGATGCGACCGATGCACCTCATGGGCGGGCTCGGTCTGATATTGCTGACCGTCGGCGGCCTGATCGGCAGCCACGCCGTCGCGCTGAAGTACCTCTTCGGCGACGCCCTGATGCCCCACCTCCCGCGGCTCATCCTCGCCGTCGCGCTGATCCTCTTTGGCTTTCAGTTGCTGATGTTCGGCCTCCTCGCAGAGATGCTGACGAAGATCCACTACAAAGACGAGGTTCCCTACCGCATCCAGTCGGTCGAGCGCGGGGCCGACGCCGACCCCGCAGCTGGCGACTCGGAACACTGAATTTCTCGCCGCCGTCGGTCCGGACCCACGACGGTAATAAACCCTGCCGCGAAAACAGCATCCAACCGTGTCGACTACCAGCGACGGATTCGCGTCGGTCTCCGAGCGACTCCCGGGCGGGCTCACCGCCGGCCACGCGCTGTTCGCCGTGGTGACGCTCGTCTGGGCCGCCCTCTATCTCGTCGGCCTCGGCGACCTCTCGCTGCGGGTCTGGGACGAGTCCCGCTACGCCACGCCAGCGCGGTTCATGGCCGAGGGCGGGGGCTGGCTCGACCCGATGATCCGGGTGCCGACCCACGAGACAGCCCTCGGCGAGTCGCTCCGGCTCAACAAACCGCCGCTGGGCTACTGGCTGCAGGCGACCGCCATGACGGTCTTCGGCGTCACGGAGTTCGCCGTCCGGCTCCCGGCCGCGCTCGCGACGCTCGGCTGTGCTGCGGTCGTCTACCGGATCGGCGTCCGCACCGACGGTCGCCGCGCCGGTTTCGCGGGCGCCCTGCTCTTCCTGGCGTTCCCCGGCATGCTCCTCGGGAGCCACGGCGGGCGGACGGCCTCGCTCGACCCGCTGCTCGCGCTCTTCGGCAGCCTGTTCGTCTGGCTCACCTGGCGGGGTCGAGAGGACCCGCGGCTGCTGGTTCCGGCCGGCGTCGCCGCCGGCCTCGCGGTGCTGGTCAAGGGGATGGCCGCGGGCGTGTTCGTGATCGTTCTCCTCCCGGTCGGGGCAATCTACATCCAGTCGTATCTCACCCGCTGGACCGCCGGGGCGGTCGCGAGCACCGTCGTCGTGGCGCTGCCCTGGCATCTCTACGCCTATCTCGAACACGGCGACACGTTCCTCGACGAGTACTTCTTCACGAGCGTCGCCGCTCGCGTCCAGGGCGAGGCGACGGAACCGCCCGCCGAACCGCTCGTCCCCTTCCTGAACTACCCCTGGATCCGGGAGGCGATCGGCGTCTTCGTCCCGCCGTACCAGTACGCGCTCCCGTTTTTCGGCACCGCGGCCGTCCTCGCGCTGGCGTTTGCCTACTGGCGGCTCCGCGACGACGGGACGCCCGACCGCGCGACGCTGCGCCTGCTCGTCTGGTGGCTGCTGGCCGTCCCGCTGACGTTCGTGCTCGGCGGCGGCAACCACGCCTGGTACCTCCTGCCGATGTACCTCCCCGGCGCCGTCCTCCTGGGCCAGTTCGTCGCCGGCGTGGCCGACGGCCGCTTCGGTCGCCGCCTCGACGCGGCGCTCGCGGGCTCCGGGGTCGGTCGCCCCGCCAGATTCCTCGCCCGGATCCGCGACCGGATCCCTTCGGCCGGGGCCGTCCGTACCGGCGTCGCCGAGCGCTGGGGCGGGACCGCGGGCGCCGCGCTCTACCCGGTGCTCTGTCTGGTGCTCGTCGTCGCGCTCCTCCCGACCTACGCCGGGCCGTTACACGAACCCTACAACGACGAGCAACGCGAGATCGGGACGGCGATAGCCGCGGAAGTGCCCGAAGACGAGACAGTCTTCGTCTGGCTCGGACCGGACGGCGACACCGAATCGATCATGAGCGTGGCGTGGTACGCCGACCGTCCGCTGGAGCGAGCCACGCCCGCCGAACTGGAGGGAGATGCCTCGATCCGGTACGCGATCGTCCCCTACGGCAACGCGAGCGCCGTCGACCGCCCTGCTCGCGTGGTCGTCGAGGGACCGATGAACAACGTCACCTTCGTCGAGTTCACCGACGCGACGACGGGCTGACCGACTGGAACCGCGGTCACAGATACGGGTCGAGGCCGAGCGCGGCCACCAGCGAGAGGCCGCTGGCGAGCGCGCCGATCAGGTAACCCGCGATGGCGCCGCCGTTCAGGAGGGGCAAGCCGGCGTGGGCGCGCCCTTTCAGGACCATCCGGAGCAGAATCACGAGGCCGACCATCGTCCCGACCAGTGCGGTCAGCGAGGGGACGCTGGCGGTCAGGCCCGGCAGATCGACCGTCGGGACCGACTCGGGCGCGAAAAACGACGCGCTCGCGACGAGGACGGTCGGTATCACCGCGTCGCCCAGCCCGATGAACAGCGCTTCCCTGTCGAGCGAGAGGTCGTCGCTCTCGTCGCCAGCCTCGGGACTCTCGTCGGCCACGCTCTCGTCGACGGCCTCGGCGTCGCTCGCCGCGTCGCCGTCGACCGCGGCCGTCTCGGCCGAACTCTCGTCTCCCCCGTCGGCGTCGCCCGCGTCCTCCCCCTCGCGGTGGGCTTTCGGGTCCGGCATCTCGGCGTCGAGGTACGAATAGGACAGCGAGAGCGGGACGACGAGGACGATGGGGACTTTGAGTTCCATCACGCCCGAGGCCAGCGTCAGCATGTGTTCGGTGCCGTAGACGCTGATGGCGTCGTAGACGGCGAGCACAGTGAGGAGAATGAGCGCGGGGAGGACGCCGAAACTGATGCCGAACAGCGCCGCGGCGCCGGCACCCATCACCACGCCCGCGATGTCGATGACGTACCACTCGGGATAGGTCCACAGCGCGACTCCCAGCGCGATCGCACCGGCCCACGCCACGGCGTTGATCTCGAAGCCGTCGACGGGGACGACCACGACCGCTGGAACGAGCACGGTCAGGACGTACAGACAGATGTACGCGCCCGTCCAGACGAGCAACAGGCGCAGCAGCCACTGCACGTCGTATCTGATGATCGCGAGCATCACGCCGGTCATCACGAGGATGAAAAAGACGTACGCGATGCTGTTCGCGGGGTCCTGGGGGTCGTCGACGGCCTGATAGCCCGCCTCCTTGAACGGCGTCACGAGCGCCAGCGCGCCCAGCTGGACGAGGAGGAATATCCCGACGATCGCCCCGACCGCCGCGTAGGCCCGCGACCGGTTGTCCATACTCTCGCGTCGGCCACGACCCGTTTCAGCATTACGACCCGCTTTCGCACCCACTTTCGCACCCACGTTTTTACGGCGGAGAGTTCCTCGCGCGCCGGAGGCACGCTGCGGGAATCCTCCGCGGTAAAAACGTGGGGAAAAACTGCCGGACGTCGCGGTCGCTCCCCTCCCTCGCGTCCGGTGAACCGCGCCTTCGGCGCGGATGCTCCCGCGATACTCGTCCGGTCCGGGGGGCGCACCTTCGAGTGGGAAATCCATATCTGACAGCGTGCGGTGATTTCGAGACATGCCCTCCATCACGCGCCGACGCCTCCTCGCGGGCGGTGCCGCCGTCGCGGCCTGCGGCTACGGCGGCTATCGCCTCGTCCGGGGCGCACCCGACGCCGCGTTCGGGACGTGGACACCCGAACCGGGAACCTGGCCCCTCGACCGCTACGACCCCGCCAACACCGCGCACAACCCCCACGCCAGCCCGCCCCGCGAGACGCCCGCGGCGCGGGAACTCGCGTCGATCGCGTCCGCCGGTGGCGACGACCCCTATCACGTCCCGCTCGCTGGACCCGACGGGATCGCGGTGTTCGGGACGCAACTGGCCGCCGAGTCCGGCGGGTCGACCCCCTACGGCGAGGTCCGGGCCGGGTTCGCCGGCTTCGGTCCCGACGGCCGGCTACACGCGGTCCGCCGGACCGGGACGGACACCGAGATCGTGGGGTACGACGGCGACGAGCGAGCGTATCGCGCCACCGTTCCCGGCCACGCCGAGGGACTGACCGTGGGACGGGACGAACTGTACGTCGGGACTATCGGCGGCGACGTGGTCGCGTACGACGGCGGCAGTCGGAACTGGACAGTCGACGGCGAGACGACCGCGCTGTCGGACGGGCGCCTCTACACCGCGGGCGGACGCGACGGCGCGCTCGCCTACCGGGAACGGGACCGTCCCGCTCGCCTGGTCTCACCCGGCCCCGAACGCGCCTGGACGGCCCCGGCCGTGCGGGGGACCCCCGACCCGCCCGCGGTCGCGGACAGCCGACTGGTCGTGGGGACCCGCGGGATGTCGCAGGGCGCGCTCGCGGCGTTCGACGCCGAGACCGGCGACCGGCTCTGGGAACCCGAGACGCTCGGCGACGACGGGGCGGCGGACGTCTCGACGCCCGCCGTTTCGGGCCGGGACGGCTACGTCGCTGCCGGCGTCGACGGCCTCGAAGCGGGGGTCGTCGCGCGGTACGACCTCGAAACCGGCGACCGACTGTGGCACGCCGAGACCGACTGGTACGCCTCCGATCCGGCCCTCGCGGACGGGACGCTCGTCGTCGCCGGCGACGTTCGCGCCGGTTCCGAGGCGCCCGCGAGCGTGGTCCGAGCCTACGACGCCGCGTCCGGCGACGAACTGTGGACGCGCACGTTCTCCGGCGAGGGAGGCACGAGCCTCGCGGTCGTCGGGGAGCGGGTGATCGCGACGGTGGGGCGGTCGCTGTACGAACTCGTCTGACCTTCCCGCAGAAACGGCGGCCGCTCTGGGTTCACCGCGCGTACAGCGGCGACCCGACGAGTGCGGGGAGGTGGACTTCACTGTCGGGCGAAACGGCGAGATAGGGCCGCTCGACGGGGCCGAAGACGTCGACGACGCGGCCGCAGTCGTCGAGGTTCTCGTCGACGACGGGCGTGCCGATAGCGACGTGGTCGGCGTCGGGCGCGCGCACGACGGCGACGCCCTGGGCGACGCTGACGACCTCGCCGACGCGTTTCATCGGCACCTCCGACTCGCCACCGCGCCGCGGAACTCGACGGGCGTCACGAGTCGCGGATGACTCCGAGGTAGGCGGCGACGGCGCCCAGCAGGTCGGTCTTGCTCGCGTCGTCGGCGTCTTTCACCAGGACGCGACCGCGCGGTTCGTACTCGCGGGGGTAGGTCACGTCTCGCTCGATGACGGCGTCGTAGCCGACCTGCTGGACCGCCTGGGCGATCTCGTCGACCGTCGGCTCCGGAACGGCGAGATCCGACGCCACGCGGCGCCCCTCCGAGCGGGTACACCCGGCGTCCAGCGCCGCCGGCCAGATGACGTTCTCGACCATACCTGCCCGTGGGCGGCCGTCACGTAAGGGTCTTTCCGGTCGCGTCGCTGGCCGACCGACAGCCGAAAAAGGGGTCGCGGTCGCTACCGACGGCGGCGCACCAGCAACGCACCGACGAGCGCGGCGACGAGCGCGCTCGCAGCGGTGAAGCCGGGCCCGCTGTCGCTGCTCGACGTCGTCGGGTCCGCGCCCGGCGTCTCGGTGCCGCCCTCGTCGGTCGCGTCACTCATCGGTTCGGTCGGCGTCGCGCCGCCCTCGTCGGACGGGGTCGCGGTCGCACCGTCCGACGGGGTCGCGGTCGCACCGTCCGACGGGGTCGGCGTCGCGTCGTCCGACGGCGTCGCCGTCGAGACCGTATCGAGACACCGGTCGGGTTCGGCGGGCTCGACGTTACTCACGTTCACGTCGGCCATCGCGTCGGGGTGGAGCGCGCTCGCGAGCGCGACCAGCGGCTCGACGTTGCGCGGCCCCGGCTGGTTCAGGAAGTTCCCGTCCACCGTGACGATCTGGTTCCGCTCGACCGCGGTCGACTCGTTGATCCCCGTGTTGGCGGGCAGCGGGAGCCCGGTCGTCGTGAGGATCCACTCGGGGTCCTCGACGAGGATCTCCTCGGAGGGCAGCGGCGCGTACCGGCGCTCGAGGCGGCCCTCGGCGATGTTCTCGCCGCCCGCCGTCGCGATGACGTCACCGATGAACGTGTCCGGACGAACGGTCCACCCACCGCCGAGGTTGTAGAACACCTTCTTCGGCTCCTCGTCGGCGACGGCCTCGCGGACGGCCGACACCTGCGCCCGCATCCGGGCGCTGACTCGCGCGCTCGATTCGAACGCGCCGACGAGTCGCCCGGTCAGCTTCGTCTTGGCGTAGACGTCGTCGAGCGACGTGGCCTCGTGGAACCGGTAGACGGTGAGGCCGGCGTCGCGCATGCTCGCGACGGTGTCGTTCTGGATGATGTTCGGCGCGAGCACCAGGTCCGGATCCGCGTCGACGATCTTCTCCTGGACCGGTTGCAGGCGCGCGTTCACCACGTTTGGGATCCCCTCCCGTCCGTCGAGATACGCCGTCGCGTAGTTGTTCGGCATTCCGACGACTTTGTCCTGGACGCCCATCGCCCACATCGTCTGGGCCGCGCTCGCACCGGCCACGACGACCCGCTCGGGCACGTCGTCGATCGTTACCTCCGTCCCGCTCGCGTCGGTCACCGTCATCGGATACGAACAGTCCACCGTGGCGGCGCCGCTCGCGGCCGCCGGGTTCGCGCTCGACGCGGCGAGCGCACCCGAACCGGCGGTCGCACCGGCACCGGCCGTCGCGCTCTCGTCGGCGTCCGCGCTCACGGCCGCCGCTGGAGCCACCACTCCCAGCACGGCGACGACCGCCAGCGCCACGCCCAACAGAACTCGCCTTTCTCTCATAGCGTCCGGCCGTGCGAACCTTTGCAATAAATATTTATCTACTGCAACCGCACTTGCAGTCAGTATGGGCACGGCCACGAGTACCGACGGCGACCGCTCCGGCGGGTCCGCCGACGCCGAGTCGGTCGCGGGGGCGGCCGGCGAGTCGACGGCCGGCAGCCCGCTCGCGGGCAGACGACCGTGGGTGCGAGCGGCGGTCTGGTCGGCCGCGCTGGCCGTCGTGCTCGTCGTCACCGCGCTGGCGAGCGCGACGGTCGGTCCCGTCTCGCTCGACCTGCCGACGGTGGCGAAGGCGGCCGTCAACGCGGTCGGCGTCCCGACGAGCGTCGGCGTCTCCGTCGGCGGCCTCTCCGCGTTCGGCCTCACGATACCGGTGCCGAACGTCCGCGCCGAGTACACCTACCTGTTCGACCTGCCGGTCGACCGGACCGGCGAGGTCATCGTCCGGCGGATCCGCCTGCCCCGGATCGCGCTGGCCGCCGTCGTCGGCTTCGCGCTCGCGGCCGCCGGCACCGTGATGCAGGGCTTCTTCCGGAATCCGATGGCCGACCCCTCGATCATCGGCGTCTCCTCGGGCGCCGCGGTCGGCGCCGTCGCCACCATGGCCCTCTCGATAACGGGGCCGTTCGGCCTCCAGCTCTCGGCGTTTTGCGGCGCTGTCCTGACCGCCTTCGCGGTCTATCTGATCGCGACCGAGGGCGGGCGCACGCCGGTCGCCACCCTCCTCCTGGCGGGCGTGGCCGTCCAGACTTTCCTCGGTGCCGTCACCTCCTACCTGCTGCTCCACGCCGGCCAGGACCTCGAACGGGCGATCTACTGGCTGATGGGGAACCTCGACAACGCCGCCTGGGACGAGGTGGCCGTCACTGCCCCCGTCGCCGTCGGCGGCTTCATCGTCCTCCTCGCGTACGCCCGCGACCTGAACGTCCTCCTGCTCGGCGAGGAAGAGGCCCACACGCTCGGCATCGAGGTCGAGCGCACCAAGCGCATTCTGCTCGCGGTGTCGAGCGTCGTCACCGCGGCCGCGGTCGCCGTCGCCGGCGTCATCGGCTTCGTCGGTCTCGTCGTCCCGCATATGCTGCGTCTGGTCGTCGGCCCGGATCATCGCGTGTTGCTCCCGGCCAGTGCTATCGGCGGCGCCGCATTCCTCGTCGCGACCGACACCGTCGCCCGCGTCGGCGCCTTCGCCGGCGGCCCGCTCCCCGTCGGCATCGTCACCGCCGCGCTCGGCGCGCCCTTCTTCCTCTACCTGTTGCGAACGCGGGAGGTGCACTCGCTGTGAGCCCCGACCTGCTCGGCCCGCTCGCGGCGCTGTTGCCCGCCGTCGAGAGCGACGAGTCCGAGCGGACAGCGGCCGACCGCACGAGCAACGGGGCGAAAACCGGGGCGAACGCCGGAGCGGACACTGACTCCCCTCCGGACGCGACCGCGGACCCGCTCGTCGACGTGCGCGACGTGACCGTCAGCTACGGCGAGAACGCGGTCCTGAACGACGTCTCGCTGTCGGTGGCGCCGGGCGAGTTCGTCGGGCTCGTCGGCCGCAACGGCGCCGGCAAGACCACGCTCCTGAAAGCCATCAACGGCGTCAGTACGCCTGATTCGGGCACCGTCCGGATCGACGGCGCGACGGTCGGGGACCTCTCTGCTCGCGAGACGAGTCGCCGGGTCGCGACGGTGCCACAGGACACGACGCTCGCCTTCGAGTTCACCGTCGCCGACGCCGTCGAGATGGGGCGCACGCCCTACCACGGACGCCTCTCGACGGACCCAGACGCGACCGCGGCCGTCGAACGAGCGCTGGCGCGCACCGACACCGCTCGCTTCGCCGACCGCACGGTCGGGTCGCTCAGCGGCGGCGAGCGCCAGCGGGTCGTCCTCGCCCGCGCGCTGGCCCAGGAGACGCCCGCCCTCGTCCTCGACGAACCCACCGCGAGCCTCGACGTCAACCACCAGGTCCGCACGCTCGCGCTCGTCCGCAACCTCGTCGAATCGGAGGGAACGGCCGCGCTCGCAGCGATCCACGACCTCGATCTGGCCGCCCGATTCTGTGACCGGATCGCCGTGCTGGCAGACGGCGACTGTCTCGCGGTCGGCCCGCCCGAGGAGGTGCTGACCCGCGACCGACTCCGGACGGCCTTCGACGCGGACGCGGCCGTCCTCTCGAACCCCGTCACACGCGCGCCGACCGTGACGCCGTTCCCGTCGACGGTCGCCCTCGATTGTGCGGTCCACGTCGCCGGGAGCGGGCCCGCCGCGGCGGGGACGCTCGCGACGCTGTCGGCGGCCGGGGCGACGGTCACCGCGGGGGTCCTTCCGAAGGGTGACGTCGCGGCGGCGGTTGCGGCCGACCTCGGTGTCGAGACGGTGACGGCACCGCCGTTCGCACCGATCGACGCCGAGGCGGAGGCTGCCGCGCGCGACGCGCTGGCCGGGGCGGACGCGGTCGTCCTCGCCGGCGCCGCGCCCCCGTCGGTTCGGGCGCTCGTCCGCGACCACGCACGGGTCGTCCGGGTCGGCTCCGATTCGGATCGCGGCGACGAGACCGGCGACGGAGAGGGCGACCGGGGTATCGACGTCGCCGCGACGACCGGCGTCGACCGGGTCGCCGAGACCGTCCGTGGAGCGCTCGCGGCGCCGCTCGAAGCCGACGACTGAACCGCGGCGCCGCTCAGGGGCCGACTGCGCCGCGCGGTCACAGGGGCGCCGCGTCACGTTCCGGTCGGGTCACACTCTGCACAACAGTTATTGCCGGGGACACTGACTCGCGAACATGAACAAGGCGGTGCTCCTGGTGTTGTCCGGCGTGGCGGTGCTGTCGCTGGTCGTGGGGGCACTGGTCGGGGCCGCCGTGATCGGCGGGTCGGGCGATAGCGGCCCGGAGACGGCGACGGCGCGCGACGCGACGCCGCTCCCGCTGACGCCGCCGGGAACGCCGACACCGACCGCCAGCCCGCGGACTGACGGGACACCCACGTCGACGGCGGCTCCCGCGCCGACGCCGACGGCCACGCCGACGGCCACGCCGACACCGACGCGAGTACCCACGGCGACGGCGACGCGAACGCCGACGCCGACGGTCACGCCGACCGCGTCTCCGACGGCGACGGCGACACCGACGGCGACGGCGGAACCGACGCCGACGACCGTGCCGCCGCGGGAGTTCGACCGGGCGGAGATCGCGGCGCTGGTGGTCCAGTTCATCAACGACCGCCGCGAGAGCGAGGGGCTCGACCCGCTCGAGAGCGACGGGGAGGGATCGGTGCTCGAGCGACTCGACTGGATGGCCGAGAACCACAGTTTCGCGATGGCGGCCGCCGACACCGCGGCCCACAAACTCGACGGCCGCTCCAGCGTCGACCGCTACGAGGAGTACGACCTCTATCGGACGTGTCAGTGGGCGTCACCGGAGGAGAGCTACCAGATCCGTGCGGACAACAACGAACTCGAGACGGTCGGTCGGACGACGGCCGGCCAGCGCTACCAGGTCGGCAACGAGATCCGCGTCAACGGTAACGAGACCGCCGTCGCCCGCCAGGTCGTCGACAACTGGTGGTCGAGCAGCATCTATCGGGAGCGACTCGCCCGCCCCAACGCCGCGCAGATCGGCGTCGGTCTCGAGATAACGATGTCCGGCGACGTCTTCGTGACCGCGAATCTCTGTGGGTGACAGGGTCGCTTCGACCCGCGAGCCACCGACTCGCGGTACGCGATGACGAAAGAGCGTCGGTCGCCTCGGTGGTTGCGGGAGGCCCACCGGCTCACTCGTAGCGAGCGATCTCCTGGAAGGCGGCCTCGAAGTCGTCGAACTCCCCGAGTGCGTCGTCCATCTCCGCCCGGAGCGAGTCGGCGCGTTCGCGGAGTTCGACGACCTGGTCGTTGGCGTCGAGTTCGCTCGCCGGCTTCTCGGCTTCGAGCAGGGCGATCTTGGACGTGACCTCCAGATACTCGGTGAGCCGATCGTCGTAGCGGTTGGCCGTGAGTTGCTGGTCGATGGCCGCGACGAGGTCTTCTTTCTGGACCGGCTTGCAGAGGTAGTCGTCGAACGGCATGTCGACGATGTCGAAGTCCGGGTCGACGGCCGTTATCATCACGACCCGGCAGTCGAGCCCGCGTTCGCGGATCGTCTCCAGGACGTCGTCGCCCGAGACGCCGGGCATTCGCCTGTCCAGTAACACCACGTCGACGCTCTCTTCGACGGTCTCCAGCGCCTCCTCGCCGCCGTAGGCCGTTTCCGTGTCGTACTCGTCGCGGAGTCGGAGTTCGTAGACGTCCGCAACCTCCGACTCGTCGTCGACGATGAGGACCCGCGGGTCGTCGTTCGCCTCGTTCACACCGTCCACTGATGCGACGATCCTATGTAAGTGGGTGGGGTCGCTGTCAGCCGGTGCGAACGCCCCGTTCGGGGCGCTCGACCGCCCTCCGGCGGCGCGCGCTCGACGCGCACAAGCACAATCCCTTTGCCGGTTCCATCCCAACTGCGCACAATGTCGAACTGCGACGCGTGTGGGAAACAGGAGAACATGCCCTACCAGTGTCGACACTGCGGGGGCACCTTCTGTGCCGAACACCGGCTTCCCGAGAACCACGACTGCCCCGGACTCGCCGAGTGGGACGACCCCGGCGGCGTCTTCGACAGCGGGTTCGACGACAGCGTCGAGGACCGGGGCGGGTCCGGCGGCGGGATCGGCGCGCGACTCGGCGGCCTCACCCAGACCGGCGGCACCCTGGGCTACTTCCGTGGCAACATGACCTACGTCTTCCTCGGAGCGATGTGGATCACCTTCGCGCTCCAGTATCTGGTCTTCCCCGCGCTCGGGTACCCGCGGCTCTCGCCGACCTGGAGCGCCGCGTTCACGATCTCGCCGGTCCACCCCGAGTACGTCTGGACGTGGGTCACCTCGATCTTCTCCCACGGTGGCCTGTACCACATCGCCGGTAACAGCATCGTGATCTACTTCTTCGGCCAGCAGGTCGAGCGCTACATCGGCTCGCGGGATTTCACGCTGCTATTCCTCGGCAGCGGCGTTCTCGCCGGCCTTGGACAGATCGCGATCCAGATGGCCCAGAGCGAGACCGTCGGCGCGCTCGGCGCCAGCGGCGCCGCGCTCGCCATCATGGCTGTCCTGACCGTCCTCAACCCGAAACTCAGGGTTATCCTGCTCATCCCGCCGGTCCCGGTGCCCATCTGGATCATCACCGGCTTCTACGCCCTTCTGAGCATCACTGGTGTCATGGGCGGTATCGGCGGGGGCATCGCCCACGGCGCCCACGGCGTCGGCTTGCTTATCGGCCTCGTCTACGGCTATCGGGTCAAGAGCCGCATCTCGACCCCCTCGAAGATGCAGATGGGGCGCGGCCGCGGTCCCGGCGGACCGGGCGGCCCCGGCGGACGCGGCCCGTTCTGAGACGGTTGCGACCTCTCCACACATGACGCCAGTCAACCCCGAGTTCGTCCCCGACCCGTCGCTCTCGCGCGACGACATGGAGGCGCTCCAGCGCGACATCGCCGAGACTGCGGTCTTCGCCGACGACCTCTCGTTCGACCCCGCCAGCGTCCGCGTCGGCGGAACCGACCGCGCCGCTACCGACGGCACACAGGCGCGACTCGACACCGCAGGCGACGTCGCTGCGTCCGACCCGCCGCTGGTCGCCGGCGTCGACCAGGCGTTCGTCGACGACCGCGCCGTCAGCGCCATCGTCGTCCTCCGCGACGGCGAGGTAGTCGAGCGCGCTCACGCCGTCGAACCGACCGAGATCCCCTACATTCCGGGACTCCTGAGCTTCCGCGAGGGCGGCGCGATCATCGCGGCGTTCGCGGCACTCGACTGTGATCCCGACGTGGCCGTCGTCGACGGCAGCGGGCGCATCCACTTCCGCGAGGCCGGTCTCGCGACACACATCGGCGTGATGCTCGACCTCCCTGCGGTCGGCGTCGCGAAGAGCCTGCTCTGTGGCACACCCCGAGAACCGCTCGACTGGAAGCTTGCCGCGGGGAGCCGCGTCCCGATCGAGGCCGACGCGGACGTCGAGACCGCCCGGCCGGGGACGGTCATCGGGCACGCCGTCCAGACCAAGCAGTACGACGGCGACCGCTACGTCAATCCCGTCTACGTCAGCCCCGGTCACCGGATCGGCGCCGACACCGCTGCAGACCTCGTCGCCCGGACGGCCGCCGGCTACAAACTCCCCGAGCCGACCCGACTGGCCGACGCCTACGCCGACGACCTGAAAGCCGACGTGCGCGACGGCGAGTGAATTTGACCGGCCGATATCGAACCCGACCTCCCGGAGCGGCGCGTGCCGTGCGGGGCAGTGCGGTACTGTGCGGAGCGGTGAGGTGCGGTTACGGTGCGGCGCGGTGCGGCTACGGTGCGGCGCGGTTGCGGTGCGGAGCGGTGGTGGTGTGGTGCGGTCCTGGTGGATTGAAAGGGCGAGACACGCTCGCGTTCATGTAGTCGTCTGAACGACCACTATCCGCGCGGGCGGTGTGGAGAGCGCGGATATGTCGTTCAGCGACCGCGAGCGTGTCGAGGGCTTTCAGCGCTCAGGTTCGAGCGGGGTCGCGGTGTCGTCCGCAGTCGTTGCGTCTCCTAGCGAGCGTGTCGAGGGCTTTCAGCGCTCAGGAATTGCAGCGGTTGCGGTCGCAGTTCTGTCTGCGGTCGCAGTTACGACAGCTAGCGGGGTGAGGACGTCCGACTCACGGAACCGACTCCGCCACAGGTACTCACTATTCGAACGCCTGGCTCGCTGGCGAGAACTCGATTTCCCGTCCCAACCCTTCCTCGTGGGCCTTCTCGTACAGCATGTGCGCCGCGGCGACCGTCTCGATGGCGGTGCCGCCGCTGTCGAAGAGGGTCACCTCGTCGTCGCTCGTCCGACCGACCACTTCGCCCGCCACGACCTCGCCCAGCTCGGCGTGGACGTGGTCGTCGTCGATCAGGCCCGCCCCGCGGGCGAGGATGAAGGCACCGGCGTCTCGCGTGACTCGTGCACGCAAATCCGGGACGTAGGTCGAGCGAGCGACGGTTTTCCCGTCGACCTCGCGCTTTTCGGGGTGGTACTGCCCCATGCAGGTGACGTGGGCGCCGTCGGCGAGGTCGTCGCCGTCGAAGACGGGCTCGGAGGCGGTCGTGGCGGTGACCACCACGTCGGCGTTGGCGACGGCGGCGGTGCTCGACTCGACGGCCCGGACCGCCGGGGCAACCTCGTCGTCCATCCGCTCGGCGAAGGACTCACGATGGTCTGGCGTCGGCGAGTAGACGCGCACCGTCTCGAACTCGCGGACGGTGACGGCGGCCCGGAGCTGGCCGCGGGCCTGTGCGCCGCTGCCGACGACGGCCAGGTCGGTCACCGACTCGCGGGCGAGCGCGTCGGTGCCGACTGCGCCGACAGCGCCGGTCTTGAGGGGGTTCATGGCCGCACCGTCGAAAACCGCCAGCGGCTCGCCCGACTCCGAGTCGAACAGCGGGAGGACGAAGTGGGCGTCCGCCGAGCCGAAGCCGGCGCTGTACATGTAGCCGCCCATCGCGCCGGTCTCGGGCAGGATGGCGGCGTAGCCGGTCAGCATTCCTGGCGGGTCGTCGGCGGTGAGTCTGGTTCGGGGGCGAGCGGGCGCACCCTCGCCGCGCTGGCGGTAGCCCTCGCGGACGGCGTCGACGTACTCGGCGGGCGTCGCGAGGTCCGCACAGTCCTCGCTCGTCAGAAACAGCGCGTCTGTCATGACCGGGAGTTGTCGGCGCGACCGCTTCAAACCGGTGGCCACGCTGCGTGTCCGGGGGCGGCACGAGCGGGGGGTGTGGGAACAACGAGCCGGTGGCTGTGGAAACACGGGAAAACGAAACGAACGGGCGGAAACTATCTCGGTGGGTCGCTCGGTCGGCGAGTCGCTCAGTCGGCGGGCTGGTGGGCCGTCTCGGTGGCCTGGGTCGTGGTGTCGACGGACGAGTCGACGGGTCCGTTGACGAACATCGCGTGGCCGACGAGGCCGACCGAGACGAGCGAGCCGCCGGTGACCGCGGTGGTCGTCGCCAGACCGGCGGCGACGAGGACGACGGCGATGCTGACGAACGTGAGCGGGATGAGGCCGAGAACGAGGTCGTAGTAGCGAGCCATATCTATCATTAACTAACGGGTAGTAATACATAAGTATTTCCCATAATCACTTCGGACTATTCTATATAGCCACCTCATATTTGCTCTCGTGGCGTTGGGTAACTAATGAATAAGTTATGAGGAACCCATCATCGGGAAATCGGCGTGCGTGCCGCTGTCTCGGGAGATCTGTGGCGGTTCGGTACGACGGTGACGAGTCTCTCGACTTGCGAGGGATCCACCGTGCCTCCGCGTGCGACCGGCCGCCCACGACGACCGCCCCGCTAACTACCTGGGGCTCCGGCACGCCTGATCACTCGGCGCTCCGGAAAGCCCGATTACCCGGCGCTCCGGCACGCCGATCCCGGAAGCGCTCGCTCACGGGGAAGCGGACGGCTGAGCGACTGTGGCCTGGGCCGGCCGTTCTGCCCGACCTGCCCACACCTCTCCTTCGTGTGGAGGTCGCCGTGTTCCACGTTACTCCGAGACGTTATCATATGGGAAAATAGGCGGTAATCGCCACCGCTTGTATGTGCCTACATCACATGCACGGTTGTCCGGTGAAACTGGCCAAACGGGGCTTCTATCCTCTGTTATCTCCTGTGATATTTCGAGGGGAGTCCTTAAGGTACAAACCAGTCAATAGGTATCCGGAGGGACAGAGGAGGCACCCACCGCCGACTCACGACAGTAATGACCCCAAACGCAACGGACAACCCCGACGGACGGACCGTGACGGCCGAAGACCGGCGCCGGTACGCCGAGTTGAACATCGGAGACGAGGAGTTTGTCATTTACGACCGCGAGAACCATCAAGCGTGGATCCAGTCGACAGTAGCCGTCCCGGTCGAAGAGATATGCTAGACCTGGCCCGTCGGGGCGCCCGTCGCGTTCGAGAGTCGTCCCTCTCCGGTTGCCACCGACCGTAACCCCACCCCTTCCACCCCTCAGTTCTCACGTGCGACCCGCGGCGACTCCGTCGCCGCACTTTCCCTGTCATCATTCCGCCGGGAACAGCCGACTCGCCGCGACCCGCCACGGGACCAGCAGCGCCAGCCCGACGCCGACCGAGACGAGATAGAACGTCACCGCTGCGCCCCCGTGGACCAGCGACGTGGCACGGACCGCCTGTGCGACCAGCGCTGCACCGACCCACGCCGGCACCGTCCGGACGACCGCGGCCCGCCACGACCGCCGCGCGTCGGCCGCGTACAGTCCACCCAGTAGCGCCACCAGGGTCCAGCCGATAAGGAAGGGAATCGCCGTCTCCGTGACGTACAGCGGGTTGGCGACCGGGTCGACGTCGTGGCTGATCTCCCCGGCGACGACGAACGCCCCGATACACGCCAGGTCGCCGAGCGCCACGAGCGCCGTGACCGGCGCCGGGTCCACGCGCCCACCGACCGTCCGAACGACCGAGTTCATTGCCCGCGCTTTGGGTCGCCCGCGTCTTCACTGGTTCGCTTGTCTTCCGGTCCGCACGATCGCGGTTGCCACTCCGCGACGGTGTGGCCACCGGTTACTATTTCACCCCCGCCGACCCACGCCCGGACGAATGTCCTGGGAGTATCGGGTGAGTTTCCTCATGCCCGTCTACGGCGGGGAAGACTTCGTCGCCGACGCCATCGAGTCGGTGCTCGACCAGACGGTCGACTCGGTCGAACTCGTCGTCGTCAACGACGGCTCGCCCGACGACAGCGAGGCCGTCATCGAGGAGTATCTGCCCCACGACGACATCGTCTACGCCAGTCAGGACAACGCCGGCGTCACCGCGGCGACCAACCGCGCCATCGAACTCGCCAGCGGCGAGTACCTCGGCGTCCACCCCCAGGACGACGTCTCCGAACCGGACCGCCTCGAGAAACAGGTCGCCGTCCTCGACGAGCATCCCGACGTTGGCTTCGTCTACTCGCCCGCCACGTTCGTCGACCTCGACGGTGAGCCCTTCACGACCTGGGGGAACTGGCGCGGCGAGGGCCGCGTCGACGCCGCCGCCCTCTTCGAGAAACTCTACCGCGAGGGGATGTTCCTCGCCAGCCCGTCGGTCCTCTTCCGCCGAGACCACATCACGGACGACGAGCGCCCGTGGGGCGACCCAGACCTCAGAGTCGTCAGCGACTGGGAGCACTGGCTCGTCGCCGCCCAGCACTACGACGCCGTCTACGAGATGGCCGACCCCATCGTCCGGATGCTCCGCGACGACGACCACGCCAACCTCGGGCGCAGCTCCGACACCGTCTTCGCCGAGGAGAAGGTCGTCTTGCACCGGATCCGCCGACAGTACGCCGACGGCGACCCGCCCGTGACCCGCCGCCACTTCGCCCGCGCGATGTCGAACCACTCCGTCCGGGAACTCCGCTATCGCCTCTACGAGACCGGCGAATATCTCTGCGGGCTCCGCGCGACGCTGCGCGCGCTCCGGTACGACCCGCGCAACGGCGACCTCTACCGCGAGTACGGATCGATCCTCCGGTCGCTGTTCTGAGTCGCATTTCCGAGCGCGTCGTCCGGGTTCGGGCGAGCGGCGCCGTTTATACGGTCGGTTGTAAGTCATTTACGGGATTCGCCGGACCGCCCGGCGAATCACTGGTCCATCGTTACAACCGACCGTATCAGGCCACGGACTCGCGCATCGTCCGGAGGAGTGCGAAGATCCCGTAGCCGAACCACCGCTCGGCCGCGAGGACGACCGCCGCGTAGACGGCGACGCCCAGTGCCACGAGCGCGACGAACTCCGCGGCCGGCACGCCCGTCTCGAGGCTCCGGTCGGCCAGGACCACGGACACACCCATCACCACCGATCCCGCGAGCGGGACCACGAGCGTCCGGAGGAACCGCACGAGGCTCCCCTCGACCACCCTCAGGACGAGGTAGACGGGGACGGGTACGATGACCGACACGCCCAGCACCGCCAGCGCCGTGCCGTCGATGCCCCAGCGAGCGGTGAAGGGGTAGATGAGCGCCGCGAGGATCACGAGGTTCAGCGCCTGGAGCTTCGTGCTGTAGTCGGGCCGCCCGACCGCCTCGAACAGCGGCCCGAACGTCGCGCCAAAGGACCGCATCGCGCCGTGGACCGCCAGTATCTGCATCACCGGGACGACCGGCTCCCACGTCTCGCCGAGGAAGGCGTCGACGAACACCGGCGAGATGGCGAAGATGCCGGCGGCCATCGGGAAGGAGACGACCGTCGTCACCTGGAGCGTCCGGAAGAATCCCTCGCGGAGCTTCGCGACGCTGCCCTGGACGCTCGCGTAGGCCGGGAACGCCACCTCGGAGACGATCTGGGTGACCTCCGTCGCCGGCGCGTTCGAGAAGCGATAGGCGATCTGGTAAAAGCCCAGCGCGGCGGCGCTCAGGTACCAGCCGACGAAGGCGTCGTCGCCGCTCGTAAAGAGGAAGTAGATCAGCATCGAGGCGGTGATCCACTTGCCGAAGCCGTACAGCTCGCGGGCGAGTTCGGGGTCGAACGCGGGGCTGGGGCGGTAGTCGTGCAGCAGGTAGGAGGCGAGGAGCCTCACCGTGCGGTCGACGAGCACGCCGAAGACGAGCGCCCAGACGTCCCCCAGAACGACCGCGAGCGCGACCCCGCTGACCACGTACGAGAGGCTCCCGCCGAGTTCGTAGACGAACCGCTTGTGGAACTCCATGTTCTTGTCGAGGTACATCACGCCGGGGTTCTGCGCGCCGAGGATCAGCGGCCCGAACCCGATGACGCGGATCACCGCCGTTGCGCGCGGCTCACCGAAGAAGTCGGCCGCCAGCGGCGCGGCGAGAAAGAGCACGGCGGCGATGGCGGCTCCGCGTGCGATCTGGAGCGTCCACGCGGTGTCGAGATAGCGGTCGACGTCCGCCTCTTCGCGCTGGATCAGCGCCTTGTCCAGTCCGAGTTCCGAGAGGCTCTCCAGCGCCCCCAGCGTCACGAGCGCGATGGCCATCAGGCCGAAGTCCGCGGGCGCGAGGAAGTTCGCGATGACGACCAGCATCACGAGGTTGAGGACGCTGTTGACGGCGTTGGCGGCCGTGAGCCAGACCCCGCCGGCGACGGCACGCCCCGTGACGCCGCCGCCGGGGACCAGCGCGCGGCGGAGCGCGCGGAGCCGTCGCCGTACCATACCTCGACTCTCCCGGAGACCGGCGAATAAACCCACCGACTGGTCGCGCAGGCTCCGTTCGTGGCCGCCGGCCGGCCGCGCAACCGCCGCCAGCGGCCGAACCAACTCCCGAACGACAGCTTCCGGGAGGCTTTTGCCGCCCGTCCGCGGAACGGGGCTATGACCGACTCGTCGTCGCGCCATCACTCGTCGCCGCGCCATCACTGGTCGTCGCGACGCGTCCTGATCACCGGCGGACTGGGCTTCGTGGGCAGCAATCTCGCCCACTCGCTCGTCGCGGCGGGCGCCGAGGTGACGCTGCTCGACGCCCGACTCCCGCATCTCGGGAGCAATCCCGCCAACATCGCGGGTATCGAGGACGACGTCACCGTCGCCGAGGCCGACGTTCGCGACGCGGACGCGGTCGCCGACTGCGTCGCCGACGCGGATCTGGTCTATCACTGTGCCGCCCAGAACGACCGCTCGTACGCGGGCGAGCACCCGAGCGCGGATCTCGCGATCAACTGCGAGGGCACGCTCAACGTCCTCGAAGCGGCGAAAGCCTGCGACCCCTCGCCCCGCGTGGTCTACACGAGTTCGCTCGCCGTCTACGGCCGCCCCACGGACCTCCCGGTCGACGAGTCGACGCCCGCGCGGCCGATGGACCTCTACGGCGCGCACAAGCGCACCGCCGAGCACTACTGCCGGATCTACCACGAACAGCACGGCGTCCCCACCACCGTCTGTCGCCTCGCGAACGTCTACGGCCCGCGCGCGCCGACGGACACGGGCTACGGCGTCCAGGGCATCTTCGTCGCCATCGCCGTGAGAGACGAGACGATCACCGTCTTCGAACCGGGGACGATGCAGCGCGATATTATTCACGTCGCGGACGTCGTCGACGTCCTCGAGCGGATGGGCACCTCGGAGGCGGTGCTCGGCGAGGAGTACGTCCTCGGCAGCGGCGAGGGGACGACGCTCGGATCGCTCGCCCGGACCATCGTCGACGTGGCCGGCACGGGCGAGGTGGAACTGGTCCCCTGGCCTGAGGAGTGGGCGAAGATCGACCGCGGCGACGTCTACTGCGACCCCGCGAAGCTCCGGGCGGCGCTCGACTGGTCCCCGAAGATCGAACTCGAGACCGGCCTGCGCGAGACGGTCGAGTTCTACCGCGACAATCGCGAAACGTACCTCTGAGCGGGGCGGCGGGCGGATCGGTGAGCCGAGAACTTATCCGTCAACCCGACCAAACGCTCGGTATGAGCACCGACGCCGATGGGGCGGGAGACGAGGAGCCGTCCGGTCCGGTCGAGATCACCCTTTCGCTGGGTGAGAGCGGACTCTGGGTCGCGCGCGACGAGGAGACCGGCGTCGCCTCGCAGGGTGAGAGCCGCACGGACGCGCTGGACAATCTCGACGAAGCGGTCGCGCTGTACCGCGGTGAGATCGGCCGCGAGCCGACCGACGAGGAGCTCCGCGCCGTCGGGATCGACCCGGCGGAAAACACGTCCGGTGAACTCCCCGACGTCCTCGAATAACGACTCGGATGGTCTCGCGCGACTTTTCCGGCGACGACGTGATCAAAGTACTCGGTAACGTCGGCGGCTTCGAGTGGCAGCGAACGACCGGGGACCACGTCATACTGACCTGGTTTCCACCGGAGGGCCACGAGACGGCGCCGCGAACGGTCACCGTTCCGCGCCACGACCGTCTGGACATCGGGACGCTCCGCTCGATCGCCGACCAGGCCGGTGCCGAGGACTTCGACGCCTTCTGCGCGTGGATCGAACACAATCGCTGAACGAACGAGTTCGCAGGGTACGGCGTTTTGAACGGCAATCGAGACGTGTATTTATTACATCCCGAGCGAAACCGGTAGCTATCATGCACAGACGCGGGACGGAAACCGGTCGGCGGGCCGACGGGCGTGACGGCGCGCGCTCCCGGTCGGTCAGTGAGCGCGCCGTCGCCGCCGTCACTCGCGGGCGAGGGGAGCGATGAAGGGCGTGCTCCTCGCGGGCGGGACGGGATCGCGGCTCCGCCCGATCACCCACACCGGGCCGAAACAACTCATCCCCATCGCGAACAAGCCGGTGATCCAGTACGCCATCGAGGACCTCAAGGAAGCCGGCATCACCGAAATCGGCGTCGTCCTCGGCACCCAGGGCCGCGAAGCGGTCCAGGAATTTCTCGGCGACGGGAGCGACCTCGGCGTCGAGATCACCTACATCGTCCAGGGCAAGCCGCTCGGTCTCGCTCACGCCGTCGGTTGCACTCGCGATTTCGTCGACGGCGACGACTTCGTCGTCTACCTCGGCGACAACATGCTCAACGAACCGATCACGAGGTTCGTCGACCGCTTCGCCGAGGGCGACTACTCGGCGGGCGTGGCGCTCCAGCGCGTCCCCAACCCCGAGCAGTTCGGCGTCGCGACGCTGGACGAGGCCGGCAACGTCGTCCGCATCGACGAGAAACCCGAGAACCCGGAAAGCGACCTGGTCGTCATCGGCATCTACCTGTTCTCGGCGGCCGTCTTCGACGCCGTGGAGGGGGTCACCCCATCCGAGCGCGGCGAACTCGAGATCACCGACGTCTTCCAGACGCTCATCGACGAGGGCAAGCCGGTGTACTCCCACCGCGTCGAGGGCTGGTGGAAAGACACCGGCAAGCCAGAGGATATCCTGGAAGCCAACCGACTGGTGCTCGACGACGCCGCCGCGACGGCCGAGGGGACTGTCGACCCGGGGGCCGAGACGATGGGCAAGATCGACCTCCACGATTCGGCGACCATCGAGGCCGGCGCGGTCGTGCGCGGCCCCGTCTCCATCGCCGAGAACGTCGTGATCGGCGGGGGGACGTACGTCGGGCCGTACACGTCGATCGGTCCCGACACCGAGATCCGCGGCGCACACGTCGAGAACAGCGTCGTCATCGGCGAGTCGACGATTACCGCCCGCGAGAAGTTCGTCGATAGCCTGATCGGCCGCGGGACGGTCATGGAAAGCAAGGACGGCTACCTCCCCGACGGCCACCGCCTCGTCATCGGCGAGAACTCGCGGCTCAAACTCTGACCATGTCCGTCACACACTCTCCCTGACCATGCGCATCATCACGCTCACCTGCCCGAACTGCGACACCGTCGTCTCGGGGAACCTCCTCGAGGAGGAGCGAGTCATGCACTGTCCGGGCTATCGCTGCTCGGCGACGCTCTCCTTCGAGAACCTGCCCGAGACCGACCGACAGTACATCCTCGACCACCCCGATTATTTCGAGCTCTGACCGGGCCCGCCGACGACCGCCAGCGACCGCCGCGTCGTCGAATTTCGGACCGAACAAAACCTTCAAGAGAACTGCAAGCGACTCGGACGTATACTTTCATGACCGGACACCACGACCACGAGCGTGCGGACCAGGACTACGAGCGCATCGAGCAGTGCCGCGTCTGCGAGGAGGGGGGTCTCTACTCGTTTCTCGACCTGGGGGCGATGCCGCCGGCGAACGGCTTCGTCGACGACCCCGACGTCGAGGAGCCCGCGTACCCGCTCGAGGTGGTCGTCTGTGACACCTGCAGTCACGTCCAGCTGCAACACACCGTCGACGCCGACATCCTGTTCAAGGACTACCCGTACTTCTCGTCGGCCTCGCGGCCGCTGTTCGACCACTTTGGCGCCTACGCCGACGCGGTCGAGTCGCGCTATCTCGACGACGGCGACTTCGTCGTCGAGATCGGCTGCAACGACGGCGTCCTCCTGAGCCAGTTCGACGAGGCGATCGACGTCCTCGGCGTCGACCCCGCCGACAACGTCACTGAGGCCGCCCGCGGTCGCGGCATCGACACGGTCACCGCCCTGTTCGGTCCCGACGTCGCCGCCGACATCCGCGAGGGCCACGGCGCCGCCAGCGCCGTCTGCGCCAACAACGTCGTCGGTCACATCGACGACCTCCACGGGCTGATGACCGGTATCGACACCCTCCTCGCCGAAGACGGCGTCTTTGTCGTCGAGGTGCCCTACCTCGTGGACCTGCTCAGCAACAACCAGTTCGACACCGTCTACCACGAGCACATCTCCTATTTCTCGATCCGGGCGTTCCAGGCGCTCGTCTCCCAGTTCGACATGCAGGTCCTCGACGTCGACCGGATGCCCGTCCACGGCGGGACCGTCCGCGTCCACATCCAGCGCGACTCCGCCGACCGCGCTCCGGAAGGCGTCGTCGACGACTACCGGAAACTCGAACTCGCGCTCGGCCTGGACGGGCGCGCGGCCTACGACGAGTTCGCCCAGCGCGTCGAGCGCACCCGCGAGAGCGTCCGCGCCCTGCTCGAATCGCTCGGCGAGGGCGACGCCTCGATCGTCGGCTACGCCGCCCCCGCGAAGGGGAACGTCCTCCTGAACTACTGCGACATCGGCCCGGAGACGCTCGACTATCTCATCGACACGACCCCCGCCAAGCAGGGGACCTACTCGCCGGGGATGAACATCCCCGTCCGCGAACCCGACGCGCTCCGCGAGGACCAGCCCGAGTACGCCTTCTTGCTCGCCTGGAACTACAAGGAGGACATCCTCGCAAACGAGGCCGACTACCGCGAGGCCGGCGGCCAGTTCGTGGTCCCCATCCCCTACGTCAACGTGGTCTGAGCGGGTTTCGGGTCCGGTCTCACTTGTCCGCGACGGCCGCCACCGTGTAGCCGAACCCGCGGTCCGGGACCGTCGCGTCGAAGCCAGCCGAAGTTAGGCGGTCGCGGAGGTCGTCAGGGGGGTAAAAGTGCGAGTCGAAGCCGACGATCCGCTCGCCGAGGACGAGGCCGCGCCCGCGCAGCGTCGTCGGGTCGAACTCCCGGACCACGAGGACGCCGCCCGGCCGGAGCGCGCGGTGGGCGGCGGCGAACACGCCATCGACGTCGGCCATGTGGTGCAAGGCGTCGACGATCACGATCGCGTCCGCGGCGCCGTCGCCGATGGGGAGCGTCGCCGCGTCGCCTTGGACGGTTTCGAGGCCGTGGCCGCGCGCTTCCCGGAGCATCCCGCGCGCGGCGTCGACCACTACGGTTCGCGGTCCCGACAGGGCTCGCGAGGCTCTCCCCGTGCCGCCGCCGACATCGAGCACCAACTCGACGGGGCCGTCCGCGCGGTCGAGGCCCACCTGCAGGGTTTCGGGGTCGGCGCGATACATCCCGAGGTCGTACAGCCGCGCGAACCGGTGAAAGGGTGCGACGTCCCCGAGTGCCATACCCGGTGTAGGGTGGGCGTCGCCATAACGGTCGGGCACGCTGGTGGTGATAGAACAGCACGCACAGCTACCGCGAACGGCGTGACTGTCTCTGGGAGAACGACCGCTATCGCGACCGCAAACAGCGTGAAAGCCCCCGGTCGCTCCGGTCGAGGGGCTCGCTGCGCGCTTCGCTCGCTTCCGAGGCGCTTCGCGCCTCGTGCCGCTCGCTGTAGTGCTTGTGTCGCTCGTCTTCCCGGAGCGACCGGCCCCTTTCATTCCCACCCGCACAGACTGACTGACCGGCCGACACGGGTGGGAATGAAAGGGGCTGCTCGCTCGTCGCCGCCCCGGCGAAGTAAGCACCGCAGCGAGCGGAGCGAGCGAGGAGCACAGCGAGTCGCGGCGGTACGAGCGTGCAGGGGCTTTCACGCTGTTTGCGGTGGTGGTTCCGGTCTCTACTGCGGGGGCTCGCACGCTGTCTGCGGTTGCTGTTAGGGTCGTTCGGACGACGGTTTTCGATCTGTTGATCAGCGAGGGAGTACACACGGCCGCAACTTCCACACACCACGACACATTTCCATACACGCCGACTACTCTCAGATGATGCAGTTCGAACTGCTGGGGTGGCCCGCGGACGGGCCGACGCTGGCGCTGGATTACCGGCGGTTCAGCTACGCCGGGAAGTTCGTCATGTCCGCGACCGGCAAGGCCGTCGTCCGCGAGGCCGGCGCCGGCGACGCGGCCCCCGCCGAACACGACGCCGACACCCTCGCCGACCACGGCGGCGCGGATACCCGAGACGTCGTCGCCGCGGCGGCCTTCGACGCGGACCGCACCGACGAGACTGTCTGTCGCATCCGCTACATCACCGTCCGCGAGGACCGCCGCGGCGAGGGGATCGGCCCGCGACTCGCCGCGTTCGTCGCCGAGCGCGCCCGCGAGCGGGGGTTCGAGCGGGCTCGCATCGCCGTCAACAACCCCTTCGCCTACCAGGCGCTCTACCGCGCAGGGTTTCACTTCACCGGCGACGAGACCGGCGTCGCCGAACTCGTGCTCGACCGGCCGCTCGAGGACGACGCCAGACAGGTCGCGGACCGCTCGCGCGAGCGGTATCAGGCGGGACTCGACCGCTATCGCGAGCGGGACCGCTCGCCGGACGAACCCGACCTCTCGACTGACGAACGAACGTTTCTCGACGAGAAGCGCGGCGCGGACCCGCCCGCGCCGGTCGCGCTCGAGACCTGAACAAACCGTAGCGTCGGCCGCTCACCCCACGATTTCGATGCCGGTGCGGCTGAGATAGGCGTCGAAGGTCTGCGGGTCGCCGGTGATGATCCGCCCCAGGGTCGCCTGGTAGGGGGTGATGGTGAACGGCTGGTTCGGGGCGGTGGGTTCCTGTGGCATCGGGATGTGCGCGCGGAAGTCGTCGACGCCGACAATCGCGTGGTACTCGACCGGCGACTCGCCGTAGTAGACGATGTAGCTGTAGCTCTGACACCGCGACTGGATCTGGTAGGTCCAGGATGCCTCGAAGCGGCCGTCGAGTTTCTCGTTGCTCTCGATTCGCAGGTCGACGTCGTCCCTGAACGTCCAGGCGCCGAGCGAGTTGAACTGGATCCAGTCTGTCGGCTGCGTGTCAGTGATCAGCTCCCGCACGTCGTCGGCCGTCGTCATGATGGCCCGAAGATCATTTTCGACCTACGTAAATCCATCTCCATCTCTTCGGGGGCTCACCACCCCAGCGCGACCGGTTCGGATCGCTCCCTCGATCACGTCTCGGACCAGTTACCACTCCAGTTGCCCGCCGCTCTGGTACTCGGTGACCTGCGTCTCGAAGAAGTTCTTCTCCTTGTCCAGGTCCGCCGCCTCGCTCATCCACGGGAAGGGGTTCTCCGTGCCGTACTGCTCGGGCAGTTCCAGCTGTGCCAGCCGACGGTCGGCGACGAACTCAACGTACTCGGCGAACTGTTCGGGACCCATCCCGAGGATTTCGTCCGGACAGGCCTCGCGGGCGTAGCGCTGTTCGAGGGCGACCGTGTCGGTCACCAGGTCGATCATCTCGGCCTCGAAGTCGTCGGTCCAGGCGTCGGTCTCGACCCGGATCTGGTTGATCAGGTCGACGCCGAACCCCAGGTGTAGCGACTCGTCGCGCATGATGTACTCGAACTGCTGGCCGATGCCCGTGAGCTTGTTCTGGCGCTTGAGCCCGAGCATCATCGCGAACCCGGCGTAGAAGAACACGCCCTCCATGACGACGTAGAACCCGACCAGATCCCGCAGGAACGCGCGGACGTCTTCGGGGCCGTCGATCGTAAAGTCGGGGTCGTCGACGACGCGGGTCAGGTCGACGACGAAGTCGTCTTTGGCCTCGATGGCGGGGATGCGGTCGTACATCCCGTAGAGGTAGTCGGGGTCGTAGCCGAGCGAATCGCAGCAGTAGATGAACGTGTCCGTGTGGACGGCTTCCTCGTAGGCCTGCCGGAGGAGGTACTGGCGACACTCCGGCGCGGTGACGTAGTCGTAGACGGCGAGGACGATGTTGTTCGCGGTGAGCGACTCGGCCGTCGAGAAGAACCCGAGGTTCCACTCGACCAGTTGCTTCTCGGCGTCGGTGACGGTGCCGTCCTCGAACTGGCGGACGTCCTCGCCCATCGGGATTTCCTCGGGCGTCCAGTTGTTGGCGACGCCGGACTGGTAGTACTCGCGGGCCCAGTCGTAGTCCATCGGCAGGATCTTGTTCGGGTCGTGCGTGTCCGAATCGGTGGTGTAGGTTATCGGCATTTGTGGTCACCTCGAATCGCGTGGCTCACTGGCAGGCGTCGCAGGTCGGGTCCTCGACGCTCGGCAGGTCGCTGTCCGTCGACTCGCTCGCGTCGCCGCCCGTCCCGTCGTCCGCGTCGGCGTCCGTGTCGCCGTTCTCGCCGCCGACGTCGCCACCCCGGTCTTTCGTCTGCGTGCGTCCGTGCTCGCTCATGTCGAGCGTCGACTTCTCGAACTGGCTGGCGCCCAGCGTTCGCAGGTAGTAGGTCGTTTTCAGACCGAGGTCCCACGCCGTCTCGTAGACGTCCGCGAGGAGACTGCCGTCGGTCTCGGGGAAGAAGACGTTGTGCGACTGGCTCTGATCGATCCAGACGCCGCGGGCCGCCGACAGGCGCAACTGGTGGCGCGGGTCGACCTCGAAGGCGGTGCGATACAGCTCTCGCACCTCTTCGGGAATCTCGCCGATCTCCTGAACGGAGCCGTCGTGGAACTTCAACTGGTCGCGGACCTCGTCGGTCCAGAGACCGCGCTCGTCGAGGTCGGCGACGAGGTGCTCGTTCACGACGGTGAAGTCGCCGCTCATGTTCGACTTGACGTAGAGATTCGAATAGAGGGGTTCGATGGAAGCGGACGTGCCGGCGATGGTCGAGATGGTCGCGGTCGGCGCGACTGCCATCGTGTTCGAGTTGCGCATGCCGTGCTCTGCGACGTGCTCGCGCACCCGCTCCCAGTCGAGGCGTTCCTCGACGTCGACGTCGACCTCGCGGCCCCGTTCCGCCTCGAGGAGGTCGACGGTGTCCTGCGGGAGGATGCCCCGGTCCCACTTCGATCCCTCGTAGCTCTCGTAGGTCCCGCGCTCGCGGGCGAGTTTCGAGGACGTGAGGATGGCGTTGTAGGCGACGAGTTCCGTCACCTCGTCGGCGAAGTCGACGGCCCGCTCGGCGTTCATCGGGATCTCCTGTTCGAGCAGCGCCTCGTGGAAGCCCATCATCCCGAGGCCGATGGGCCGGTGGGTGAGGTTCGAGTCCTCGGAGCGGTCGGTCGGGTAGAAGTTCAGGTCGACGACGTTGTCGAGCATCCGCATCGCCGTCTCGACTGTGTCTTCGAGTTTCTCGCGGTCGACTCCCTCCTCGGACGTGTGCTCGGAGAGGTTGACCGAACCGAGGTTACAGACCGCCGTCTCCTCCGTCGAGGTGTTGAGCGTGATCTCGGTACAGAGATTCGACGAGCGGATCGTGCCGGCGTGGTCCTGGGGCGAGCGCACGTTGCAGGCGTCCTTGAACGTGATCCACGGGTGGCCGGTCTCGAACAGTCGGGTCAGGGTCTGTCGCCACAGGTCCGCGGCGTCGACGCGCTCGTACTGGCGTAGTTCGCCGTCGTCCGCTTTCGCCTCGTACTCGCGATAGAGCTCCGCGAACTCCTCGCCGTAGGCCTCGTGGAGGTCCGGCGCCTCGTCCGGCGAGAACAGGGTCCACTGTTCGTCCTTTTCGACGCGCTCCATGAACAGGTCGGGAACCCACGCGGCGGTGTTCATGTCGTGGGTGCGCCGGCGCTCGTCGCCCGTGTTGCGCTTCAGGTCGATGAAATCGGGGAAATCGAGGTGCCACGGCTCCATGTAGGCACACGCCGCCCCGCGACGCTTGCCCGAGCGGTTGATCGCGGCGGTCACGTCGTTGGAAATCTTGAGGAAGGGCACAGTACCAGTAGACTCGACACCGGTCGACTCGATGAGCGAGCCCGACGCTCGCACGGGCGTCCAGTCGGTGCCCAGCCCGCCGGACCACTTCGAGAGCTTCGCGTGGGCCTTGTACGCGTCGAAGATACCTTCCAGGTCGTCGGGGACGGTCGTGACGTAACACGACGCCAGCTGGGGATGGGTCGTGCCCGCGTGGAACAGCGTCGGCGTCGAGTGGACGAATCGCAGCGTCGAGAGCAACTCGTAGAACTCCCTCGCCCTGTCGGCGCGCTCGTCGACGGGTTCCCGCAGCGCGATGCCCATCGCGACGCGCAGCCAGAACGCCTGGGGCAGTTCCAGCGGGTCGCCGTCGTCGTCGAGGAAGTAGCGCTGGGCGAGCGTCGAGACGGCCTGGTAGTCCAGGCGCTCGTCGCGGGCGGGGACCAGTGCCGCCGCCATCTCCTCCAGGTCGTACGTGAGCAGGCGCTCGTCCACGATGTCGGCGCGGACGCCCGCCTCGATGCCCTCGACGAACGCCTCGCGATACGCCTCGGCGTACTCGTTCTCGTCGCTCTCTCCCGCCGGCCACCCGTCCTCTGAGGGGTCCTCGTCGGTCACGTCCTCTGGGGGGTTCTCGTCGGTCACGCCCCGGAAGTGCTTGCGGCGGGCGACGCGGGCCGCGGCGTCGTCGTAGGCGGGGTGACGCTCGATGCGCGCCGTCAACTCGCCGACGATGCCCTCGTCGCGCTCGTCGGCGTCGACGCCCGCGTACAGCGAGCGCTCTATCGACGCGACCAGGTCGTCTACGGTGTCGTCGTCGATGACGTCTTCGTGGCCTGTGCGTGCGCGCTCCAGCACGGAGCGGATCGTCGACTGTCCGGTCAGCGTGCTCATGGGTAGTGTCGCCACTCTCGGTTCCTGGGTACGAGTTCGCGGCCGCTCGGCTGTCCGGGCACGCGGCCCGAGACCGCCGATTTCGACCGCTCGCGGCGTAGTCTGTCCTGTGTGACGGCACCCGAATAAAGCTTTCCAACACTGCTTTCAGTAGAACAAGTGAATTTGTACAGCGGGCAAGAACAGTCGTTCGGAGCGCAATATTTAACACATAATGAACTGTTTTACTGTTCATGAACAGTAAAACAGTTCGATCATCGGGGGAATGTGATGGGACGCACGTCTGCATCCCCATCCCGGTCGGTGACCGTGACGCGTTCACTCACGACGCCACGGCCGACATCCTGCAGTTACTCACCGATAACCCCGAGAAGACGTTCTCGAACCGGGACCTTCACCGTCTGACCGGGAAAGGGATGGGGAACGTCAACGGCGCGGTGATCTCGCTCGAAGAACTCGGTGTCGTCTCCGTCGACCGCGACGGGCGGGCGAACCGTGTGCAGATCGACCCGGCGAAACTCGTGCGAAGCGACGACCGCATCACGTCGATCCCGCAACCCGAATACCACGCGCCGGTGCGAGCGGTTCGTGACCGTATCGTCGACCGGATCGGCGACGACGCGGGCGTCGTGCTGTTCGGGAGTGTCGCTCGCGGTGACGCGGACCGAGCAAGCGACATCGACGTGTTCGTGATCGTCGAGGACAATCGGATGCAAGCACAGCGCGAAGCGCACAGCATCGAGGACGACATCGCGTCCGAACAGTTCGACGGTGACCGGTACGAACCACATATCGTTGTCGAGACGCGGGGTGGTGCAGTGACCCACGACCGGATTCGGGTTGTCCTCACCGAGGGGATCACGGTACACGACGCGCCCGTGTTAGAAGACGTGAAGCGGGAGGTGTTCGCTGATGGGGCTTGACGAGGTGGTCGATGCTGTCGAAACCGTCGAATCGTTGTTAGCGGACGGTGAGACGGGACCGGTACAGGATTCCCTGTCGTGGCAACAGGCGGATGCTGACGTGCAACTCGGGAAGGCGTGCGCGATGCTCGGGACGTGCCGGCAGCTACGACGCGGAACGAACGACTACGTCAGCATCGTGGAACTGTCTTTCAATGCGGTCGAGCGGTCGTTTCAGTTCTACCTGCTGGATCAAACTGCCGCGGAATCGTCCGATTTCCGATCGCACGAGCAATTATTCGAAGATATCGAAGGGCGTGGCGTGTTCTCAGACACGGGAGTTCGGGCCGGATCGACTCGTTCCGTTCGGAACACCGGGCTCGGATTTACTACGACATCGACCGACCGGGTCGTGACTTGGCGGCCGGTATGCACGAGTTAGCTGAAGCGGTTCACGCGTACGTCGTGGCGTTCGCTGACGCTCACTCGCGGTGTCACTGTGACGAGTGGGTCCCCGACGAGTACTGACTGTTCACCCGGTGCGCATCGAAGTCGTCATAGCTACGTATTGCGCCGAGAGAATTCCTCGCGCCCCGAGGACACCGGACGCAGAAAAAGGTGGTTCTTAGAACTCGTCCACTGGTTCCGGAACCACGCCCTCCTCGTCGCCCGTCTCGAACTCCTCGCGCAACTCGTGGATGCGGTCGCGGATGTCCGCGGCGAGTTCGAACTCCAGGTTGTCGGCGGCCTCCTCCATCCGCCCTTCCAGTCGCTCGATGGCGCGGGCGGCCTCCTCGTCGTCCGCGGGCTCGAGCGAGGACGCGCCGCCGGTGTCGGTCTTGCTCCCCGGCAGCGACGACTCGCCGACCTCCTTCTCGATGGTCGTCGGCTCGAAGCCGTGTTTCTCGTTGTACTCCTGCTGGATCTCGCGGCGGCGGTTGGTCTCCTCGATGGCCGACTCCATCGCCGCGCTCACGTCGTCTGCGTAGAGGACGACTTCGCCGTTGACGTTTCTGGCCGCGCGCCCCATCGTCTGGACGAGGGTGGTCTCGGACCTGAGAAAGCCCTCCTGGTCGGCGTCGAGGATGGCGACGAGCGACACCTCCGGGATGTCCAGGCCCTCCCGGAGGAGGTTGATCCCGACGAGGACGTCGATCTCTCCGAGTCGAAGGGAGCGGATGAGTTCGTGTCGTTCGAGGGTGTCGGTCTCGTCGTGCATGTACTCGACGGCGACGCCCGCCTCGTCGAGGTACTCGGTGAGATCCTCAGCCATCCGCTTGGTCAGCGTCGTCACGAGCACGCGCTCGTCGCGTTCGACCCGTTCGTCGATCCGCTCCAGGAGGTTCTCGACCTGCCCCTCGGCCGGTGAGACTTCGACCGCGGGGTCGACGAGGTGCGTGGGCCGAACGATCTGTTCGACCACCTGTCCCGAGTGTTCGCGCTCGTAATCGCTCGGCGTCGCGGAGACGTACAGCGTTCGGTCCGTTTTCTCCTCGAACTCCTCGAAAGTGAGCGGGCGGTTGTCGTAGGCCGTGGGGAGTCGAAACCCGTTGTCGATGAGGCTCTCCTTGCGCGAGCGGTCGCCCTCGAACTGCCCCTTGATCTGGGGGATCGTCTGGTGGGACTCGTCGATGACGGTGAGGAAGTCGTCGGGGAAGTAGTCTACGAGGGTGTACGGCGCCTCGCCGGAGTCGCGCTCGGAGAGGTGGACGGAGTAGTTCTCGATGCCCGAACAGTAGCCCGTCTCGCGCATCATCTCCAGGTCGAAGGTCGTCCGCTCCTCGATGCGCTGGGCGGCGACGGCGTCGCCCTGGCGCTCGAAGTACCGCACTCGCTGTTCTTTCAGCTCCTCGATCTCCTCGATCGCTCGTTCGAGACGCTCCTCGGGGATCGAGTAGTGCTCGGCGGGGTGGACGAGCACGGCGGGTTCGGAGGATTTCACCTCGCCCTCCAGCGGGTCGACCTTGAGCATGCGGTCGATCTCCTCGCCCCAGAACTCCACGCGCACGGCGTAGCGGCCGTACATCGGGTAGATCTCGACGGTATCGCCCCGGACCCGGAACGTGCCCTGCGTGAAGTCCACGTCGTTGCGCTCGTAGTTCAGGTCCACCAGTTGCCCCAGGAGTTCGTCGCGGTCGATTTCCTGGCCGACTTCCAGCCGCAGAGACATGTCGACGTAGTTCCGCGGGTCGCCCAGCCCGTAGATGGCCGAGACCGACGCGACGACGATGACGTCTTCCCTGGTGAGCAGCGACCGCGTCGCGGAGTGGCGCAGTCGGTCGATCTCGTCGTTGATCGAGGCGTCCTTGTCGATGAAGGTGTCCGTCTGCTCGACGTAGGCTTCGGGCTGGTAGTAGTCGTAGTAGCTGACGAAGTACTCGACGGCGTTGTCCGGGAACAGTTCGCGGAACTCCTCGTAGAGTTGCGCCGCCAGCGTCTTGTTGTGGGCGATGACCAGCGTCGGCTGTTGCAGCTCCTCGACCGTCCACGAGACGGTGTTGGTCTTGCCCGAGCCAGTCACCCCGAGCAGGGTCTGTTTGTCGTGGCCCTGGCGTTCGAAGCCGTCGACCAGTTGCTCGATGGCCTCGGGCTGGTCGCCCGCGGGGTCGAAGGGGGCGTCCACCCGGAAATCGCTCTCGGCGTCCGGTCTGTCCGGTGAGAGTGGGCCGCCGGTGTCGCTCATTACCGATCGCCACGGCCCGCAGGCTCTTGAGAGGTGCGTTCGCGGCCGTTCCGACACCGATCGATTGCGGTGGCGCGCGCCGTCGCGGCCTCCGTGCCGCGACGCACCGTGCGAGGGACGAGCACCGAGGAGCGAGTCACGCGAGCGACGAGACGCGAGGAGGCTGGGGAGGTGTGAGGCTGTCTGCGGTGGCGGTGCGGGGCGGAGCGGTGCGGTCCTGGTGGACTGAAAGGGCGAGGCGCGCTCGCGCTTGCGTGGTCGACTGAGCGCGGCCCTACTCTCGCGGGCGGTGCGGAGAGTGAGAATATCCCGCTCAGCGACCGCGAGCGGGTCGAGGGCTTTCACCGCTCAGGGTCAAGTGCGGTCGCAGTACCGTCTGCAGTCGCGGTTACAACAGCTAGCGAGCGGGTCGAGAGCTTTCACCGCTCGGGGTCGTCTGCGGTCGAGACGGGGTCGGTCACGTCCAGCCAGTCGAGTCGCTCCCCCATCTCGACCAGCCCGCCGTCGTGGGTCCACAGCCGCGAGACGTCGTACCGGTCCATCGCCGTCAGCACCGCCGCGTCCCGGCCGCCGATCCCGACTTCGTCGTATTCCGCGAGCAGGCCCGCCCCGGTGCGCACGTCCTCGGTTGTCAGGTCCGCTACTGTACAGTTCTCTATCGAGAGGAATCGCTCGACCACGCGCTCGCTGTCGGCGAGCTGGTTCGTCAGGTAGTGGACGACCTCCATCTGGAGCACGGTCGTGGTAAAGACAGGCTCGTCCGACAGGATCGGCGATACGCTGTCGACGACGGCCTCGTGTTCGGGCAGTCCCTCGTCAAGGAAGTACACCCAGACGTTCGCGTCGAGACAGTACATCGTCACCGGTCCGACGGGGCTTCGAGATCGCTGGTCCAGTCGGCTTTCAGCTCCAGCGGGTCCGTCGCCGTCGCGTCGCTACGCCGACTCTCCTCGTTCACGACGCCGGCCATCGAGGAGACGAACACCTCACGCGAGACGCGCGGCCTGACGACGATCTCGCCGTCGGTCACCTCGATCGTCACCGCCGATCCCGGCTCGATCCCCAGCGACTCCCGCACTCGCTGGGGGATCGTCACTCGCCCCTTCTCGTCGACGGCCCGTTCCTCTGTCGCCATGGTTCCCACTACGGTGGGATAGTTGATAAACGTACGCCGCTCGCCCGCTCACTCCTCGGCGAAGCCCTCGCGTTCGATCTCCTCGGCGAGCGGGTCGGGCAAGAACTCGCCTTCTCCGGGGACGATCCGCGGGGTGAGCCAGCCGCCGTCGCAGTAGTGGTGGGGGTCGCCGGGGCAGGCGCCCGGCGCGTCGATGTCGCCGACGACGTTGTGGAGGAGTTCGTGGACGACGACGTGGGACTGGACCTCGGTGTCGGCGCCCGCGTCGACGACCGAGAACGTGCCGCCGACCTCGCCGTAGCCGACCTCCCTGGTCTCGAAGGGCGCGACGACGACCCGGTGGTAGGCGTCGTCGCCGCCAGAGGGCTCCTCCCCCAGGCGCTCCGCGAGCGTCCGGAAGTTGTCGCCGGTGTAGGTGACCGACCCGTCGAGGCTCCGTCCCTGGCGAACGTGCGTGTCGATCCCGGTCTCGCCGTTGGGATTTCCGATGGGCATCTCGCTGAACGCCCCCTCGACGCGCTCGTAGAACCCCGCCGATTTCGCCCCGACGCCCGCCGCGCGGTCGACCCTGACGTAGAGGTCCTTCGCGAGCGGGTCGCTGCCGGGGAGCGCGACGCCCGACTCGGTCTCGCCGCGGACCTCTGCGCCGTCGCTCAGCCCGTCGCCGTCCGTGTCGGCGTTCAGCGGGTCGGTCCCGACGACCCGCTCGCGGCCGTCGTCGAGGCCGTCGCCGTCCGTGTCGGCGTCGAACGGGTCGGTCCCCTGTTCGACCTCCTGTTCGCCGGGGAGCCCGTCGTCGTCGCCGTCGATCGAGAACGGACTGGTCCCGCGCTCGAGTTCGCGACCGTCGAGCGTCCCGTCGCCGTCCGTGTCGGGGGCCAGCGGGTCGGTCCCCAGTGCGACCTCGCGACCGTCGTCGAGGCCGTCCCCGTCGGTGTCGGCGGCGAACGGGTCCGTGCCGTTCGCGCGTTCGGCGGGGTCCGAGAGACCGTCCCGGTCGCTGTCGAGTCCCGCAGTCCGACTGCCGTTCGTGACGTTCACCCGCTCGAACGCGGTCCCCGTGCCCGGTCCGTTCCCGACGGCGGAGAGGTTGGTGCCGAGGATCCCCCGCTCGACGAGGCCGACCGGGAGCGTCTCGTTGTCCCCGACGGCCGCCGAAAGGCCTCCGCTTCCGCCGTGATAGTTCGGGTTCACCACCCGGTCGCCGTTCCCGAGCGCCGGGTCGCGCTGGCCGTCGCTCGACACCCCGTCCGCGGGGCCGCCCGCATCGCTCGTGTTCGGCGCGCTCGCGCCGCCGCCGACGCCACCGGCAGCCCCCAGCAAACCGGCGGCGACGACGACAGCCACGAGCAACGCCGCTGTCAGGACCCGTCGCACACTCGGGGGTGTGGGGCGCCCCCGAAAAAGTAGTTACTGATGACCAGTCTCCCGAACAGGTCCGGCGAGCGGTCGAACTCACCGACCGACAACCCGCCGACAGACCACCTCCCCGTGCGACCCACGCGTCAGCAGACCGGCTTGGGATTGACCCCGAGCGACTCGAGCGTCTCGAAGTAGGCGTCGTAGTCGGCCTCGATCGCCGCCGTCGCCGCGGCGACGGCCCGCTCCCAGTCGTCGTCGCCCTCGCAGACCGCTTCGAGCACTTCGCCCGCCGCGTCGACGTGGTCGTCGAAGTCGCCACCCACGTCGCGGAACGTGCTCGCGGTCATCGGGCTGGCCTGGCCGACGAAGTAGCCGACGACCTGGTCGGCGTTGTTGCCCGCCGCGAGCGCCCAGCCGACGAACGCGCCCAGTCGATCGACGGTCCCCTCGACGCCTCGCAGATGCGCCTGGACTGCCGGCGTCCCGGCGAACTCCTCCGACCCGAGTTCGTCGGCGACCGTCTCGGCGTGGCCGCGCTCGGTGTCGGCCGCGCCCGCGAACAGTTCGGCGGCCGCTCCGTCCTCGTCGTCGGCCCAGTCTGTGAACGTCTCCGCGGCCCCGCGAGCGCGCGCTCCCGCCGCCGCGAGGACGCTCTCGTCGTCCATCTCGCCCTCGGTGTCGGCGTACAGCGCTTTCGACGAGCCGAGCCGTGACAGCGGCGTCCTGTTCTCCTCGCGAACGTTGTCGGCGAACTCCGTGTGGTCCATACGCCCGGCGTCGGCCGGCGAGGGCTTGTAACCATCGTCTCCCGGAGCGCCCCCTCCGGTCGCCCCGACCCCCGGACGTGACACGGACCTTGATGACTGTCGCCACAGAGGGTCGGGTATGGAGATCAGACACGCAGACGTCGTGTTGACGCGGCCGGGCCGCAACTACGTCCTCGTCCGGGTCGAGACGCCGGACGGCCTCGTCGGCTGGGGCGACGCCACCCTCAACGGTCGGGAGAAGGCCGTCGAGGCCGCGCTCGAACATCACGTCCTCCCCGAACTCGTCGGCCGGGACGCCAGCCGAGTCGAGGATATCTGGCAGTACCTGTTCCGGGGCACCTACTGGCGCGGCGGCCCGGTGCTCAACAGCGCGCTCTCCGGCGTCGACATGGCGCTGTGGGACCTGAAGGGCAAGGCCGCGGACCTGCCGGTCTTCGACCTGCTCGGGGGCCGGACCCGGGAGTACGCAACCGTCTACAGCCACTGCGGAGCCGACAGCGTCGACGCCGTCGTCGGCAACTGCGAAGCCGCCGCCGAGCGTGGCATCGACCACTTCCGCGTGAATCTCGGGAGCGACCTCTCGGAGTACCTCGATCTCGACCGGGTGATCGACGGCGTCCACGAGGTCCGCGAGCGACTCGGGACCGGTCCCGAACTCGTCGTCGATATCCACGGACGCGCCCGGCCACAGGAGGCAAAGCGGGTCGCGACCGAACTCGAGTCCGCCGACCTCTACTTCCTCGAAGACCCGCTCAGGCCGGAGAACGCGGACGCGTTCGCGGGATTGCGCGAGTCGACGACGACGCCGCTGGCGATGGGTGAACTGTTCACTGACCCCTGGCAGATGCGTCCGCTAATCGAGGACGAACTCGTCGACTTCCTGCGCGTCGACCTCTCGCACGTCGGGGGGATCACCGCCGCGAGCAAACTCGCCGCCGTCGCGGAACACCACTACGTCGAGACGGCGTTCCACGGCCCGCCCGACCTCTCGCCGGTCGGGCAGGCCGCGTCGGTCCACGTCGACCTCTCGATACCGAACTTCGGCGTCCAGGAGTTCACCGACTACGAGGACGCCTACGGCGAGGCCGTCACCGACGTCTTCGCCGGCGGGGCGTCGCTCGACGAGTCCGTCGGCGGCCTCGACGTCTCCGGGCCGGGCCTGGACGTCGACGTCGACAGGGAGGCGGCCCGCGAGTACGACTACGAGCGCGAGCACCTCCCGACCGTCCGCCACGCGGACGGCAGCGTCGCCGACTGGTGACCGGTCGGGGCCGTCACCGACGCCGCTTCCATTCGTCCACGTCGTCGGACCACTGTTCTCGTCCGCTTAGACAACGGTCCGATACCGCGAGACGACGGGTTTCGCCCGCCTGACGGCCCGTTTGCCCAACGCGTTCGACAGCACCGAGCAGACGAAGTACCACACCATCCACACCTGCATCGGACCGACGAGTCGCGCGGTCCAGACCACCCGTCCCGCCACCGGGAGGACCTGCACCGCGGGGGTGATCGCGGCCGCGGGGTTGGCCGTCAGCCACGTCAGCCAGAGGAAGACGGGCACCGTCACCAGCATCGTCCAGACCATCGGTCGCAGCATCGCTTTCAGCGCGCCGAGTTGCTCGCCGATCAGTTCTCGTTGGCGCGACTCCAGTCGCTCGACCGCGACCTCGTCGCCGCGCTCGCGCGCCACCGACAGCCGTTCCTGGACCGTCTCCAGGCGTTCGCCGAGGGCCTCGCGCCGACTCTCGTCGACGAGTCGCGACCGCGCCGCGGTCGAGACCAGCGTCGTCGTCACCGCCAGTACCGCGACGAGCAGCCCGAAGGGTAGCCCTGCCGCGAGCGGTCCTAACAGTGCGTGCATCGCACCTGCGACGGTTTCCTGGGCACCCGGCACCTGATAGCTCGCCAGCAGGCCGACCGCGCCGACGCCCGCCGTCTTGTCGGCGGTCGACCAGCCGCTCTCGTCGGTCTCGTCGGCGTCCACGTCGGTCCCGCTTTTCAGGTACTCGTCGTCGAGGCGCTCCCTGACCGAGTCAGGGTCGGCGACGACGAACCCCGCGTCGGTCCCGACGAGCAGGTCCGTCTCGAGGAGTTGACCCCACTGCTCGGCGGGGACCGCGTCGTTCACGTCCGCCCACGTGACGGTGCCGTCGCCGGCCTCCGCGCGGGCCAGCACCGCCTCGAGCGCGTCCGCAAGCCGGTCGTCAGAATCGAGTCGCTGGAGGGCGTCGCTCATCGCCCGGTCTTGTCAGCCCCCCGTAATCAGTGTTGGTCCTCCGGAGACACTTGTCGGGGGGTTCGTCGTTCTACTGGCCACCGATCCGCGAAAAATGTGATCGAACGTGGTCGCGTTTTCCGCCTCGTTCGCCGGGATTTTGCTCGGCCGGATCCCGCGTCAGTCGCCGCTGCCCTTCTCGATGGGCGCGCCGACGAGGTTGCCCCACTCGGTCCAGGAGCCGTCGTAGTTGACGGCGTCGTCGTAGCCGGCGAGTTCGTGCAGCGCGAACCAGGCGACCGACGAGCGCTCGCCGATGCGGCAGTAGGCGACGGTCGTCTCGTCGCCGTCGATGCCTTCCGCACCGTACAGCTCTTTGATCTCCTCGGCGCTCTTGAAGCGACCGTCGTCGTTCGTGACCGCGGCCCACGAGATGTTGCGGGCACCGGGGATGTGGCCGCCGCGCTGGGCGGTCTCCTGGAGGCCCGGCGGCGCCAGAACCTCGCCGGAGAACTCCTCGGGCGACCGGACGTCGACGAGCGGCAGTCCCTTCTCGATGGCGTTCTCGACGTCGTCGCGGTAGGCGCGGATGGACTCGCGCGGGCCGCTCGCGTCGTACTCGACCTCGGAGAACTCGGGGACCTCGTCGGTGAGCGGGTAGTCGTTCTCGACCCAGTAGTCGCGGCCGCCGTCGAGCAGTTTCACGTCGTCGTGGCCGTAGTACTTGAACTGCCAGTAGGTGTAGGCCGCGAACCAGTTGGCGTTGTCACCGTAGAGGACGACCGTCGAGTCCTCGCTGATGCCCGCCGCGCCCATCGTGGCCTCGAACTCCTCTTTCGAGAGCACGTCGCGTTCGGTCTGGTCCTGCAGGTCTGTCTCCCAGTTGAAGCCGATCGCGCCGGGCGCGTGGCTCTCGTCGTACAGTTCCGTGTCCACGTCGACCTCCACGAGTCGGTGGTCCGAATCGTCGCTCTGGAATTTCTCGATATTGTTCTCGACCCAGTCCGCGGAGACGAGAACGTCTTTGGCGTAGTCGCTCATGATACGTCGAACCGTAAGTCTACCATACATAAAGCTCTACGACTGTCGGCATGTCCCGCCCCATCACGACCATAGCGGAAAGTGTTGCCGCGGTATCGCGTGTCTACTGTTCTCACGGTCTGTCTCCAGCGCTCTCGAACCCGCTTGCCGGCGGACGACCGCGGAGAGAGCCGCGAGATCGACCGGATCCGTAGCGGCATTTATTGCTTCTACCTTCGAGGGGCGTCGTCGTCGGCGGGACGGTAGGTTCAAGCGGGTCCTCCCCACAGTCGGCCACATGAGCGAGATCGTCGTCTCGGCCGACTGGCTGTCCGACCGGCTCGACAAGGTGCGCGTCGTCGACGTCCGCGACGCCTGGGAGTTCGAGGGCATCGGTCACGTCCCCGGCGCCGTGAACATCCCGTTCGACGCCTTCCGCGCGGACGACCACGCCGCCGCGGACGACGCCGACGCCGAGAACGAAGCCGTCGCAGAAAGCGGCGACGGTGCCGGCGGGGGCATGCTCCCCGGCGCGGACGCCTTCGCCGCGCTCCTGGGGGAGGCGGGCATCGCGCCGGACGACCGCGTCGTCGCGTACGACGACACTCACGGCGTCTTCGCCGCGCGGTTTCTCGTCACCGCCGAACTCTACGGCCACCCGACCGACCGCCTGCACCTGCTGGACGGCGACTTCTCCGCGTGGCGGCTCGACCACGAGACGACGAGCGAGGCCGCCGACCCGGGGCCGACCGACTACGCCGTCGACCCGCCGAGCGAGACGCCGCTGGTCGGCATCGACGCGGTGGCGGCGGCCGTCGACGATCCCGACACGGTCATGGTCGACACGCGCGAGGCCTGGGAGTACGAGGAGGGGCACATCCCCGGCGCGGTCCGCCTCGACTGGCGCGAACTCGTCGACGAGGAGTCGCGCGGGCTCAAGTCCCGCGGGGAGATGGAGCGGATCCTCGCCGACCGCGGCGTCGACCCCGAGCGGCGCGTTCTGCTGTACTGCAACACCGCTCGCCGGATCAGTCACACCTACGTCGTCCTCCGACACCTCGGGTACGAGAACCTCGCCTTCTACGAGGGGAGTCTGACCGAGTGGAAGGCCGCGGGGCGCGAACTCGAGACGGGCGACTGACATCCTCCCACGGCTAAAGCCGTGGGGTTCCCCCACTGGGGGTTGAATCCACGGATACGGAGAGGTTCGCAGGTTCCTCGTCACGGTGGACGATGACCTGCGTTTCGGACTGTGCCAGTACAGCCCCCGCCTCGGACAGCGGTCTCGAGAACTTGCCCAAGGCTCGTTTGCCAATATTCAGCGCACCGTTCTTGTCCGCGTTGTCGTCCAGCCCACACCCGGGACACTCGAACCGTCCCTGCGTTGCTCGGACACCCTCGCAGGCACAGCGGTTGCACGTCTGGGACGTGTCGTATTCGTCGACCAACTGCAGGTCGATGCCTGCGTCGTGGGCTTTGTACTCGATGTAGTTGAGCAGTCGCGCGAACGGCATCTTGTGGGTCTTGTCGTTGACGTAGCGCCCCTTGTCGTTGTCTTTGCGAATTGCCCCGAGGTCGCCCACGACGATGACCGCATTTCGTTCTTCGGCATCTCCCACGATTTGGCGGGCAATCTTGTGGAGTCGGTCGTCCACCTTCCGCGCTTCGGCGTCACCGATGCGTTCGACCACCTGTTGTCCCTGTCGGGGTTTGGCTTTCCCGATAGACTTCCGCAGTTGCTTGTAGTGTTCGCGGATTCGGCGTACTTCCTCGCCGTAGAAGGTTGTTTTGCGGTCGGAGAGGAACGCGCAGGTGGCGACCCAGCGTGCGCCCATGTCGATAGCCAGCACGTCGTCGTATTCGTCTTGCACGGTCACAGACCGCTTGACGACGAGGTGGATGTACCAGTCACCGTCACGGCGCACCAGTTCACTGTCCCGAACATCGCCCTCTTGAACGAGTTGTTCGTCCTTGTGCGGGACGTGGGCGGGACACCAGATGGAGTTGCCCCGTCCACGCTCGGGGTCGTAGACGGGGACTTTCACCCACCACGACGACAGGACAGTATCTTCGTCGTAGGACACGTCGAACACGTCGTTGCGGAGGACGACGGGTTGTTCGGTATCAGGGTTTGGGTCTTTCTGTCGCCGAACTTTCGACGCCTGTTGCTTAGTCGCGGAGTAGAGGTCAGCATCGCCGCCGTGAACTTCGGTCTGGAACGCCTCGTACTCACGGGCGAGCAGGTCTGCCTTCCTGTTGGTCAGCGAGGGGAGTTTGACCCGCACCGTGGTCGAGACGGTTTGTTGCAAGACTACTCACCTGCTTGGGCGTCGATGTACTCCTCGATGACTTCGCTGGATACGTCGCCCGCAGTTGAGACGAAGTACGAGCGCGTCCACAGCGAGGGAAGACCGAAGTCGAACTCGTCGCGGAGGTGGCGCGAGGAGTAGCCCTTGACCTGTTGCATTATCTTGTTCGGGGCAAGCGTCGGGTCGCCCGTGATGAACAGGTGTACGTGGTCGGGGCGAATCGCCAACTCCAGTATCTCTAAGCCGAGTTCGTCTCCTTTCTCCTCAATGAGTTCTTCGAGACGGTCACGTACCTCACCCTCAAGCACCGATTTGCGGTACTTCGGACACCAAATGAAGTGATACTGGAGTTTGTGGACGCTGGTACGTTCCCTGTCGAACCCACGAGGCATCGTCAGTATATAGATACTATTCACCTAAAGATGTTATGCAAGTATCCAACCCCAGCCGCGGCTACGAACGTGGATAGATTCCCAATTGTCGGCTTCATCCCACCCGTAAACGGGTGAGCTTTCGCCTCGCTACCGCTGTAACGCCGCCCGCACTCGCGTCGGTACGGCCGCCGCTCAGTCGTCGTCGCCGGCGGCCTCGGTGGCGCTCTCCTGGAAGGTCTGCTGGATGCTGACCCGTTCGTCGGTGATCAGTTCGACCACTTCGACGAGCAGGGCGATGGCGAGCGGGCCGGCGATCACGCCGACGACGCCCAGGCTCAGGGTGCCGCCGGTGAAGCCGACGAAGTAGAGGCTCGCGGGCATCCCCGTCGTGATCGACGCGAGCTGTGGCCGGATGATCGCGTCGGGGAGGAAGCCGACGAACACCAGTCCGACGGCGGTGACGAGGATTGCGGCGCCGATCTGGCCGGCGAAGACTTCCACCATCGCGATGGCGAGGATGAGCAGACTCGGTCCGAGGACGGGGATGAACTGGAGGACACCGGAGAACACCGCCAGCGAGAACGCGGCCTCGTAGCCCAGCGCCCAGAAGACGACGAGCGCGACGGCGAACGTGCCGAACGCCGTCGCCGCCTGGAGGACGTACAGCGCGAACAGCGTGTCACGGACCTGCCGGTGCAGTCCCATCGCGACGTCGTGGTACTCGCCGGGGATCAGCCGCATGGCCGCGCTCTGGGCGTTCTCCGGCCGGAGGAGCAGCGCGTAGACGAGGAAGACGAACAGAAAGGCCTTGAGCGCGACCACCGGCGCCGCCGTCGCGAGGCCGATCGCCGCGTCGCTCACGGCTGTCTGTGTTCGCTCCAGCAGGTCGCTCACGTCGACGACGAAGGTCATCCCGAACGCCGTGATCGGCTGCGTGTCGGGCACGTCCCGGAGAAAGTCGATGATCTCCGCCTGCCGGGCGTAGAGCGCGTACACGATCGGCGTCACCAGCAACACCACGAACACGAACCCCACGACCGTCGCCGCCCCCGCCGCGACCCGACGAGGCGCCCCGCGATTGACCAGTTCTCGCCGCACCGGATAGAGCACGTACGCCACCGTGATCGAAAAAAACACCGTCTGCAGGACTCGCGAGAGGATTGCCAGCGTCACCACCCCGACGACGACGAACAACCCCCCCAACACCCGCTGACGATCCGTCAGCGCCATGTCCTCCAGTGTACCCGACCTGTACTAAACCTTTGTAACGATTGCGGCCGGGACGCTCTACCCTGTCTCTCTTGGTATCTATATTTCGACTCAGTTATCGATCCTCTATTTTCAAACAATATCGTCATGACTGTCCAGATCGAGTCTCAGCAGATCCCGACGGACTCTCTGGGTCCTTTATCGAACCGTAGATCGACTCCTTCGCTCGGATTTTCGATAGACGGGCGAATTTTACGAGTACAAATGCTTTAAGCGACGGAATCGATTTTCCGCTGTCTTTTCTTCCAGAACAAAAATCAAAATTGTGTATGTATATGGAAAATCTGTCTTTTGTGTGCATCTGTGCCGATGTCGGGGGTTCGGTTCCGAAGGGTTTAGCGCTGACCGCGACGGTGCGCGCCAGGGGTGGTTTACTGGAGGCCACCGTGCGTTCAGTCGTCGCTCGGCGTCGCAGTTCTGGGGTTCACGCTGCCTGTCTGATGGTAGAGACCTGCCAGCAGTGCGGCCCCGGCCAGCAGCGGCACGACCGCACAGGCCGCGTAGACCGGTCCGAACCCGACGACGTCGATCAGCGGCAGCGAGACCATCGGGCCGAGTCCCCCACCCAGATCGCCGAAGACGTTGTTCGTCGCCATCGCCCGCCCCATCCGGTCGCCCGGCGTCAGGTCCGCGAGCAGCGCCATCAGCGGGCCGCTCGTCCCGCCCTGGCCCGCACCGATGAGCACGCAGGCGACGACGAGCGTCCGGAGCGAGTCGGCGAGCGCGAGCGCACCGAACCCGACGAACGAGACGACGAGGAAGACGATGAGGGTGGGAACCCGCGCGCCGAGTTCGTCGCTCGCCTTGCCGCCGCCGAGCATGAATCCCGACGCGGCCAGCACTGTGACGGCCATCAGCGCGCCCGAGGTGCCCTGCGGCCCGTACCCCCAGACCCCGATCCCCTTCGCCTCGACCAGCAGGACGAGCGTCGCGAACAGCGCGCCCAGATAGGCGAAAAACAGGCCGAAGTTGACGAAGCCGACGGTGAGCGTCGCCGGCGCGGTGTCGATCTCCCACGGTTTGACCGCGTTCCGGCGCCCCTCGACGTGGGTCTCCGGGATGGTGCGGTAGGCGAAGAGGCTGGCGAACAGCGCGAACGCGGCGGCGATGGCGAAGGCGGCGTCGACCGAGGCGACGTCGCTGACGACCCCGCCCATGACGAGGCCCGCGGGGAACCCGAGCGTGATGCCGCCGCGGACGACGCCCATGTTCGTCCCGCGCGAGTCGCCGTCGCTCACGTCCGCGGCGATGGTGTAGGCCGTCGCGAACACGAGCGCGCTGCCGACGCCCCACAGCACGCGCGCCAGCAAGAACCACGCTTCGGGCACGGGCGCGCGGAGCGCGACGAGATAGCCCGTCGTCGCGACCCCCTCGACGAAGAGGCCGACGACGAACGGCGTCCGCGTCCCCGCGCGGTCGATCAGCGACCCGGCGGGCGCGTTCGCGACGATCCGCGTCAGTCGGTTGGCGCTGAGGATGAGTCCGACGAGGAAGGGAGAAATACCCAGCACGCTCCCGAGATTCGGCAGGACTGGGAAGACGACGCCGCCCCCGAACCCGACGAAGAACGTGCTGACGATGACCGCGAGCACGACCGACCGGGGGCGGTTCATGGCTCGCCTAGCGGCGTTCGCGGCTAAAGACTGTGGAAGTCCGATCCGCCGGAGTCGACTGGAGGGCGGAGTCGACTGGAGGACGGGACCGCACGCGGTCGGGGACCGGGGGCCGAACAGCAGGGAGTCGGACCCGCGGGGCAGGCGGGCCCGGAGGCGACCCGCGGGGCGGCGAGCCGCGATGGGATCCGCGGGGCGGCGGATCCGTCGACCGGGTCCGTGGGGCGGCGGACCCGGGGTCCGGACGGCGCCCGGGGCAGGGCGGCCGGCCGGCGGGCACAGGCAGGGGCGTACTGCCACGGTGCGGCGGGTTCGGGCTGCGGCGCGGCAGACCCAGGGTGGAGGGCGTGCCGACCGCACTCGAAGCATGGGGTGGCCCGGATAAAACACCAGCCAAAACTCAAACGGCTCTTTGAGTGTTCCCCGTCGAGGGCGCCCGCGGCCCCGACGCCGCGGCGCCACCGCGCGCACCAGAACCGTTTACCGTCGCTCGGCCCAACCACCGCCGATGACCCGCCGCCCGCCCTCACGCGAGCGCGAACCCGCAAGCGGTGGCGCGTGTCGCGCTCGGTTGCCGTCCGTCGCGGTGGCGCTTCTCGTCGTGGTCGTCGTCCTCGCTTCGGTCGCTGCGCCCGCCGCGACGGCCGCTCCGCAGCGGGCCGCCTCTGCTGCGGTCGGTCAGCCGTCCCCCCTCGCCGCGGGCGGGATGCACGGCACCCACGTCGACGTCGATCCACAGATATCCAGCGACGGCACCGTCGTCGTCGAGACGCTCTCGATGCTCCGGCCGGGCTTCGTCGTCCTCAGGGCCGACGACGACGGCAGCCCGGGAGACCCCGTCGGTCACGCGCGGGTCCGCGGGTTCGGGTATCAGGCCGACGTCCCGGTCGCTGTCGACGACGGGACCTGGGACGACTGGACGGGCAACCGGACGCTGTGGGCCGTCCTCCACCGCGACGACGGCGACGGACAGTTCGACCCCGATAGCGACCCGGCGATGACCGTCCGAAATCCGGCCGCACGCGCGCAGTTCTCCCTCCAAAAGAGCGCGAGCGGCGCCGCCCGCGTCCTCGGGACGGGCCGGCAGGCGCGCCCGCTGTCCGACGGCGCCGTGACGCTCCCCCGCGTCGTCCTCCCCGCGTCGGGCCATCTCGTCGTCGAATCGATCGACGGCGACGAGACGATCGGAACGCGCGCGCTCGACGCCGACAGCCACGCGAACGTCTCCGTCGCGCTGAACGATTCGTTCGTCGCCGACCAGCCCGACCGGTTCCGCGTACGAGCAGTCGTCTACCGCGACGACGGCGCCGTCGACGGCGCGCTCGACGCCGACGACCGCCCCGTGACCGTCGCCGGCGAATCGGTCGCGACGGACGTGGTCGTACGGAAGGGCGAGGACGGAGGCGTCGTGATCCTCACGCCCGAACTGACCGGCACGGAACCGCCGGACAGCGGGCCCGCCCGGCCCACCGACGGGCCGGCGGCCACCGACGGGCCGACGGTAACCGACGACTCGCCGACCGACGGGTCGGACGGCACCGCGACGGCGTCGGCCTCCGGTCCGGGATTCGGCGCGCTCGCGGTGCTCGCGGCGCTGGCTCTCCTGGCGGTGGCGTCCATCGCGAGCCGTCGAACGCGGCGAGAGTAGCGTCCGCGGGCCGTCGAACGCGGCGAGAACAGTCGGCAGGCCGTCGAACGCGGCGAGAACAGTCCGCGGGCCGTCGAACGCGGCGAGAACAGTCCGCGATCCGTACCGCTACAGGTACGACCCGTCGACGGTGACGGTCCGGCGTTCGTCGCCGACGACGAGGTCGTAGTCGCCGGCCTCGACGCGGTGGCCGTCACCGGGCGCGTAGACGCCGAGGGCCTCGACCGGCACGGAGACGGTGACGGTCGCTTCCTCGCCTGCGTCGAGGTCGACGCGCTCGAAGCCGACGAGTTCGCGCTCGGGGCGAACCAGCGTCTTCGATTCGACCTCGGCGTACACCTGGACGACCTCGCTGCCGTCGCGGTCGCCGACGTTCGCGACGGTCACGTCCACGTCGACCGTGTCGCCGGGTGCGACCTCGGTGTCGGCTACCGCGACGCCGCGCCGGGCGAACTCGGTGTAGCTCAGCCCGTGGCCGAACTCGTAGAGCGGGTCGTAGGAGTCGGGGTGTTCGTGGTCGCCGATGGGCCGGGGCTGGTTGAGGTAGTCGTGGTGGACGTCGGTCTGGGCGGTCGAGCGCGGGACCGTGATCGGCAGGCGACCGCGGGGCTCGTTCTCGCCGACGAGCGTCTCCGCGACGGCTTGCCCGCCCTGCGAGCCGGGGAAGTACGCCATCAGGACTGCGTCGGCCTGCTCGTCCAGTCGCTCGACGGCGAGCGGGCGGCCGGTGACGAGGACGCCGACGACGGGCGTGCCCGTCTCGACGACGGCGTCGACCAGCGCCTGCTGGGCCTCGCCGAGATCGAGTTGCTCGCGGGTGGGGAACTCGCCGGTCTCCGTGCGCGGGGCGCCCGCGCCGAACTCGTGGAGGTACCACCCCTCGCCGAGCGCGAGCACGGCCACGTCGGCGTCGGCGGCTTTCTCCGCGGCCGCGTCGACGTCGAGTTCGCTGTTGAGCGTCGTCCCCTGCTCGTAGCTGACCGTACCGTCGACGTGCGCTTCGAGTTCCTCGCGGATGGTCGTCCCGGCGACGTGCTCGGCGGATTCGACGCTCCAGCCGCCGACCTGGTGGAGCAGGTCGTCGGCGTTCGGGCCGCCGACGAAGACGTCTTCGTCGCCCGCAAGCGGCAGGATGCCGTCGTTCGCACAGAGCGTCAGCGCCTCGCGGGCGGTCTCGAGGGCGGCCTGCTGGTGGTCGTCGTTGCCGACCGTCTCGAGGGCGGCCTGCTTGTCGACGTAGGGGTCCTCGAACAGACCCAGGCGGAACTTCAGCGCGAGGACGCGCCGGACGCTCTCGTCGACGACGGACTCGGCCAGGTCGCCCGACTCGACGAGGTCGACCAGCGCCTCGACCTCCAGATCGTTGCCGACGGAGGCGATGTCCAGCCCCGCCGACCGGGAGTCGTAGACGGCCTCGCGGAGGTCGCGCGCAGTCCTGTGTTCTTCGTGGAGGTGGCGGATGCCGCCCCAGTCGGAGACGATGTGACCGTCGAAGCCGAGTTCGCCCCGGAGCAGGTCAGTGAGATACCGCTCCGAGCCGTGGACGGGTTCGCCGTTGATGGAGTTGTAGCACGGCATCACCGACTCGACGCCGGCCTCGAAGGCCGCCTCGAACGGGCGGACGAAGGTGTTGCGCAGTTTGTACTCGGAGACGTCGACCGGCGCGGCGTCCTCGCCGCGCTCGGGTTCGCTGTAGGCGGGGAAGTGCTTCGCCGTGGCGATCACGGAGTCGTCGTCCTCTAAGCCCTCGCCCTGGTAGCCGCGGATCTTCGCCGCGGCCATCTCGCTCACGAGCTGGGGGCTCTCGCCGAACGTCTCGAAGACCCGGCCCCAGCGGGGTTCGCGGCCCACGTCACAGGTCGGCGAGTAGTTCTGGTGGGCGCCCGTGGCCGCGACTTCGGTCGCGGTAACGGCGGCGCCGGCCTCGATGCGCTCGGGGTTCCACGTCGCCGCTGCGCCCAGCCCGTTCGGGAAGACGGCCGCGTCGGCGACGTAGGCGTGGCCGTGGACGGCGTCGACGTTGAACATGAGCGGGACGCCCAGCCGCGTCTCCTCGACGGCGACCTCCTGTAGTTCGTTGACGATGTCGACGATCTCGTCGACCTCGGTCCCGATAGAGCCGCCCCAGCCGAAGGGCGCCGCGGCGCCCAGTCCCTGCTCGCGGACCAGGTCCGCCACGTCGTCGATCTCGTTGAGATGGTGGAGCGTCCCGCCCCACGTCCCGACGAGCTGGCCCGCTTTCTCTTCGACGGTCATCCGGTTGAGGAGGTCCTCGACGCGTCGCGATACCGGCTGTTCGGGGTCCTCGTAGACGGCTGACGCTGGTTCGTTCATGCCCTGATGCTCCCCGGTCACGGTCTTAAACATTGCGAGCTACTTTCACAATCGTATACCGGGATCCCGGTGAACGATTCCGCGTCTCGGCGGACCGCGATCCCCCCTCGATGGCGGACGCGTTCGAGCGGGTTTTATATCGCGGGACGGTCACCCGTCGGGTATGGATGAGTCGTCGGGGTCAGACGACGAGCCCCGCGATGAGTCGACGGACGGCGAGTCCCGCGATGAGTCGACGGACGACGAGCCCCGCGAGCGGTCGTCGAGCGGCGGGACGCGCGAGCAGTTCTGGGATCTCGTCTGCAAGTTCTCGGCGCACTTCTACGTCCTCCTGTTGATGGTGACCGTCTTCCTCGTGATGAACGTGCTCGTGCTGGCGCTCGTCCCGGCCTCCTCGCTCTCGTCCGACGTCCGGACCGGGTCGCTGATCGTCGTCGGTATCAACTTCGTTATCCTCCTCGGGACGGCGCTGGGAATCGTCTACATTCTCCGGGTGTGTAACCGCTACACCACTCCCGACTCCGACGACGGCCTGTTCTGACTTCGCTCACGGACCGGCGGACCGCTCTCACTCGCCGTAGTTGATCCGGTCGTCAACCCCGTCGGGCGTGACCCGGACCCGCTGGTCGACCGCCACGTCCTCCAGGACGAGTTCCGTCCCGTCGGGCCAGGTGACGGTCACCGTCTCGACGGTCGTCGCGTCGCCGACGCCGAAGTGGAGGACGCGGGTGTCCTGTGACTGGTAGTCCGCACGGGAGGCGCTGACCCGCCGTTGCGTGCCGTCGCCGGTCGTGACCGCGACCGTCGCGCCGACCGCGGTGTGGTCGCCGGGGAGCGTCCCGACGAGCACCTGCAGGCTGTGGCCCTGCCCGGCGTCGTTGCGGTACAGCGTCGCCGGCCCGCCGTACGTCCCGATGAGCACGTCCCGCGCCCCGTCGACCTGGTAGTCCAGACCCGCGAGCCCGCGGCCGTTCTGGGGGGCGAGCCCCACCCCGGTGGCGTTCTGGCGGACGAACCCGTCGTCGTGGCCGAGCCAGACCATCGGCGAGGGGTACTCCGGCGCCGCGTGGTCGAAGGTGACGACGGGCTGGGTCGCGTGGATCAGGTCGAGCGTCCCGTCGCTGTCGAGGTCGCCGAACGACGCCGCCCACCCCCAGCCGCCGTCGGCGACGCCCCGCTCGGGCGCCACGTCGGTGAGGCTCCCTCGGTCGACGCCCAGGTCACCGTCGCCCGCGGTCAGGAGGTTGTTGCCGGCCATCCGCTTGCCGAGGCGCTGTCGGACGTACTGCTGGAAGAACCGGCGGCGCTCGGCCGTGAGGTTCCGGAGTTTCGCGTCGGGGAAGTGGATGTTGGTGACGAACACCTCCGGCCGACTGTCGCCGGTGACGTTCGCCACCGTCGAGGACATCCCGTTGCGGTCGGTCGTCCCGCCGAGGGTGCGCCGCGCGAACGTGCCGTCGCCGCGGTTGACGTACAGCGTGTCGTTGTAGTAGTCGTTCGCGACGTGGATATCGGGGGCGCCGTCGCCGGTCAGGTCGCGGAAGCTCACCGCGAGGCTCCAGTGGGGCCCCACGTCGGTCGGACCGATCCCGGCCGACTCGTCGCGGACGAACTCCCCGTCGGCGAACTCGAAGTAGACGTTCGGGTTGCCGTTGTCGCTGCCGATCTCGTGGACCGGCCCGCGCCAGCCTGTCGGCCCGCCGTCGGCCCAGTCGCCGTACTGGATCACGAGCAGTTCGAGTCGCCCGTCGCCGTCGGCGTCCGCGGCGCTCGCGCCGACCGGGTTGTCGAACGTCTCGTCGCCCAGTCCGACGTCCGCCCGCGAGAGGTCGCCGCCGTCGTTTTCGAGAAAGACCGGCGTCGCCTCCCGGCGGAGCAACAGCAGGTCCGTCCAGCCGTCGCTGTCGTAGTCGAGCCACAGCGCGGACTGCACTTTCCCGTCGACCGCCGGGAGCTGTCCGCTCGGGGCGAAGCCCGCTGGCCCGCCGTCGCCGCTCGACCCGTCGCCGCCGGTGTTGCGGTAGAGGACCGGCCCGCGGCTCTCGTTACCGGTGAGCAACACGTCCTCGCGGAGGTCCCCGTCGTAGTCGGCGACGTAGACGCCGTCGTTGCCGTTACCGAGGCCGCTCTCGGTCGTCGCGTAGCCCAGACCGCGCTCGTCGGCGACGTCGGTAAAGGCGAGTTCGGCGGTGCCCGGCGGTTCGTCCGCGGCGGCGGCGTCGCCGCCCCAGCCGACGACCAGCGCGGCCCCGACGACTGCCGTGGCCACGACCACACAGACCCCCAGCAGGTATCCCAGCTCCCGGCGCTGCATACCCCGTGTCTCCCGGTCGCTCCCGAATAAGGGTGTCGGCCGGCGCGGCCCGCTGGTGCTGGACGGGGCGGTCCGTCAGTGTCGGCCGGCGCGATCCGTTGGGTGTCCGACACGCGCAGGCGGAGACGACCGGCCGATCGCATGGCGTGGCGCTGTCCGCGCCGTGCGGGCGGTTTTTCACTACCGCATCTCGTGATCCTTGAAACTTATGTAGGAGGATAGTGAATCGTGAGAGCGTGTCGTGGACAGCACCGCGGTCGTCGACCGGTGAGTCGCGTGTGCCCGCGTTCGGTTCGGACCGACGGGGCGCTCGCTCGTGCGGGCTCGGCCGCCGACGACCGACGAGGGCGTCCACAACGGCCAGGTGACGACTGTGAGCACGCAGAACACATCCACTACGACTGCGGACGACGGGAGGGAGCCGATAATCGAACTACGGGACGCGGAGGTCACGTTCGAGATGGAACGTGGGACCTCGCGCGTGCTCGACAACGTGGACCTCGACGTGTATCGGGGTGAGATACTCGGCGTCGTCGGCGAGAGCGGCAGCGGCAAGTCGATGCTCGCCATGTCGATGCTCGACGCCGTCGACGACCCGGGTGTCCTGTCGGGCGATATCACGTACCATCCGAAGGACGACGACCCGGTCGACGTGCTCGGGCTCAGCGACGAGCGTCTCCGCCAGCTCCGCTGGGAGCACATCTCGATGGTGTTCCAGGGGGCGATGAGCTCGTTCAACCCCACGATGGGGATCCGCGAGCACTTCGTCGAGACGCTGAAAGCCCACGACGCCGACGTCGAGGCGGGGATGGACCGGGCCCGGGAACTGCTCTCGGACCTCTATCTCGACCCCGAGCGCGTCCTGGATTCGTACGCCCACGAACTGTCGGGCGGGATGCGCCAGCGCGCGCTAATCGCGCTGTCGGTCATTCTCGAACCCGACCTGCTCGTGATGGACGAGCCGACGGCGGCGCTGGATCTCCTGATGCAGCGGTCGATCCTGACGCTGCTCTCGAAGCTCAAATCGAAGTACGACCTGACGATGGTGTTCATCACGCACGACCTGACCCTGGTGGCCGAACTGGCCGACAGGATGGCCGTGATGTACGCCTTCGAACTCATCGAGATGGGGCCGACGGACAGGATCCTCTACAACGCGGCCCATCCCTACACGCGCTCGCTGCTGAACGCGACGCCGAACCTCGACGCGCCGCTGTCGGAGATGCGCCCCATTCCCGGTTCGGCGCCCGACCCGGTCAACGTCCCCGAGGGCTGTACGTACAACCCGCGGTGTCCGCTGGCCGACCAGCAGTGCATCGCCAACGACCCCGAGTACCACGAGGTCAGCGAGGTCCACGACGTCGCCTGTTTCCACTGGGAGGAAGCCGAGGCGCAGATCCCGATGAACGTCCGCCGCGGCGACGCCGACGGTGGCGACGCCGGCGACGCCGCTACCGACGGCGGGGTGGACCTGTCCGCCGGCGACGCCGATGGGACGGCCCTGCCGGACGACACGACTGACACGACCGGCGACGACACGGGAGGTGCGGACCGATGAGCGCCGACGACCCGCTCATCTCGCTCGAGGACATCGAGGTCCACTTCGAAAGCGGCGGCGGCCTCTTCGACTTCAGCGAACCGGAAGTCGTCAAGGCCGTCGACGGCGTCGACCTGGACATCTACGACAACGACGTCATCGCGCTTGTCGGCGAGTCCGGCTGTGGGAAGACGACGCTCGGGAAGACGACCATCGGGCTCCAGCGGCCCACCGGCGGCTCGATCAAATACAAGGGCCAGGACATCTGGGACGCGAAAGACGGCAAGGGTAACGTCGACATCGCCTACAAGGACATCCGCCGGCGCCTCCAGATAATCCACCAGGACCCCGGGAGTTCGCTCAACCCCAACCGGCGGGTCCGCCAGATCCTCGAAGCGCCGCTCAAGCGGTGGCAGAGCCAGATGAGCTCCGGCGACCGCCGCCGGGAGGTCCTGTCGATGCTCGAACGCGTCGACATGACGCCGCCGGAGGACTACGCCGGCCGGTACCCCCATCAGCTGTCGGGCGGGGAGAAACAGCGCGTCGCGCTCATCCGCGCGCTGCTGATGGACCCGGACCTCATCCTCGCCGACGAGGCCGTCTCGGCGCTGGACGTCTCCCTGCGCGTCGAGATGATGGACCTGATGCTCGAACTGCAGGACAACTTCGACACCTCCTTCGTGTTCGTCTCGCACGACCTCTCGAACGCGCGATACCTCGCCGCCCACAGCGGCGGCCGGATCGGCGTGATGTATCTGGGCCAGCTCGTCGAGATCGGCCCGGCCGAGCAGATCATCAACAACCCCCAGCACCCCTACACGAAGGTGTTGCGCTGGGCGACGCCCGACCTCGACCCCGAGAACCAGGGCGGCGAGCCGCCGGTCAGGAAACTCGACATCCCGGACCCGAAGAACCCGCCCGCAGGCTGTCGGTTCCACACGCGCTGTCCGGAGGCCCGCGAGGTCTGTGCCGAGGAAGTGCCGGCCGAGTACGAGGCCGACGAGTTGCACAGGGTCAAGTGCTTCCGGCAGGTCGAGGACCACGACTACTGGTCCAGTCCGGAGATTGTCGAGGAAGCCGACAGCGAACAGCTGTTCTCCGCCGACGACTGATACGGGCGACTGCTCGCCCCTCCTGGCGACTTCGGCTCCGGTTTTCTCACCGCCGTTCGCGACGCATTCACCGGTCAGTAGCGACGCGCTCACCGGTCAGTAGCGACGCACTCACCAGTCAGTAGCGACGCACTCACCAGTCGGTTGGAAGCGGAGACACAAGCGCGGGCGGTCGCCCTCGGCGACCGCGGTCGGACGCTCAGTTCTGGTCGGCGAGGAAGTCCGCGGTCTGGTCCGCGAGGTCGGCCAGGTCCTCGTCGACGTCGTCGTCGGCCGCGACGTCGCGCAGTGGTTCGACGGCCTCCGTGGCGACGGCCTGGCCGAGCGCGCGGATCGCGTAGGCCTGGACGCCGTTGGTGTCCGCGCCCACGGCGGCGAGGAGATCCTCGACCGCCGGGTCGATGACGTCGGGGTCGGCGCCGGCGAGCGTCGCGAGCGTGTCGGCCGACGCCGCGCGCACGGCCGCGGGGTCGGCGTGCAGTCCCGCCCGGACCGACTCGACGTGGTCGAACAGCGCTTCGGGCTCTTCGGTGGCGACCTCGACCAGCGCGTGGGCCGCGAACTCCTGGATACCGTAGGTGCGCGAGAGGTCCTGCTGGATCTCCTCGCGCCGTGAGGACAGCGTCTCGGTGCGCTGTTTGCGCTCGGCGTCGGACATCTCGGCCAGTTCCTCGGGCATAGGCGCCTCGACCTCCGGCGGGTCTTCGACGATCGCGGCCAGCTCGGCCGCGACGGGGACGAACGACTCTGTGTCGCTCTCCAGGAGGGGCACGAGCGCCTGCGCCGCGCGGTAGCCCTTGCGGGGCGGAACCTCGTCGAGCATGCCCACGAGGCGCGGGACCGCCGGCCGGACGGCCTCGGGGTAGTCGGGCGCCAGTTCGAGATAGATGAGCGCGGCGGCCCCCTCGGCGACCGGGTAGCCGTCGTCCAGCGCCGCGCGGACGCGCTCGGCGTGGTCGACGACCCGACTCGAGTCGTCGCGTGCGATGTGTGCGATCGAGCGCAGTACGAGCGTCCGCGTCGTCCCGTCTCCCGCGTCGTACACGTCCAGCAGCGAACTCACTTTGAGGACGTCCGGGTCGTCGCGCGCGGTCTCCAGGATCGCCTCCGGATCCATGTTCTCCTCGGCCATGCATGCCCGGTCCACCTACGCACGCAAGAATCTGGTGGCTCGCAGTCGCCGACCCGGGAGAAATTCTTTACCCGGTTCCGAAAAAGTATTTTCTGCCAATTTCGGACTGTCACTAGTGTTAGCCACGAGATCCGCTCTTGAATCGGGGCGTTTCTGTCGATTTGACGACGAGTATCTGTCTGGATTATTATGGTGGGATTTATATATTAGGGGACGGGATGGAAATCCGTATGTCTCGGGATGACAAGCGGGAAGACTACAGTAAGGTGGTTTCCCGGAGAAAGTTCGTAACGCTTGCAGGTGCGACCGGTGCGGTTGCGCTCGCCGGTTGTTCAGGTGACGGTGGCGGTAACGACACCGACACAGAAGGTGACGGCGGTAGTGACGGCGGTGACGGTGGAGACGGCGGAGACGGTGGAGATGGCGGAGACGGCGGACCAGGTGACGTTGACACGTGGTTCCTCGGCACCCAGACCAACTATCCGGCCACGGAGTACCTCTGGAACCCGATGGTCGGCTGGTTCATGCCGCACGACTCGTTCGGCATGTTCGCGCAGTGGACCCAGTACCAGGTCGGGACGGACACGTTCGTTCCGCACCTGGTCGAGGACTGGGAGCACGGCGACGGCAGCGTGACGCTGTCGCTGCGCGACGACTTCACGTGGGGCAACACCGGCGAGTCCATCACGGCGGAGGACCTCGCCTTCCAGCTTCGCGTCGACGAGGCCGCGGACACGACGCTGTGGCAGTTCATCGACGGCGTCGAGGCCACCGGCGAGTACGAGCTGACGGTCAACTACCCCTCGGAGACGAGCCAGGACGTCGTCAGCTACGCGCTGTTCGACGGCACGATGGCGGACCGCCCGCCGTCCAACTGGGAAGGCACCAACTGGGAGGAAGAGCCGGCCGGTGTCAGCGTCGCCGAACCCGACTCGTCGGGCCCGGTCCACATGACCAACCACACCGACCAGTACTCGCAGACCGAGCCTCGCGACGGACTCGACGACATCGCGGACCACCCGCTGGGCTCGAACTACAACTGGAACGGCTACCGCGTCGAGCACCGCGACGGGAACCAGGCCGCCCACACCTCGTTCATCGAGGGTGAGGCCGACGGTCAGCACAGCCTGTTCGTTCCCCCGAACGTGCTCAACCAGTTCCCCGACTCCGTCGAGGAGTTCCGCATCCCGGGTAACTTCGGGATGGGGCTGTGGTTCGACCACGACCACGAGATCTGGGGCCAGCGCAAGGCCCGGCAGGCGTTCATGTGGTCGATCAACCGCGAAGCGGTGATCGCCAACGTGAGTCCGTCCTCGAAGATCCACCACCCGGCCCCGACCGGCCTCACCGCCGGGACGGTCGAGGACTGGCTCGGCTCGGACAACCCGGACGGCTTCAACGCCTACACGCGTGACGACGACCGCGCCGACCAGCTGCTCTCGGACATCGGCGAAAGCAAGTCCTCGGTCGGCACGGTCCGGATCACGTTCCCCTCGGGCTGGTCCGACTGGGCGACGGCCTGTCAGGCGATCGTCGACCAGCTCAACGACGCGGGCTGGGACGCCGAGGCAGACTCCCGGTCGTCCGGGCCTGGCGGCTACGCCGGCTCCGACGACTGGATGATCTGCGCCGACCAGCACACCCTGGGCGGCTCGCCGCGGATGGCGCTGCCCTACTTCTCGCTGGACTACATCCTCCGGAACCGCCTCCGGAACTCCGAGGAGCACTTCGCCGGCTACCTCAACGACTCGTCGACGGTCACCGTCGACGGCAACGAGGTCGACGTCACGTCGACGCTCGAAGAGCTCGTGACCACCGGCGAGACGAGCGCGCAGGAAGAGCTCGTCCGCGAACTGGCGATGGTCGTCAACAAGGACGTCCCGGTCGCCGTCATCATGGAGAAGTACGAGCAGTCGTTCATCAACACGAGCAAGTTCGACATCCCCGACGAGTCGGACCACTTCCAGACCTTCTGGCCCATGTGGTGGCTGCCCAAGGTCAGCGAGTCCCTGGACGGCTACGACTCGAACGGTCTGATGAAAGCCAACGGCAACTGAGCGGCGCTTCCCCACCTTTCAGTTTATGAACTGGTATCTCAAACGACTCGGACAGGCGGTGTTTACGCTCTGGGCAGTGATCACACTCTCGTTCGTCCTGGCGTGGAACATCCCCGGGTCGATGATAGACCGATACGTGGACCAGCTGTCGTCCACAACCGGGCAGGACCCGGCAGCGATCCGCAGCGCGATCGCGGATACGCTGATGTACGACCCGGACGCGCCGGTCCACGAAGCGTACCTGACGTATCTGTCGAACCTGCTGCAGGGCAACCTCGGCTACTCCTGGGCGGCCCAGCGCGACGTCAACGCGTTGCTCGTCGACACCGTGCCGTGGACGCTGCTGGTCATGTCGCTCGCGACCTTCGGCCTGTTCAGCATCTCGCTGGCGCTCGGGGCGATCATGGCCTACCGCGAGGGGTCGTACTTCGACCTCGGGAACACGATCATCGGGATCTTCACGACCTCGATCCCGTACTACGTGGCGGCCATCCTGCTGATCCTCTGGGTCGGCTACAACAACGGCCCCATCACGGGACTGTTCCCGGTTCGCTACCGGCTTCCGGGCGAAGTCTCGGTCGGGCTGTCGATCGACTTCGTCTCGGCGGCGCTCCAGCACGCCACGCTCCCGGCGATGTCGTTTATCCTCACCCAGTACGGACTGCTGTCGCTCGCGATGCGTGGCAACAGCGTCCAGACGCTGGGTGAGGACTACGTCCAGGTCGCACAGCTCCGGGGCATCCCGGAGCGACGGATCGCGCTGCGATACGTCGGGCGAAACGCCATCCTGCCGCTGTACACGAGCCTGCTCCTCTCGATCGGGTTCATGTTCGGGGGGTCGGTCATCCTCGAACAGATCTTCCAGTATCGGGGGGTCGGTATCTACATGTACCGCGGCATCCAGGACCGCGACGTGGTGTTGATGATGGGGACGTTCATCGTCATCACGGCCTCGGTCGTGATCTCGACGTTCATCGCGGACGCGACCTACAGCAACCTCGACCCGCGGATCAAATCAGGTGATCAAGGTGAAGCCTACTGAGAGCGACTCGACCGAGCGGCGGATGTTCGACGAGTCCGACGTCACGGACGTCACCCGGGGCCAGCGGGCCAGGGAGATGTTCACCGAGGGGTTCGTCGTCCCGTTCAAGGTCGCGTGGTCGGACTGGCGGACGAAGATCGGCCTGATCATCATGGGCCTGTTCGTCCTCTCGGCCGTGCTCACGGCCGCACACAAGTCCGGCTACTACATCCTGAACGACTTCCTCGGGCTGGTCGGGTCACCGTGGACGCTCAGCCAGCCGACGAGCATCCTCAGCCTCGACGAGGTGTGGCGACAGGGGCTCAAACCCTTCGAGAACTGGGAGTACCCGCTCGGGACCGACCCGACGGGTCGGGGCCTCTTCTCGGCCATCCTCTGGTCGACGCCGCCGATGCTCAAGATGATCATCGCGGGCGGGGTCTTCTCGTCGGTGATGGCGACGGCCGTCGGCACGGTCGCCGGCTACAAGCGCGGCCGCGTCGAGTCGGTTCTGATGACCATCTCCGACATCGCGATGTCGATCCCCGGCATCCCGCTGGTCATCGTCATGGTCGTCATCGTCCAGCCCGAATCGCCGTACGTGCTCGGTGTGCTCATCACGATCAACGTGTGGGCGGGCCTGGCGCGGACGGTCCACTCGCAGGTGCTCAGCATCCGCGAGGAGTCCTACGTCGAGGCGTCGCGGGCGATGGGGATCAGCATGCCCCGGATCATCCAGAAGGACATCCTGCCGCGCCTGATGCCCTACGTGATGGTCAACTTCGTCTACGCCTCGCGACGGGTCATCTACGACAGCGTCGCGCTGTACTTCCTGGGCTTCCTGCCGGTCAACACGCCGAACAACTGGGGCGTGATGATGAACTACGCCTACACACAGTTCGCCGCGCTCACGCCGGCGGGCCCCCGGTACGTCATCTACGTGCCGATGATCCCGATCATCCTCCTCTCGCTCGGACTCATCCTGCTCTCGCAGGGGACCGATCGCCTGTTCAACCCGCGGGTGCGTACCCGCCACCAGGGTGAGACCCGCGCCGAAGAGGACGACTCCGACGAAGGGCCGATGCAGACCGGCATCCAGTAGCCCCCTTCGCTCTCTACTCGCCGCTTTTTCGACACTCCGCGCGACCAGCGATGGCGCGCTCGGGCACGCATTCTCGCGCTCTCGTTCGACCGCTGGCGCTCGACTCGCCGGTCGCGACCATGACTACCTTTTTTACACTGAAACACCGACGGGTGGCTATGGACGACGACAGAGAGCGTTCGATCCCCCGTCGACAGTTCGTCCGCTCGGCGGTGGCGATCGGCGGCGCGAGCGCGCTGAGCGCCTGCGTCGACCGCGAGGGGTCGCTTCTGGGGGGCGACGGGACCGAGACCGCACGGCCGGAGACGGCGACCGACCGGACCGTGACCGCGCCGCGGGGTGACCCTGCGACGCTACCGGCCAGCCAGCACGAGTGGAGCAACTCCCTCGTCCGGGACGCCGCCGGGAACACCATCCTCCCGGAACACCAGCTCGTGCTCGGGCTCTCCTACGAGGGGTCGGCGCCGCCGACCGACGACGAGCGCGCGGCCGTCGCGGACGCGTTCGACACGCTCGCCGAGGCCTTCCAGTGGGGGACCGGCGGCGACAACGGCGCCGCGTTCAACCGCGGCCTGCTCTGGCTGGTCGGCTACGCACCCTCGTACTTCGAGACGGTGGGCGGCGAGGTGCCGGACGCGCTGATGGCGCCGGAGACGCTGCTCGAACGCGTCGGCGAGGACCCGTCGAAAGCCGACGGCTTCGACGCGGTGGTCGTGTTGACCTGCGACTTCGGCTCGGTCGTCCTCGCGGCCGAGGAGGCGCTGTTCGGCCGCCGAGAGTCGGTCAACGGCGTCGACGTGGTGGGGTCGCTCGACGGTGTCTTCTCGGTCGCGGAACGCCGGACGGGTTTCGCCGGCAACGGCGTCCCAGCGGAGAAACTCGACCACGACGAGATCCACGAGCAGGCGCCGCTGTCGATGGGGTTCAAGTCCGGCTTCCGGGACAGTCTCCCGAGCGAGGACGGCGTGAAACTCCGCGAGGGCCCCTTCGCGGGCGGGACGACGCTCGCGGTGTCGCGGTTGCGCCTCCAACTCGACCGCTGGTACGACCAGGACCACGAGGAGCGTGTCGAGGAGATGTTCTGCCCCGCCCACGACAGCGAGGAGGTCGGCGAGGTGGGGTCGGGGCTGGGCGCCGACAGCGGGATCACGGAAGAAGACGTCGACCGGATCGACGAGGACGCGGCCGAACACGGGCGGATCGGCCACTCCCAGAAGGTCGCGCGGGCTCGCGACGAGAACTTCGACCCCAAGATCCTCCGGCGCTCGGAGGGGTTCGCCACGGACGCCCCCGAGCACACCGGCTTCAACTTCACGTCGGTCCAGCGGGATCTGGAGTCGTTCGTCGAGGCGCGCGCGGCGATGAACGTCGAGGAGTACGACGTGGACGTCCCCGCCGAGAACCACGGTATCGTCGACTACGTCAACACCGTCAATCGCGGCACCTACGTCGTCCCCGCTCGCGACGACCTGGCGCTTCCCGTCGTGTAGGCCGCGCTCTGCTCCGGACGCTCGTTTTCAGACGCGTTCTTGCGCCATGATCGAGCGGTCGCCGCGGCCGCCGTTCCAGACGATACGGATCAGCGAGCCGTCGCTGGCGGGGATCACCGCAGACTCGCCGTCGGAGACAGGGTCGGTCCAGTTCGCCGCGCGACGGACGCTGTCGGCCGTGACGCGGAGTTCGTCGGTGCGGACGGGGTCGCCGCTGGCGTGGGTCACGCGGACGTGCGTGTCGTTGATCCGCTCGATGGTCCAGTCGGCCTCGGGCGGTTGCTCGCCGGCCGACCCCGAGAAGTTCAGACCGACGACGACGAGGCCGGCGACGACTGCCAGTATCAGCACCGCCCCGACCAGGTTCAACACCGTGTCGCCGTCCTCGAGCATTGTCCCGGCGTTTCGCGGCCAGGTAAATGAGCCCTTCCCAATCGTTCGGAAGCGTGACGTCCGCCCCAGCCGTTCGGGCTGACGACGCGCCGTCGCCGACAAGCGTTTTTACCGACGGGGCCGGATTTCGGGGTATGCGACGCCCGGTCCTCCGCGCGCTCATGGCGGTCGTGGGGGTGGCGACGCTCGCCGTCTATTTCGGCGTGGCGTATCTGGCCTATCTCCTGGTCGCGACTGTCTGGCAACTGCGGCCGTCTCTGTGGCTCGTGGCGCTGTATCTCGTCGGGCTCACGCTCCTTTTCACGTACGTCAGCTACCAGGTCGGCACCGCGCGGATCCTCCAGCAACTGCGCGTCCGGTCGCTCGCTCCCGAGCAGGCGCCGGGGTTCCACCGGCGGATCGCGGCGCTCGCCGAGGAGATGGAGGTCGCTCACCCGGAGGTGCTCGTCGCGGCGATGGAGCATCCGAACGCGCTCGCGCTCGGCGGGGCCGTCGGCCGCGGCACCGTGGTCCTCGACCGCCACCTGTTCCGACTGCTGACCGCCGACGAACTGGTGGCGATCGTCGCTCACGAACTCGCGCACATCGAGCGCCGCGACAGCGTCGTCCAGACGCTGGGATACAGCGTGCTCCGGACGCTCTCGGGCGTGGTCTTTCTCCTCCTGGCGCCGCTGTTGCTGCTCGCCACCGGTCTCGCGCGCGGCCTGGCGTGGATCGGCGGCCGCCCGGAGACGTGGACGGAGACGCTGCCCGGAAAGGTCGGGCGGCTGATCGGCGGCGGCGTGGCGGTGGTCTTCTTCGCGCTGACGCTGGCCCTGCTGGCGCACTCGCGGCGTCGCGAGTTCGCGGCCGACGACCGCGCGGCCGCGGTGACCGGCGACCCGCTGGCGCTGGCGCGGGCGCTCCGCAAGATCGAACGCGCGAGCGGCTCCCCCCTCGACCTCCTGACGCCGCTGTACACGACCGGCGAGGACGAACAGCGCCTGCTCCGCTGGCTCTCGACGCATCCCGAGACCGACGAGCGCGTCGAGCGCCTCCGCGAGCGCGCCGCCGAGTCGCGCGCCGGACGGCGGATCCCGGTGCAGTGACCGGATCTGGAACGGAGCACTCTCGCGGCGCGTGTGCGTGAACCCGTCCCATCTTCGAAAACCCTATACTCGCAACGGGACACCGTTCTCACAGTATGAGTGGATCCCAGACGGTACGCATCGGCCTGAACGGTTTCGGGCGCATTGGCCGGAACGTCTTCCGGGCGTCGCTGACCGACCCGCGGGTGGAGATCGCCGGCATCAACGACGTCATGGACGACGACGACATGGCGTATCTCGGCAAGTACGACACGGTGATGGGCCGCCTCGACGGCGTCGAACTCGACGACGGCGACCTGGTCGTCGCCGACGACGACGGCGAACTGTTCCGCGCGCCGATCTACGAGAAGACCGACCCCGAGCAGCTCCCGTGGGACGACCTGGACGTCGACGTGGCCTTCGAGTGTACGGGCATCTTCCGCAACTACGACGACGCGAGCAAGCACGTCGACGCCGGCGCGGACAAGACCGTCATCTCCGCGCCGCCCAAGGGTGACAAGCCGGTCAAACAGCTCGTCTACGGCGTCAACCACCACGAGTACGAGGGCGAGGACGTCGTCTCGAACGCCTCGTGTACCACGAACTCCATCACGCCGGTCGCGAAGGTGCTGAACGACGAGTTCGGCATCGAGAACGGCCAGCTCACCACGGTCCACGCCTACACGGGCTCCCAGAACCTCATCGACGGCCCGAAGGCCAAGACCCGGCGGGGCCGCGCGGCCGCCGAGAACATCGTCCCGACCTCCACCGGCGCCGCGCAGGCCGCCACCGAGGTCCTGCCCGAACTCGACGGCAAACTCGACGGCATGGCCATCCGCGTCCCCGTCCCCAACGGCTCGATCACGGAGTTCGTCACCACGCTCGAAGAAGACGTGACCGAGGGCGACGTCAACGGCGCGCTCACCGACGCCGCCGCGGGCGAGATGGAGGGTGTCCTCGGCGTCACCGACGACGAAGTCGTCTCGACGGACATCCAGGGCACCCCCTACTCTTCGCTCGTCGACCTCGAATCGACCAACGTCGTCAACGGCCTGACGAAGGTGCTGACCTGGTACGACAACGAGTACGGCTTCTCCAACCGCATGCTCGACGTCGCCGAGTTCGTCACCGAGTACTGACCCGTCGGCGCGTCCGTTTTCTCGCGGCTCTCTTCTCTCTCACCGGCCTCGCGCAGCGGCGGACCGCGTCCGCCGGATCACGCGGTTTTTTCTCGCCGCCGGGCGACGCTTCGGATACCAATGCCCGCGTTCGAAACCCTCGACGACCTGGCGGACGGCCAGCGCGTCCTCGTCCGACTCGATCTGAACTCGCCGGTCGAGGACGGCGTCGTCCAGGATAACCGCCGTTTCGACCGCCACGCCGAGACCGTGGCCGAACTGATAGAGCGCGACTTCGCGGTCGCGCTCATGGCTCATCAGGGCCGGCCCGGCCGGGACACCTTCGTCTCGCTCGACCAGCACGCCGACATCCTCGCCGACCACGTCGACCACGACGTCGACTTCGTCGCCGACACCTTCGGCGAGGAGGCCCTGGCGGCCATCGACGACCTCTCCGGCGGCGACGCCCTCCTGCTGGAGAACACGCGGATGTGCGACGAGGAACTGCCCGAGGAAGACCCGGAGGTCAAAGCCGAGACGGAGTTCGTCCGGACGCTGGCCCCGGAGTTCGACGCCTACGTGAACGACGCGTACTCGGCCGCACACCGCTCACACGCGTCGCTGGTCGGCTTCCCCCTGGTGATGGACGCCTACGCGGGGCGCGTCATGGAGACCGAGTACGAGGCGAACACGGCCATCGCCTCGCGGGAGTTCGACGGCCAGGTGACGATGGCCGTCGGCGGGACGAAGGCGACGGACGTCATCGACGTGATGAGCCACCTCGGCGACACAGTCGACGACTTCCTGCTGGGCGGGATCGCCGGCGAACTGTTCCTGCGCGCCGCTGGCCACCCCGTCGGCTTCGACCTCGACCCCGAGGCGGACCTGTACGACAGCCAGTGGGCGGAGAATCGAGAGCTGATCGAGGAACTCGTCGACGAGCGCGGCGACCAGATCACCCTCGCGGTGGACATGGCCTACGAGGATGACGAGGGCAACCGTGCGGAGGTCGGCGTCGAGGACATCGAGGAGAAGGATGTCTCGTTCATGGACGTGGGCTCGGAGACGGCCGAGAGCTACGCCGACACCGTCCGCGACTCCGAGGCGGTCTTCGTCAAGGGCGCGCTCGGCGTCTTCGAGGACGAGCGCTTCTCGGTGGGCACGGTGTCGGTGCTTTCGGCCATCGCGGAGACGGACTGTTTCTCGGTCGTCGGCGGCGGTGATACGTCGCGAGCCATCGAGATGTACGGCATGAGCGAGGACGACTTCGGCCACGTCTCCATCGCCGGCGGTGCGTACATCCGCGCGCTCACCGGCGCACAGCTGGTCGGCGTCGAAGTACTCTCGCGGGACTGAGTTCTGCGGGCGGGTTTTCGGCTGTTCTGCTGGGCTGTTCTGCTGTGTTATTCTGCTGTGCGTTATTCGCCCGGACAGCGACCGTGTCGGGAGTACAGATCCGCCGGTTCCGCGTTCGCACGGACCACCGACTCGGGTTCGCGTCTCTCCCCGCTCGCGTCGGTTTCGGCGTGTCGGCGCTCCCACTCGGCGAAGCCCGGGATCGATACGGGAATCGCCCGCTCGCTCGATGGGGGGGTGCGGTCGGGGTCGGAGCCGCGCGTGGGACGACTCATACTGATCCATTCGGCCCGACGATTAAATTTCTTTCCAGAATATAAGGGTCAAAATAAACTCGGTCGCGAGTAAACCTTGCGCGGGCAGTGGGGATCGGGGCGGAACGGCCGTGGTGGGACACGTTGATGGGGCGGGACGGCGAACCAGTGGGTATGCGAGTCGGCATCGTTTCGGACACGCACGACAACCTGGACGTGGTCGAACGGGCGGTCGAACTCTTCGAGTCGGCGGGCGTCGACGCGGTGGTCCACTGCGGGGACATCGTCGCGCCCTTTTCGGCCGCGCCGTTCGACGGCGCGTGGGACTTCTACGCGGTGCGGGGCAACAACGACGGCGAGTGGGCGCTGTCCGACGTCGTCGACGACTTCGGCACCTACCTGGGTGAGATGGGTGAACTGGAACTGGGCGGGGCGTCCGTCGCCGTTTATCACGGCACCAGCGGCCCCATCGTCGACGCGCTCGTGGACTGCGGCCGTTACGACTACGTCTGCCACGGCCACACCCACGAGTTCGTCCACGAGGACCGCGACGGCACCGTCCGGATCAACCCCGGCGGCATCCCGTTCGACGCGGCGCCCGAAACACCCTACGCGGTCGTGTTGGACGTGGATTCGGGCGATCTGGAGCGGACTCCGCTGGTGGAGTGAGGGTGATCGTTCGATCGGCTGCGAGCGCCACCGCGACCGCAGTCGATCCTGCCGCGACCGCAGACGCCACCGCGACCGCAGACGATTCTGCCGCGACCACAACCGCTGGTGAGCACGAGCGTTGAAAGCCCTCGCCGCGCTCGCGGTCGTTGACCGGGATATCCGCGCGTCGAACAGCCGCACCGCGCCGCACTCGCGCGGATAGTGCCCGCTCAGCGACTGAAGTGCACGCGAGCGCGCCTCGCCCTTTCAGTCCGCCAGGAAAATCTATCCGGGGCAGGCTGTGAACGGTGGCCGTCCGGGTAGGCGTGAGCCTCACACCTCCCCAGCCTCCTCGCGTCTCGTCGTTCCTCCTCGGTGCTCGTCCCTCGCGCGGCTTCGTCGCGCCACAGGGGCGCGACGGCGCGCGCCGACGTGGCTGTCTCGGTGGGCTCGGTTTCGCGTGGAACGCAGAACGCCCTCAGACTCAGGCGCGGCCGTCGCCGCCGTCGGCGACGGCGGGCTGGTCGGGGACGGCGTCGGTCAGCGTTCGGCCGAGTTCGCCGTCGAGACCGAGCGCTTCGTTGGTCGTGCGGACGCTCTCCTCGCGGTCGGCGAGGTCGGCGATCGCCCGGAGCGCGTCGACGTTCTCGGGGACCACGTCGGCCTCCTGGTGGATCGCCTGGAAGAGGTACAGCTCGCCGTCGCTGACGGTGACCGACTCGCCCCAGATGCAGTTCTCCCAGCAGTCCCCGCGGGGGCGGCCGGCGTCCATCGCGAACTCCTTGAGCTTGCCCGCGCCGTCGATGTCGAGGTAGTCGGGCATGACGTACAGCCGGGACTCGTCGGCGAGCAACTCGCGCACGTCGGCGGCGTCGGGACCGGACTCGAGCGTGACGTTGACCGCGTGGGTGTGCATCAGCGTCGCGGGGACTTTCATCCCCATCGTGTCGATGTCCAGATCGGGCATGACCGTGGTCACGTCGGGGCCGTGGTGGGAGGGGATGGTGACGGGGTCGGGCAGCGTGTCGTTGATCGGCCCGCGGTCGGTCTGGCCGGGGTCGCCCCCGCGGCGGACGAGTGTCACGCGGACTTTCCCGATGCCGTATGCCTCGTCGATGGGTGTGAGCAGACGCGCGAGCCCGGTCGTGTTACAGGAGACGACGCGAACGAACTCGGCGCCGCGGGCGTCATCGTAGTTGGCGCGGGCGGTGAAACTGGCGTCGGCGACGCTCGCGTCCTCGCCGCCCTGGAAGACCGCGGGCGTCCCGTGGCGGCTGTAGAGGCTCCGGTTCTCGAAGCCGACACCGGAGGGCGTCGCGTCGACCACGACGTCGCTGTCGGCGACCAGGTCGTCGACCGTCCCCGCGAGGTCGAACCCAGCCCTGTCGAACTCGGCGTCGCGCTCGCGATAGGCCGTGTACAGAGGGTACCCCCGTTCCGCGGCGACCGCCGCCTCGTAGTTCGGGCGCGTCTTCGCGACGCCCGCGACCGCCATGTCCGGCTGTGCGCGCACCGCGTCCGCGACGCGCTTGCCGATCGTTCCGAAGCCGTTGACGCCCACGTGGAGCATGTCACCCTATTCCCCGAGCGTCGCTATAATTCTTTTCACGATTTAATCCGAGAAATTAACTCGCCTGCGAAATACGAATTCGGGAGGGCGGCGCGTATACGGCCGATAACGGTGCGTGTGGCCGGTGAAGCCAACTGGGATCATCGACCGACGAAGCCCGGATCGGCTGTTCCGGCGGCAATAGCGTCGCTTTAGTGACTGGGGTCGGCACTGACTCGCATGCACGACCGCGTTCGACCCGTGACCGACTCGCCGGCCGCGTCCGCGACCCGTACCGACCGGGCGAGGTGGTACCGATGAAGATCGTCGACTACGACCTGTTCGAGGTGCCGCCGCGGTGGCTGTTCCTGCGTCTGGAGACCGACACCGGCCTCGTCGGCTGGGGCGAACCGGTCGTCGAGGGCCGTTCCCGGACGGTGAAGACGGCCGTCGAGGAACTGCTGGACACGTACCTGCTGGGCGAGGATCCCCGGCGGATCGAAGACCACTGGCAGACGATGTACCGCGGCGGTTTCTACCGGGGTGGCCCGGTCCTGATGTCGGCCATCGCGGGCGTCGACCAGGCGCTGTGGGACATCAAGGGCAAGCATCTGGGCGTTCCGGTCTACGAACTGCTGGGCGGGCCGGCCCGCGACCGGATCCGCGTCTACCAGTGGATCGGCGGCGACCGACCGGACGACGTGGCCGAGGCGGCCCGCGAGCAGGTCGAGGCGGGGTTCACGGCGCTGAAGATGAACGCGACGCCCGAGATGCGCCGGGTCGACAACCCAGCGGCCGTCCAGGCGGCCGTCGACCGCCTCGGCGCGGTCCGCGAGGCGGTGGGCGACGAGGTGGACATCGGCGTCGACTTCCACGGCCGCGTCGCCAAATCGATGGCCAAGAAACTCGCCGCCGCGCTCGAAGTCCACGACCCGATGTTCGTCGAGGAACCCGTCCCGCCCGGCCACGAGGACGCCCTGCCCACCATCGCGAACCACACCTCGACGCCCATCGCGACGGGCGAGCGGCTCTACTCGCGGTGGGACTTCAAGGAGGTCTTCGAGGACGGCGCGGTCGACGTGATACAGCCCGACCTGTCCCACGCCGGCGGGATCAGCGAGGTGAAACGCATCGCGGCGATGGCCGAGGCCTACGACGTGGCGCTCGCCCCGCACTGTCCGCTCGGCCCCATCGCGCTGGCCTCGTGCATCCAGGTCGACGCCTGCGTCGGCAACGCGCTCATCCAGGAGCAGAGCCTCGGCATCCACTACAACGAGGGCACGGACGAACTGGAGTACCTCGAGGACCCGTCCGTCTTCGAGTACGACGACGGCTACGTCGACCTCCCTGACGACCCCGGGCTGGGAATCCAGATCGACGAGAGTGTCGTCCGCGACCGGAGCGAGGAAGACGTCGACTGGCACAATCCCGTCTGGCGACACGACGACGGCAGCGTCGCCGAGTGGTGATCGCTCTCCAGCGGCTCCTGGTTTTGTGGCACAGGTCTCATCGTTAATAATTGTTGCGTGGGTTTATCACCGATGATTCTCCAGTGTCGGGGTGGTGTTCCCGTGGCGGTGCGACGGCGATAGCAAACACCATGCCGGCGGCGCTCGCAGTAGTGGTATGCGCATCGAGAACAGCTTCATACCGGTCGACGGTGTGGGCGAACGGACCGAGCGGACCCTCTGGGAGTCTGGCGTCACGCGGTGGGACGCTTTCGACGAGTCCGTCGTGGGCGAACGCCGCGGCGAGCGGATCCGCGAGTTCATCGACACCGCCACGGACCGACTCGACGACGGTGACGCCGCTTTCTTCCGGCGCGCGTTCCCCGACGGCGCCCACTGGCGCTGCTACGAGAACTTCCGCGAGGAGACGTGCTTTCTCGACATCGAGACGACGGGGCTCGACCAGCACCGCGACGACGTGACCGTCGTCGGCCTCCACTCGCCGGGTGAGACGGAGACGCTCGTGGCGGGCCGGGACCTCACCGCCGACCACCTCCAGCGTCGGCTCGACGACGCCAAACTCCTCGTGACGTTCAACGGCAAGCGCTTCGACGTCCCCTTCCTCGAGACGGCCTTCGACGTCTCCGTCGACGTCCCCCACGTCGACCTGATATACCCGTGTCGCCGGCTGGACCTGACGGGCGGGCTCAAGACCATCGAGAGCGAGGTCGGAATCGACCGCGACCGATCCGACCTCTCCGGCCGGGACGCCGTCCGGCTCTGGCGCGAGTACGAACGCGGCGCCGACGGCGCGCTCGAGACGCTCGTCTCGTACAACCGCGACGACACCGAGAACCTCCGGACGCTCGCCGACCTCGTCACCGACCGCCTCGACAGCGACGTCTTCGTCTCTCCCGACTGACTCGCTCTTCCACACCCGCTTTTCCCCCGCCACACCAGTCCCCTCTCGTCTCGCCGTCCGTCGAGTCACCGCTCCTGTCCTGATATCGCCGGCAGCGACCTCCCAGCAAGGGCGTGGGCGGCCGGCCATCGGATCCGACTGCTCCGGCCCGCGAGTTCGTCTCGTCAGCTCGTCGCTCGCCGAGGGCCGTCACAACTGTTTATTAGTCTACAACATATAAATATTCATTAATACATTCGCGTCTGATATAGGCTGGTATACCGCCACGACGGCGAATAATATGGAAAGTTGTTCGGTATTGTGGGACGAATTCAAAGGCCGAATTTTCGCCGTATAGGGTTCGTGAATCGGGAAAATCGCAACGCTGGTGGTTCGAACCGTGTTCAGATTGCGTTCCGCGACGTCGCGACGTCGACCCGGGAGCGATCCGAAAACCAGCAGACGTGAGTGGGATCACGCTGACTCTCCCGATCGTCCTTCATTAACGATTATTGAATTACAGGGTTATTATACGACAAGCGATCTCTATTTCCTCAAACATTAACTACGGTGCGAGTAAAAATCTGTGGTGGGTGAGGTTCGTCCTTCGACGACAGCGGTGGTACGATCGCGGGGCCGCCAGTGGGGTCGGGTGGCCGGGCTCCACGGCGGGAGTCGCTGGGGCGCTGTGGGAATGCTCGTCGACGAGTCGCGAGAAGTGGGCGCGAGCGGGTCGCCGTGTCGGTCAGACTTCGGTGACGCGCTGGTAGCTCTCGTCGAGCGCCTGCGCGTCCTCGGGGAGGAGGGCGACGACGACGTAGTCGGCGTACTGGGAGACGTAGTCGACGAGGCGCGCGATGCGGTCGGAGTCGATGGCCTCGATGGAGTCCAGCAGGAGGAACGGGCAGGTTTCGTGGACCTCGTGGGTGAGATAGCCCGCGAGCGCGAAGATCAGGCCCGTGACCTCCCGCTCGGACTCGCTCAGGTGGTCGATGGTGTCCTCGTAGGTCGTTCCGTCGTCGGTGCTCCGGACGACGTGGAGGTCGAAGACGGACTGCTCGACGTGACGACGACCCTGCTTGACGGTCTCCTGCTTGCGCTCGATCCAGATGCGCTCGAGGTTCTCGTAGCCGAGCATCTCGAGGACCGACTCCATGTGGTCGTTGAACTGCTCGACCGCCTCGGTCTCGATCCGGTCGATGCGCGTCCGCAGGTCCTCGATGCGGTCGGAGATCTCCTCGCGGCGTTCTTCGAGTTCGTCGCGTCGGTCGAGTTCGTCCTCGATGCGCTCGATTTCCTCGGTGACGTCCTCCAGATTGCCCTGCAGGCGGCCGAGTTCGAACTCCAGTTCGTTGGCCTCCCGATGCAGGTCCAGCAGTTCGCCGTGGGTCTCGTCCTGGAGGTGTTCGACCTCCGTTTCGAGTTCCTCGATATCGTCTTCGAGGTGCTCGCGCTCCTCCTCGAGGCTGGTGACGCGCTCGCGGCGCCGTTCGAGTTCCGATTCGGCGCGCGCGAGCCGTTCCTCGAGCTGTGAACGCTGGCGTTTCTGCTCCTCGTAGGTCGCCTTCTCGGTCTTGAGGTCGTCTATCTCCGACTGCAGGTCCTGCCGTTCCTGTAACTTCTCCTGGCGGAGGTCCCGGATGCGGTCGAGCGTCGACTCGACCGCCGTCTCGTCGACCTCGCTCCCGCAGGTCCAGCAGACGACCTGGTCCTCGACGAGCCGGTCGGTCACCGCGCCGTCGTCCTCGCCGCGCAGCGCCGCCACGATGTCCGAGCTCGTCCCGTCGAGCATCTCCTCGTTGAACTGGATGACCTTCTGGAGCTCGTTGACCGTCGTGTCCAGTCCCTGGCGCTGGTCGCGCAGGCGCTCGATGCGCTCCTCGACGTCGGAGACGTCGCCCGACACCTCCGTCGGCAGGTCCTCGAGTTCCCGCTCGACGTTTTCGATCTCGCTTTCGAGCGCGGAGATGCTCTCGCGCTCGCTCTCGACGTTGTAGCGGACGTCTTCGAGGTTCGACCGTGCGTCCCGAAACGAGGCCAGTGCGTCCTCGAGTTCGGCTTTCTGGTCGCGGGTCGAGCCCACGTCCTGGTCGGCCTCCTCGATGGCCTCTTTGGTCTCTTCGAGCGTTTCGCGTTTCTCCTCGATCTCGCTTTCGAGGTCCTGGCGTTCGCCTTCCAGGTCGGGGAGCTGGTGACGCAGCGACTGGAGGTCTTCGAGTCGCTGCTCGACCTCCTGGCGCTCGGTCTGGAGCTCCTCGATCTGGTCCTCGATGGCGGCCGTGTCGACCGGCCGCATGATGAGTTCGCGCAGGTTCTCGGTCAGTTCGACCGCCCGTCGCGCCTCGTTCGATTCGAGCAGGAAGACGAAGAGATCCGCGAGTTCGGGGTCGTCCAGATAGGGGTCGCCGTCGGTGACGACTGTCCCGTTCTGCCGGACGAGATTTCGCGTGTACGTCTCCTCGCCGACGGTCAACTCGACGTGTCCCTCGTCGGCGTCGCCTTTCAGCGAGACGTCGTCGCTGCCCAGTCCGGCCATGATCGCCTGCAACAGCGAGGTTCGGTTCGTCGCGTTTCGTCCCGTGAGGATCGTCACGCCCGAGGAGAACGTCACTTCGGTCTCGTCTATCCCTCCGACATTTTCGACGGCTACTGACACTGTCTCGGCTACTGATTCGGTCGCGCCCATACTACCTCCTGTACCCTACCGATGCTTAAAGCTACTGTACTTCGGTCAGCCGCCGAATCGCGGCGCTTTCCGGCGGTTTCCGCGCTCGGGTCCCCGCCGACCGCACGGCGGGCCTCACCAATTACATACATACTAGTGTAATCTCATTCCGAATCTGCGTTCGTGTTCGTTCGACAGCGGCAGGCGCCGTCCTCGATCAGGTCGATCGGGTCGTACTGGCGCCCGCAGTCCTCACAGACCACCTGTACGTCGGCGATGACGTTCACGGGGCCCACGTCGAGTCGGTCGGTCGACCGGAGGTTCTCGACGTTTCTCCGGGTCACCGCCGTCAGGCGACTCGTGAGTCGCTGGATCGTCTCGACGGACTTCTCGCGTTGCTGGTCGTCGTCCGAGTCCGGGTACTCGACGCCGCGGTACTCCCTGAGATAGGTGTGGATGGCGTAGTGGCTGACGAAGTCGCCCAGGAGCGCCTCGACGTCGACGCCCTCGCGCTCCAGACGGTTGCGCGCCTGCGTGCGAGCACCCTCGGTGACGTCGTCGCCCGTCAGCAGTTCGTAGGTGTTCTCCAACTCCCCCTGGAGAGTGACGACGTTCGCCTCGTTCATCGCGCTCTCCATGACTCGCCGGTTGAAGTGGTCGGCGAGGTCGCGCAGGCTCTGTTGCTCGCGCCCGTCGCCGATCCAGCGGCGCTCGAGTTCGTCCCCGAGCCCGTCGAGGCCGTAGTCGCGTATCACGCGCTCGACCTTGTTGTCCGGTCGCTCCGACTGACGATTGCTCATCGGTTATCGGGTACTCACGACTCCCGGATAGGTCTTCCGTTCGCGTCAACCGCCCCGACGACTGCGTCTGCGCCGTCCCCGCCCGCACCCGCCGCTCGTTTCTCACCTCCCGCACCGCCAGTTTTCTTATCGCTCTGTTTTATCGACGATCGTCTCATATTTCTATTGTATTCGGGGGGTGCGAGCTGTGTCTGTAAACAGACGCCACGAGATCGTCTTAGCCTGTCTGAGAGTGTCTCTTCGGTCAGATCTGGGAGGCCTGTCGGTATCGATGCGACTCGTTCGAGTCCAGTGTGGTATGGCCGTATTTCGTGCGTTTCAGCATCTATAAGCCGTATTTGTGGTCTCGTTCCTCGGGTCGTATGTCTCCGACAGAATATAGACGTATTTCAATCACATATATTATAATAATCTGGTATGTACGGTCAGTCGTCGTCCGGTGAGATGCGTGCGAGGCGCATCGCGTTGCCGGTGACGACGGTGGTCATGCCGACGTCGCCGGCGAGGACGACGAACCACAGTGGGACGGTGACCCCGGGGAAGGGGATGGCCACCGCGAGCGCGGCCTTGACGAGGAGGCTCCCCCAGACGTTCTGTCGGATGACGCCGTTGCCAGTGCGGGCGAGGCGGTGGAGGTAGGGCAGTCTGGCGAGGTCGTCGCCCATCAGCGCGATGTCGGCGGTCTCGATGGCGGTGTCCGTGCCAGCGGCGCCCATGGCCACGCCCACGGAGGCTGTCGCCAGCGCGGGCGCGTCGTTGATGCCGTCGCCGACCATCGCGACCGTGCCGTACTCCGCGCGTAACGCCTCGACGCGCTCGACTTTCTCCTCGGGGAGCAGGTCCGCGGCCACCTCGTCGACGCCGACCTGCTCGCCGACCGCGCGGGCGGTCCGCTCGTTGTCGCCGGTCAGCATCGCGAGGTGGTCGACCCCGCCCGCGCGCAGTCGCTCGAGGGCTCGTCGGGCCTCGGGGCGCACCTCGTCGGCGATGGCGACCACGCCCTCGATCTCGTCGGCCGTCCCGACCAGGACGACCGTCTTCCCCTCGGACTGGAGTCGCGGGATCGTGTCCGCGAGCAGGTCCAGACAGTCCGCGCGGTCCGCACAGAGGGGTTTGGTGTCCTCCACGGCGACCCCGCCGTCGGTCGTGAGATGGACGTGGTCCAGGTCGAAGCCCAGGTCTGCGAAGAGGCCGGGTTTGCCGGCGTAGTGGGTCTCGCCGTCCAGGTCAGCGCGGACGCCCTTGCCGGTGATCAACTCGAAGCCGTCGATCTCCCGGTCCGGGACGCCTCGCTCGCTCGCGGCGGCGACGATGGCGTCGGCGATAGGGTGTTCGCTCCGGCGTTCGAGCGCGCTCGCACAGGCCAGCACGTCGTCCTCGTCGTTCCCGTTGAGTCCGACGACGTCGGTGACGCGCAACTCGCCCGTGGTGAGCGTCCCGGTCTTGTCGAAGGCGACGGCGTCGACCTCGCCCATCGTCTCGAGGTGGTTGCCGCCCTTGATCAGGACGCCGTGTTTCGCCGCGCTCGTGACGCCCGACACCACAGTTACGGGCGTCGAGATGACGAACGCGCAGGGGCAGGCGATGACGAGCAGCGAGATGCCGCGGACGAACCAGGCCGTCCAGCCGCCGAAGACGAGCGGCGCGACGAAGATGGCGACCAGCGCCCCGGCGACGACCACCGGCGTGTAGTAGTCGGCGAAGCGCTCGACGAACTGCTCGCGGTCGGTCTTGTTGGACTCGGCGTCGGCCACCAGGTCGACGATCCGCGAGATGGTGTTGTCGGCCGCGGCGGCGGTCGTCTCGATCTCGAGATAGCCCGCCTCGTTGATGGTCCCCGCGAACACCTCGTCGCCCTCTCCCTTGTCGACGGGGACGCTCTCGCCGGTGATCGGCGCCTGGTCGACGGCGCTCGACCCCTCGCGGACCACGCCGTCCATCGGAATCTTCTCGCCCGGTTCGACCAGCACCGTCTCGCCGACTGCGACCGATTCGACAGGCACTTCCACGCGTTCGCCGTCGCGTCTGACCGTCGCCACGTCCGGCGAGAGTTCGAGCAGTTCGGTCAGCGAGTCCCGCGCCCGGTCGACCGAGTACCGCTCCAGCAGTTCGGCGACGTTGAACAGGAACGCCAGCGAGGCGGCCTCGACGTAGTAGCCCAGGTCCGGGACGACCAGCGAGATCCCGGTCGCGCTCAGGATGGCTGCCGACATCAGGAAGTCGATGTCGAGCGAGCGCATCCGCAGCGAGTAGTAGCCGTTGCGGACGATGACCGCTCCCCCGGCGACGATGCCGACGAGATACAGCGCGTCCGCGAGCAGGAGTTCGCGACCCGCCGCGGCGAGGAGCGCCTCGTTGACGCCGGGCAGGCCGAACTGGACGAGCACGCCCAGCCCCAGAAAGAGGCCGCTGACCCAGGTCTTCATCGCGCGCGAACTCGTCCAGACGCTGTCATCGTCGCCGTCTTCGGTTTCGCTACCGTCGCGCTCGGCGTCCGCGTCGCCGGCCGCGCCGTCGACGCTCGTCACCTCGTAGCCCGCGCCCTCGACCGCGCTGACGATTCGTTCGGCGGTCACGCTTTCGTCGTGGGCGACCGTGACGCGCCCGGTCGTCGGACTCGTCTTGATACGCTGGACGCCCTCGACGTTCGTCAGCGCCCGCTCGACTTTGTCCGCGCAGGACGAGCAGTCCATCTCGGGCACGTCGAGGACCAGGTCGGTCGCGTCACCGGCGGTTGTGGTGTCGCTGGCGGCCGCGGTACCGCCCGCTGTCGCGGTGTCGTCGCTGTCGGCGGGTGAACCGCTATCGCCGCCGTCCTCGACGGCGTACCCCGCCGCAGTCACCCGCTCGCGGATCGCGCTCTCGTCGGTCCGGGAGGGGTCGTAGCTGACCCGGAGCGTCCCGGACGCCGGCCGTGCGTCGATTTCGCTGGTCCCGTCGAGTCGCTCGACGCTGGCCGTGACTTTCCCCGCACAGGAGGGACAGTCCATCTCCGGGACCGACAGCGAGAGTTCGAGCGTCTTCTCGCCGTGTCTGTGGCCGGTGTGGCCGGTGTGGCTGTCCGTGGCGTGACCTTCGTCGTCGTGCTCGTGGCCGTGGCCCTCGCTCGCCGCGTCACGGGCGTCGGTGTCGTCCGGACCGTCGGCCGTCATACCTGGAGCTAGACGGCGTTCGTATATTAACCCCGCTGCTATCAGGCCGGGTGTATTTGGTTCGAATTGTTATCGAACCTGAAGAGATTTAATAACCGCGTTAGCGCTCGGCGTCCGCGGCGTCGCCGTCGTCCGGTCCCCAGACGTTCTCCTCGTCGCCGCCGGGCGCTCGGAGGTTCAGCGGTCGGATCCAGAAGGCCCAGGCGGCGAGGACGGCGCCGCCGTAGCCCGCGATCCAGATGGCGTAGCGGAGTGCGGCGGGGCCGCTCGGTCCGACCAGGCTGACCAGTTGCCCGGTCAGGATGATACCGACCAGCAGCGCGAGCGCCAGCGCCGCGTCGAACTTGTCCATTATCGGTGGATCGGGTTCTCGGGACGTAAGCGACTCGATCCCTTGCCCGAACTGTTGCGCTAGTGTCACGACCGAACCGTTTATTTCTCTAACAATTCGATGGTCTGACTGGTGACATGTCGGACCCGTACGGGCCGGTCGAGTGGTCGACGCGGCTGTTCGATCTGCCGAGGTCCGCCGTCGTGACGGCCGACCGCGGACGGGTCCGCCTGAAGGTCGTTTCCCCGAGACGCCCCCGCCTGTTGGTTGCGCAGGCGCTCGCGGTTGCGGCGGTCTTTGCCGTCGGGATTTTCCCCGAGACGGTCGCTCTCTGGGTCGAGTCGGCGCTCGGAACCGCCGCAGCGGCCGGCTATCGAGAGTACTGGAAGATTTTCGCGACGGTCGCTACCATCGCCACTGCCGCGCTCCCTCTACATCGGAGACGCGCCCGCGCCGCCGCGGAGTCGGTGACGGCCGCAGACGTCGCCGCCGACCCCGACGCGTCGGTCGAGCCACACGCGATCAGCGACGTGACGCTCGAAGGCAGGCGTTCGATGCTCGGTGAGAAGGCGCGCCTTTCAATCTCGATGCCCGACGGAACGTATCGGCTGGTCGGTCCGAAATCCGATCTGGAGGACCTTCGCGACCGGATCGACGTGCGAGAGACCCGGTCTGGCGAATGTCAGGACCGTGAGTCGATCACGGGCGACGCGGTCGAACTCGCCGAGAACTGACCGATGCGCCCGCTTCGAGTGATATTCAGAGCCGACGTTCCGGACGACACTCTCGGATATTTGTGACCCGTGCAAAGAAATAAGAGAGTAATTCGCGTATTCGTGTGTATGACCGATAGCGGCCTCGGCTCGTGGACCGACGGGCGTTCGTCCCGTGAACGAGTCAGAGAAATCGCGACGACGCTCACGGAACCGCGGTCCGTCGAATGGGTGCGCGAACAGGCACAGGTGTCGTCGTGGCAAACGGCGAAAGACGAGTTGGCGATGCTCGTCGACTTCGGGCAGGTTCAGACCATCGAGGGCGACGACGGGAACACGAAGTACGCGCCGAACTACCAGCTTCGCTACTTCAAGGAGGTGACCGAACTCATCAACACCCACACGCGGGCGGAACTCCGGGAGGAGGTCGCGTCCATCCAGGCCGACATCGACGAGTGGCAGCGCGAATTCAGCGTCGAATCCCGCGACGAGTTAGAATCGACGCTCACCGACGACGGCCTGGACAGCGAGGCGATTCAGCATCGCAATCGCGTGCTCCGGCGGTGGGAACACCACGAGGACAACAAGCGTCTGTTGCGACACGCGCTCGAACTCTACGACGACGCCCGAGAGCTGTACCCCGGACGGGACGAGTCGTCGAACTCGTCGCCGCCGCTCTCCCAGTGAGCCGGACTGATGATCTTTCTCGCCAATCGCGCGAATCTCGATAGACGAACGCTTCTGACCCGGATTCACGACCGGTTGCAGACACAGGTACCCGACGAGGGCTCCCCGGTCGAGCAGGTGCGGTATCAGACGTCGACCGGGAACAAAGTCGGCGTCCGGGCGACGGTTTCCCCCGACGCGTTTCTCCGCACGTCCTTCCCCGCTGACGCGGCGGAATTGCAGGTCTCCTTCGATTTTCCACAGACCCACGCGTACGACTTCTACGCGATTCAGTGGGTAGAGCCGGACCGCAACCTCATGGTCGGATGGCATCAGGACGAAACGCACACGGACCTCGGTGAGTGTCACTTCCAGATCGATCATCGGGGCGAGACAGTACAGCGAGCGACCGCCGAGTTTCTCGATGCACACCCGCTCAACGTGCTCGACCGGCGACTCGACGACCTCGTGGCGGTTCTCGACGCACTGACGTGGACGGATGGCGTTCCGGCGCTCCCGGCCGCTGCCATCCGATGATCGACCTACCGTGCGTTCGACGCCGTGCAGGCGTCGCCGTATCCGCCCCGCGGCGGTCTGAACCGCTGTCGAAGATCCCAGTTGATAGGCGGGACGGTCGCAGGTTTCTGTCTCGGGTGATTCCGGTCGATGCGCCGTGACACGGAGTCGATCGGGTAGCAGCGTCTCGGCCAGTCGGCTTTCAGCGCTCAGGTTCGGATGCGGTCGCGGTGGCGTCTGCGCTCGCGGATGCGGTATCGTCTGCGGTCAAGAAGACAGCTAGCGAGCGGGCCGAGGGCTTTCGGCTTTACTCCTCTTCGAGCGCGTGCCAGGAGAGACGCGGCTCCCGGGCGGCTTCGACCTGGTCGATCCGGCGCGCGGCGGTGCGCTCGGGGGCGGCGTCGAGCGCGCTGTCGTCCTCGCTCGCGACGGCGTTGAACGCGGCGGCGAGGTCGTCGAGCGAGTCCGGACTCTCGGCCTCCGTGGGTTCGGTCATCAACGCTTCGTCGACGATTTCGGGCCACTTCGTCGTGGGCGGGTGGACCCCGTAGTCGAGCATCCGCTTGGCGAAGTCGGCGGCGTCCCGGTCGCCGGCGCTGGCGACGAACTCGTGATGGAACGGGCCGTAGGGCACCTCCAGATCGATGCGCTCGGCGAGGTAGTTGGCGTTGAGGACGGCCTTCGCGCTGGCGTCGGCCAGTCCCGCGTCGCCCAGGCGGGCGATGTACGCGCAGGTCTTCAGGAGGACGAGCCAGTTGCCCTCGAAACCGTGGACCTTGCCGATGGAGTGGGCGGGCTCGTAGCGCTCGTAGCTGTCGCCGCCCGCGCTGCCGTCTCCGCCGCCCCCGCGCTCCCGGACGTGGGGCGTCGGGAGGAACGGTGCGAGTTCCTCGACGACGCCGACCGGGCCGGCGCCGGGGCCGCCGCCGCCGTGGGGCGTGGCGAAGGTCTTGTGGACGTTGTAGTGCATCACGTCGAAGCCCATGTCGCCGGGGCGAGCGCGCCCCAGCAGCGCGTTCAGGTTCGCGCCGTCGTAGTAGAGCAGGCCGCCGGCGTCGTGGACGACGTCGGCGATGGCCTCGATGTCGCGCTCGAACAGGCCGAGCGTGTTGGGGTTGGTGAGCATCAGCGCCGCGGTGTCGTCGCCGACGGCGGCCTCGAGCGCCTCGACGTCGACGCGGCCGTCGTCGGCGCTGGGGAGTTCGACCACGTCGAAGCCGGCCATCGCCGCCGTCGCGAAGTTCGTCCCGTGAGCGCTGTCGGGGATGACGACTTCGGTCCTGTCCTCGCCGTTGTGCTCGTGGTAGGCCTTCGCGATGTGGATGCCGGTGAACTCCCCCGCGGCCCCCGCGGGCGGCTGGAGGGTGACGGCGTCCATCCCGCCGATGCGCCCGAGGTAGTCCTGCAGTTCGGCGGCCACAGCCAGCAGGCCCTGCAGCGACTCGTCGGGGCGGTCCGGGTGGACCGCGGCGGCGGGATGGGCGGCCAGGTCCTCGGTGAACTTGGGGTTGTACTTCATCGTGCAGGACCCGAGCGGGAACGGGCCGCTGTCGACGCCGTAGTTCATCTCGGAGAGGCGCGCGTAGTGCCGGGCCAGTTCCGGCTCCGACAGGGCGGGCAACTCCAGCGAGTCGCGCGTCAGGTCGTCGGGCAGCGGCGAGTCCTCGCCACCGACCGACACCTCGGTCTGGTCCTTTTCGGCCAGCAGCGGCTCGTAGGCGCCGTCGTCGGTCCAGCGCGCCTGGTCGTAGGTGGTGCCGACGGTCTCCCCGGCCTCCGAATCGGCGTCGCCGTCGGCACCGGCGTCGTCGGCACCGGCGTCCCCGCGGTAGCGGTCGCGTTCCTCCATCTCAGGCCACCTCCGCCATGGCCGCGACGAAAGCGTCGACGGCAGGCTCGGTCGCGTCGGTGACACACACCTGGATCCGGTGTTCGCCGACGACGTGGACGGCGAAGCCCTCGCTCTCGAGGTCGCTCGCGACGGCTGCCGCGGGCTGGTCGGTGTGGGCCTGGAACTCCCGGAAGTGGTGCCGGTCGTGGACCGGCGCCTGCAGGCCGTCGACGTCGTCGAGTCGCTCCGCGAGACCGGTCGCGAGGCGCACGCAGTCTTCGGCGAGGTCGACCAGTCCGTCCGGCCCGAGCGTGGCCGCGTGGATCGCCGCCCGCAGCGCCAGCCACGCCTGGTTCGTGCAGATGTTGCTCGTCGCGCGCTCCTTGCGGATGTGCTGTTCGCGGGTCTGCAGCGTCAGCGTAAACGCCCGCCGTTCCGTCCGGTCCTCGCTCGCGCCGACGAGCCGGCCGGGAACCTGCCGGAGGTACTCCTCGCGCGTGACGAACAGTCCCATCCCCATCCCGCCGGCCGAACCGAGCCCGAGAGAGCTCGCCTCGCCGACGACGACGTCAGCGCCAACGTCGGCGGGCCGCTCCAGCACGGCCATCGCGACCGGGTCCGAACCGACCACGAAGAGGGCGTCGTGGGCGTCGGCGACCGCGCCAATCTCGCCGAGCGATTCCTCGATGGCGCCGACGACTGTGGGGGTCTCGGCGTAGACCATCGCCGTCTCGTCGTCGACGGCGTCGACGAGTCCGTCGACGTCGGCGGTCCCGTCCGCGGTGGGGTAGGAGTCGACGCGGAGGTCAGGGCCGTCGGCGTAGCGGTCGAGGACCGCTCGTTTCCCCTCGCGGAGGCTGTCGGGGACGAGCACGCGCTCGCCGGAGACCGACCGCACTCGCTGGGAGAGCGTGGCGGCCTCGCCGAGCGCGCTCGCGGCGTCGTACATCGAGCAGTTCGCCACCCCTAATCCTGTGAGTTCGACCAGCAGCGACTGGTACTCGAACAGTGCCTGGAGAAACCCCTGCGCGACTTCGGGCTGGTACTGGGTGTAGGAGGTGAGAAACTCCTGGCGGGAGGCCAGGTCGTCGACCAGCGCGGGGACGTAGTGGTCGTAGTGGCCGCGACCGAGGAACTCGGTCAGGTCGTCGCTGCACCCGAGCGTGCCCTCGAGTTCGCGCCGGACGGTCCGCTCGTCGCGGGCCGCGATGCCGAACGCGTCGTCGAAGCGGACCGCCTCGGGGATGTCGAACAGCGCCTCCTCGTCGGCGGCGCCGACGGCGTCGAGCATCGCCGCCGTGTCGGCCGCCGTGTGCGGGGCGTACGGGCTGCCGCGTGTCTTCCGTGTCATAGAGCCGAATTGTCGAATCTATCAGCGGGTCCCACAAAGACCTACCTCTTCGATCTGTCGGCTCGCACCGCCCACCTCCGGACGGGTCCGCTCGCACCGCCTGCCGGAGGACAGAGTCGACCTACTCCCCGCCGATCCGCTCCAGCGTCTCGAGACACTCGATGAGGGCGCGCCCGTTGTGGTAGGCGCCCTTGTACATCGCGCCCTTGCGACCAACGGGGTCGAGGTCCTCGGTGACGCCGGAGTGCCACTCGCCGACCTCGCGGTCGACGTGGTAGTCGTCGATAAAGTCGTAGGTCTCGCGGAAGGCGTCGGCGTAGCGCTCGTCGCCGGTGAGTTCGTACATCCGGAGCGCGCTGGTCAGCGCCTCGGCCTGGACCCACCACGCCTTGACGCGACTCGTCGCGGGCTCCTCGAACGGGCCGAAGAAGTAGAAGCCGCCGTGCTCGTCGTCGTAGCCGTACTCCAGCGAGTAGTCCCACAGCGTCTCGTAGAGGTCCCGATAGTACGAGAGGGGCTGGTCGAGCGCGTTCGCGGCGTCCATCGTCAGCCAGACGTTCTCGACGTCGTGGCCGTAGGAGACGATGCGGTAGGCCTCCTCGCCGAGCAGCGGCTCCCAGTCGGCGGCGTACTTGTCGGTACAGACCCCGAGGTCCTTCCGGACGACCGTGTTGGTGTTGATAGTCAGGAGCTCCGCGAGCCGTTTCCCTCCGAGGTCGTGGCCGGTCGCCTCGTAGAACGTCGTGAACGCCTCCATCAGGTGGAGGTGGGTGTTCATCAGCTTCGTCGACGGCGGAAGCTGTGCGTCGACTTCGACCTTCGGCGACCAGTCGGGTTCGATGTTGTCGAGGTAGGTCCCGCCCTCGGTGATGGGCGTCCAGTCGGGCTCGAAGTACTCGACGTAGCCGCCGTGTTCCTCGTCGTAGGCCTCCGATTCGAACAGTTCGAAGAGGTCGACGGCGGCCTCGCGGGCGCGCTGTTCGCCGGTGGCGCGGTAGTACTCCGAGAGCGCGTAGAGGACGAACGACTGGCCGTACAGGTGCTTGTTCGGCTTGATCACGGTGCCGTCGCGCTCGGTGGTCCAGTAGTAGCCGCCGTGGTCGTGGTCGCGAAGTTCCTCGGTCAGAAAGTCGAACCCCTGGCGGGCTGCAGCCTCGAACCGGCCGTCCTCGTCGTAGCCGCCGCGGACGAGCCGGGAGAAAAACCACACCATCCGCGACTGGGTGACGATCATCTTGCGCTCGTCGCCGTCGGGCTCGCCGGCGGCGTCGAAGCCGAGCAGGTAGCCCCCGTGCTCGTCGTCGATACAGCGCGGATACCAGAAGTCGCTCACCGTCTCGCGCAGGTTCGCCTCGAGCCGCGACGCGTACGGGGCGAGGTCGGCACCATCCGTTCCCATGCCGCGGCCTTCTCCCGGTCGGTACTTGAACGTAGTCTCTCGGGGACAGCGGGGCTGTCGCCACCCGGCCGGCGGATCCCGCGGTTTTACGCACGGCCGCCCGAACGATCCGCCATGGAAGTCGTCGCGAGCGACGATCCGATGATAGACGCGGCGCGACTGTCCGCGGCGCTGGGCGAGGACGTGACCGTCCGCTCGACGGACACGAGCAGCGAGCGGGCCGTGATCGAGGCCGCCAGCGAGGCCGACGCGCTGGTCGTCGACGTGTCGACGCCGGTGAGCGAGCGGGTCCTCGACGCCTGTCCGGACCTGCGGATCGTCGCGCGGGCCGGCGTCGGCGTCGACACCATCGACGTGGCCGCCGCGGCCGAGCGGGGCGTCGTCGTCACGAACGTCCCCGAGTACTGCACCGACGAGGTGGCGACCCACACCGTCGCGCTCGCGCTGGCCTGCGTCCGCAAACTCGGCCCGCTCGACCGCGACGTGAAGGGGGGCGGCTGGGACTGGGCGGTCGGCGGCGAGACCCACCGCCTCCGCGAGTCGACGCTGGGGTTCGTCTCGTTCGGCCCCATCGCCCGCCGCGTCCGCGAACAGACCGCCGGCTTCGACCTCGAGTACGTCGCCTACGACCCCTACGTCGAGGAGCGCGAAATGGCCGACGCGGGCGTCGAGAAGGTCGATTTCGAGGGGTTGCTCGACCGCACCGATATCGTCTCCGTGAACGCGCCGCTGACGCCCGAGACCCGCGACATGTTCGACGCGGCGGCGTTCGAGCGCCTGCCCGACCGCGCCGTCGTCGTCAACACCGGTCGCGGCGGCGTCGTCGACGAGGCGGCGCTCGCCGCCGCGCTTGACGCGGGGGAGATCGCGGCCGCCGGACTCGACGTGTTCGCCGAGGAACCGCCGGGCGACTCGCCGCTGTTCGACCACGACCGCGCGGTCCTGACGCCACACGCCGCCTGGTACTCCGTCGAGGCTCGCGAGGAACTCAACGATACCGTCGCCGAGAACGTCCGCGCCGCGCTGGACGGCGAGACGCCGCCCGACCGGATCGACCCCGACCTCGACTGGGTGTAGGCCGGCCCCGGCGCGGCGAGGACGGCGGTCAGCCCTCGATCTCTATCTCGCGGCCGGGGTGTGACTCCCCGTCGAGGATCGGGAGGTGGACCTCGAGCACTTCCTCCTCGTAAGTCGCGGCGATCCCCGATTCGTCGATCTCGCGGGGCACGCTGACGTGGCGGCTGTAGACGCGCTTGGCCCCGTCCTCGTGGTCTTCGGCCTCGACGTGGAGGCGCCCGTCGTGCCAGCGGACCGAGACCTGACCGCGCTCGTAGCCCGGCAGGTCGACGTACACTTCGTAGGCGTCCTCCTCTTTGAACAGTTCGACCTCGTGGTCCGGGTGGTGTGTCATACACCTCGAACTTCGCCGCCACACCACTTGAAGCGATACCCGGATTCTCGCGAGCTTGGATACGGCCCCGCTCCCCCCGCCCACCCGCGACCGCCGTGACACGCTCTGACTAACTGGTCAGACAGTTCGCAACTCTTTTGACTAACCAGTTAGTCAGATCGGGTAATGAGTGGCGAAGCGGACGCAGTCGCGGACGGTGACGCCGACGCGGCCGCAACCGGTGACGCCGACCCGACGGACGCCGACGCGGCCGACGAGGACCTCGACACGGCCGAAGAGATCATGCGGGCGACGTATCGCGCTCTCTGTGCGCACGGCTACGCCGACCTGACGACCCAGGACATCGCCGACGAGTCGGCCACGAGCAAGGCTGCCCTCCACTACCACTACGACACCAAGGAGGAACTGCTCCTCTCCTTTCTCGACCACCTCTACGACGCGTTCACGGACGAGTACAGCGAGACGGAGGGCGACCACGCCGTCGAACGACTCGTCACGTTCGTCGATTCGGTCCTCCGGCGCGAGGACGCCGAGAGCGACCAGGCCTTCCAGACTGCCCTCCTCGAAATCCGGGCGCAGGCCCCCTTCGCCGAGGGCTATCGCGTGCAACTGACGGCCTTCGACGAGTTCGTCCGCGAGCGCGTCGCCGAGATCGTCGCCGACGGCATCGCGGAGGGCACTATCCGCGAGGACGTCGACCCCGAGGACACGGCGGCGTTCGTCGCTACCCTCATCGACGGGGTGAACACCCGCCGCGTCTCCATCGGCGGCACCGACTGTGGCACCCGCCGGACCTTCCTCGCCTACGTCGAGGACCACCTCGTCGCGCCCGACGCCGACGTGGTCGTCGACCCGGACGAATCCCCTGACCTGGACGAATCCCCCGACCCGGACGAGTCCTCCGAACCGACCCGGACTGACGAGGAGGGCGACGCGTGAACGAGGGCGGACGCGACGCCGGCTCCGCCGATGGCGAGCGCTCCGGCGACGACGACACCGACGGTGACCCTTCCGGCGGGGACCGACTCCTGGCGGGGGTCAAGCGCCGGGTCAACATGGTGTTCAAAGGTCGCGAGGAGTTCGACCTGACCTCCGGGGGGATCGGCAAGCCCCTCTTCTATCTCTCCTTGCCCATCGTCATCACGAACCTCCTGCAGACGGCGTACAACCTGGTCGACACCATCTGGCTCGGCCAGTACAGCGAGGAGGCGCTCGCGGCCATCGGCGTCGCTTTCCCGCTCGTCTTCTTTCTCATCTCGCTGGGTCTGGGCATCTCCATCGCCGGGTCCATCCTCGTCGCCCAGAACGTCGGCGCCGGCGACGAGGAGCAGGCGGAGTTCGCGGCCTCGCAGACGGTCACGTTCGCTATCATCGCCTCGCTGATCCTCGGGAGCGTCGGCTACCTGTTCGTCGGTGACCTCATCGGCCTGCTCGGCGGGCCGCCCAACGTCGTCGCGGAGGCGACCGGCTACCTCGAGATCATCTCGCTCGGGATGGTGTTCATGTTCGCGTTCTTCGTGTTCATGTCGCTGATGCGCGGCTACGGCGACACGATCACGCCGATGCTCGTCATGTTCGTCACCGTCGTCGTCAACATGATCCTCGACCCGTTCCTCATCTTCGGGTGGGGGCCGTTCCCCGAACTCGGCGTGCAGGGCGCGGCCTACGCCACCGTCTTCTCCCGCGCGCTCGCCACCGTCATCGGCATGGCCATCATGTTCCGCGGCAACCGCGGCGTCCAGATCCGCCTCGCGGACATGGTGCCCGATCTCGCCTACCTCAGGAAGATCCTCCGGGTCGGCGTGCCCGCCTCCATCGAGAACACCGGCAACTCCATCGCCGTCGTCCTCATGCTCACCATCGTCACCCCCTTCGGCGAGACGGTCATCGCCGCCTACACCGTCGGCGTGCGGATGTTCTCTGTCATCTTCCTCCCCGCCATCGCCGTCGGCCGCGGCGTCGAGACGATGGCCGGTCAGAACATCGGCGCCGACGAGACCGAGCGCGCCGGCCGCGCCACCGGTTTCGCCGCGAAGGCGATGTTCGGCGTCCTCGCCGGCGTCGGCGTCCTCACGTGGCTCGGCGCACCCAACATCGTCGCCATCTTCTCCAACGACGCCGAGGTCATCGAGATCGGGCGCCTGTTCCTGCGCTACGTCGCGCCCACGTTCGGCTTCACGGGCATCTTCCACGCCTACAAGGGCGGGTTCCGCGGCGCCGGCAAGACGATGACCGCCGCCGCCATCTCGATCACGATGCTCGGCGTCGTGCGCCTCCCCGTCGCCTACGTCGCCTCGCGCCCGCTCGCCTACGAGGGCAGCTGGCTCGCCGGCCTCCTGTCGGGCGTGCCGGTCCTCGACGGCGTCGCCGGCGCGGTCGCCGACCTCCTGTTCGCGGGCTCGCTCGGCTACGAGGGGATCTGGCTGGCCTTCGGCGTCTCGAACGTCGCCGGCGCGCTCATCGCTTACCTCTGGTTCTCGCGGGGGACCTGGCGCGACGCCGACCTGACCGGCTCGGCCGTGGCTGCCGTCGACGGCGACGCCGACCCCGCCGACCCCGAGCCCGCGACCGACGACTGACCGCCGCTCCCGCGGTTTTTTGCCCACCCCGGGCGCCGATCCGGTATGGCCGCCGAGTCGACCAGGAACTACCGGATGGGCGCGCTGATCAACGCCGTCGCCGCCGCGCTCGTCGCTCTCGCCGGCGCCGTCCAGTACGCCAGCGACGGCTCCTGGTGGGAGGCGCTCTTTCTCGTCGCGGCCGTCCTCGCCGGTTCCGCCGCGATCGCGTTCTACCGCTCGCGCTCCGAGAATCGGGAGTGAGAGCGCCATACAGCGACTTTCAGGCGAAGAGCTGACCGATCCAGCCACGTCGGCGCGCGCCGTCGCGAGTCTTGTCTCGCGACGGAGTCGTGCGAGGGATGAGCGAAGGCGGTCTGAGCGAATCGGTTGGGGAGGTGTGTGGCCGTCCGTGGCGCGGTCGCGGGCCTGGTGGACTGAAAGGGCGAGACGCGCTCGTGCTTGCTTGGTCGTCTGAACGACCGCTATCCGCGCGGGCGGTGCGGAGAGCGCGGATATGTCGTTCAGCGGCCGCGAGCGGGTCGAGGGCTTTCAGCTCTCGTGATCCTCGGCGGGTGCGGTTACGGTTGCAGTATCGTCTGGGGTTGAATCAGCAGCTAGCGAGCGGGTCAGGGGTGTTCGACTCACGGTGATTGTGGCAACCACGACCGGGCCGCCCATGTCCGAGACAACTCCTCGAATCGCGCGAGAACTTACAAGGGATGGCGACGAAGACTCCCCATCTCGACGGCATGACGGCGCGTGACCCCTCGTTCACCATCCCTGGTCGGCCCGAGCGGCGGTATCCGCGGAGCGGCGGCGTCGAGTACGACGGCGAGACGGTGTTCGAACTCGTGCCCGACGCCGACCTGTCGAACGCTGACCTCGACGCACTCGTCACGGGCGTTATCGAGGACGGCCCGTACCGCGCCGGCGACTTCCTCGACCTGCCGATGACGCTCTATCTCGTCCGCGACGAGGAGACGACCGACGTGTTCCGCGTGACGGTCCGGGACGGGAGCGTCCGCCTGCACGTCCTCCCCGAGACCGAATCGGCGGGACTGCGGCGGTTCTACCACCGCCTGTCCGACCGCGCCGACTGCGAGTGGCGCGTCGACTGCCGGACGACGGTCGCGTGACGGTCGGGGACACGGCCACGAGCGCGCCGATACTGCGACTCCTGTTGCGCAAACGTTAAGATGTTCCTCCCCGTGTCAACGGATGACACGACCCGGCGGCTCGGGTGTGGGGACACTGCGATGGGCCGCGGGTCGGGGTCGGGTAGCGCGACCGAACAGGGGTGGCGGCCGTACCGCCGGATCCGACACGATGGGTGGGCGACCAGGGAGCGACCGGATCGACCGCGTCACCAGCTACGGGACCCGGTCGCTCACCGCGGTCGGCGAGCGTTTCGTCTCGCGGATCGACAGCCCGGACGAGCAGTACCGCGCGCTCTCCGTCGCGCTGTGGCAACTCGTCCTCGTCTTCTACGTCTTCGGCGACACCGGTCTGACGACGGTGGTCCTCGAACTCGGCGGCTTCGAGGCCAACCCCGTCGCGCGGGCGTTCGTGAACGCCCTGGGCTACCCGGGGCTGCTCGTCCAGAAGGCGCTCGCGCTCGCTGTCCTCGCCGGCATGTGGAAGTACTATCCGGCCATCGGCGTCGACTCGCCCGACCCCTGGCGGCTGATCGTCCCTGCCATCCCCTTCCTCCGCGGCGTGCAACTCGTCGCTATCCACTGCTCGAACATCGCGGCGCTGGCGTAGACGGGAGAGGGCGGAGTACGCGCAAACGTCCGCGAGAGCGGAGCGAGCGCGGTTCACGCTGCCGAACGGAGTGAGGCCGCGCCTTTTTCACCCATGTTTTTGGCAGGTGGGGTGGGTCGCGGGCCAACCCACCCCACCGCGAAAAAGATGGTTCCTAGACGCCTTCGACGGTTTCGCGGTAGGCGACGACGGACTCGTGGGCGGCGTCGATGTCGGCGGCGGCGTCGTCGCCGGCTTCCCCGACGAGGTCGTCGAGCGCGAGTGCGATGCGCGCGAGGCGGCCGTGGTCCGGGCCGCGGTCGCGGGTCGCGAGCGAGTCGAGCTGCTCGGCGAGGTCGCGCAGGCGCTTGGCCGCGTCGTCGTCCGCCGTGGCGTCGGCGGCTGCTTCGAGTCGGTCGCTTGCGGTCGCGAGGTCCTCTCGTGTCATAATCGGCGCTTCGCCGGTCCGGGCGAAAACGGTTTCGATGACCGCGTGCGGTCTCGGGGCGGCCGGTCAGGCGCTCGCGACCGCTCGCGACTAGCCGTCGGGACAGTCGCTCGCGACCAGTCGCCGGGACGGTCGCGGTCGGTCAGTCGGCGACCCGCACGCGCAGTCCGATCCCGTCGCCGTCGGTGACCGCGAGTTCGGCCTCCCCGCCGTCGACCGACTCCGTGGCGACGTCCGCGCGATCGAAGCGTTCGCGGACCGCCGCCAGCGCGCCCGCGTCGGGCACGACGACTTCGAACCAGTCCAGGCCCAGACCCGCCGCGGGCGTCGACCGCCGGTTCCAGACGTTCGCGCCGACGTGGTGGTGGTACTCCCCGGCGGCGAGAAAGAGCGCCCCGCCGGTCTCCTGACGGACGTTCATCCCGAGCGCGTCGCCGTAGCATTCGCGGGCCGACCGCAGCGAGGTGACCTCGAGGTGGACGTGCCCGACGTCGGTCCCGACAGGGACCGTCGCCGAAGCGCCGCGCTCGTCGCCGGCCGCACTCGCCAGTTCGTCCAGGTCCAGCGGCTCGGTCACCATCCCGACGCGGCCGCCGTCGTCCGTCGGCCACGCCGCGCGCTCGCGGTCGCGGTAGATCTCGACGCCGTTGCCCTCGGGGTCTCGCAGATAGAGCGCCTCGCTGACGGCGTGGTCCGACGCGCCCGAAAGCTGCCAGCCGTCGCGAACGCGAGCGAGCGCGTCGGCCAGCGCCGCCCGCGAGGGTACCCTGAACGCGGTGTGAAACAGCCCCGCGGCGCTGTCGGGTCGGGCCGGCGTGTCCGGGGCCGCCGTCAGTTCGAGCAACCCCGAGTCGGCCGTGCCGAGCGTCGCGCGCTCCGCCGCCCGCGACCGGACCGCCAGCCCGACCACGTCGCGGTAGAACGAGACGACCGCGTCCAGGTCGGCGACCCGGAGCGCGACGCGGCCGATACCCGCCGTCGCTGGAAGCGTTTCGTCGCTCATCTACCCCGATTACGGGGCCGAGTCGCTAATAGCCGACGGCGCGTGCGATGGAGCCGCCGATGCGTGCGACGGCGTCGCTGTCCCGTCCGCCGGAGTCGCTGGCGCCTGCGACGGGGGCCGTCGGTTCGCTGAAGCGACACGCTGTTGGGGGATCCGGTCGGATCGCGACGCATGACCGCGGACGACCCGCTCGCGGACCTCCCCGAGACGCCCGCCGACGCGGGCGACGAGGCGGACGGTTCGCGACTCGAAGCCGACGAACCGCACCCGGACGTCCAGCGCGTGATGGCCCAGCGCGAGAAGTTCCGCCTGCTCCCGTTCTCGACGCTCGGCGCCCGGGGCGCCCGACTCCTCACCAGAATCGGCCTGTGGCTCCAGGAGAGCGACCCGCCCGCCGTCGGCGCGACGAGCGACCTCGCTATCCCTGGCCCCGCGGGCGACATCGACGTCCGGACCTACCGCCCGGACCGCGACGGCCCCTATCCGACCGTCGTCTACTACCACGGCGGCGGCTACGTGCTGGGCGACCTCGACGGCCACGACCTCTTCTGTCGGCACCTCTGCGTCGAGAGCGACTGCGAGGTGGTCTCGGTCGCCTACCGGCGCGCGCCCGAACACCCGTTTCCGGCGGCCGTCGAGGACGCCTACGCCGCCGTCGAGTGGGCCGCGAGCGACCCCGACGCGCTCGACTGTGGCGCCGGCACGGACCGCCGCGGGCTGGCGGTCGCGGGCGACAGCGCTGGCGGCAACCTCGCCGCCGTGACCTCGCTCGTGGCCGCCGAGCGCGACGGCCCCGAGATCGACTATCAGGCGCTCGTCTACCCCGCTGTCGGCGTCCGCGAGGATCAGCCGTCGGTGCGCGAACACACCGGTCTGATCCTCACCGAGGACGACCTCGAGTGGTTCCGGGACTGCTACTTCGGGAGCGAGATCCACCAGCGAAACCCCTATGCGGACCCGTCGCGGGCGTGTGACCTCTCGGCGGTCCCGCCGGCCACCGTGGTGACGGCGGGGTTCGACCCGCTCCGGGACGGCGGCGTCGCCTACGCCCGCCAGCTCGTCGGCGACGGCGTCTCCGTCCGCTTTCGCAACTACCCCGAGATGGTTCACGGGTTCGTCACGATGCTCTCGGAGACCGAAGACGTCGACCGCGCGACCGAAGCCGTCGCCGACCTCGGCGCGGACCTGCGCACTGCCTTCGACATCGAATGACTGGGGCGTGCGCGGGCCGGCCGTTCGGGTGGACTGCGCCGCGGCATCGTTCTGGAACGATCGTGGCAAAAAGCCGTTAAGTGCGTCCATCGCCGAGGTCCGGGCACCGAATGCTCGGATCGGCATCGGACTCCGAGACGTCGTGGAACCAGTACGGACAGGAGACGGAGTGCGAACTGTGCGGGGAGGCCCGGAACTGCACGACACGCGGGGGGCTGGTCACCTGCGAGGACTGTCAGACGGAGTTTCTCCCGTCGGACGGCATCCTGTAGCCGGACCGACCGCCACCGCTGTCACCGCCGCGGCTACCACATCGGCGCCGGGCAGGGGAGGCCGTCTCACGCGAGCCAGCGCGGCCGCAGCGGCACGTCGAAGCGGTCGGTCCGGAGGAGGCCGAGCCCGAACAGCCCCGCCAGCCCGAGCGCGAGCCAGTTGCCGAAGGCGGCGTTGACGACGCCCCAGAGGACGACGAAACTCACCATGTCGTCGAGCATGAACTCCGTCTCGGCGAGGCGGGCCAGGAGCGCCTCGCGGTCGAACCCCCAGTCGAAGGCGGCGACGGCGACGGTCGCCGAGAGCACCCAGCCCGCGTAGTTCGACCACGGCACGCCGTAGAAGGCGCCGCCCGCGTCGTAGACCCAGAAGCCCAGCGCCACCGCGCCCGGATCGAGGACGAGGTCGACGGCGACGACCGTCGCGACGACGACCGGGAGACGCACCCACGCCGACCGCGCGAGGTCGCCGAGCAAGAGGAGACAGAGCAGGTAGCTGTTCAGGACGAGCGGGAAGAAAAAGACCGGGAGCCCGAGCGGGACGCCGCCGAGCATTGGCCCCAGCGAGACGCCGTACTCGAAAGCGCCGTAGGGCAACCCTGTGGTCACGCCGACGTACTCGATGCCGTAGGCGTAAATCGTCAGCGCCGCGAGCGCGACCCCCGCTTTCCGGTCGAGCAGCGGCGCGACACCGGCCACGAGAGGCAGTCGCATCACGGCGACGCCGACAAGAACGAGGAGGGGGTTGAAGGCGAGCGGCGGCGGGAGCCAGCCCCACGCGCTCGCGAGCAGGAGCGCGGCGCCCGTGACGGGGAAGACGACGGCGATGGTGAAGCGGTTCGCGCGGACGAGGCCGGCCAGCCACGTCTCGACGGCGGGCCGGTCGAAGCGGGCGGGCGTCGCCCGCTCCCACGCGCCGGTCTCAGGCCCCATACACCAGCCTCCAGAGCCCGCCCATCGTCAGCAGCGCGCCGACGACCGTGTTGAGAATCGGGAACCACCAGTAGGCGCGGTCGACGGTGACCGACGAGCGCGCGACCCACGACGTGAACAGTGGATAGACCGCAACGAGGGCGCCCAGCCGCGGGTCGACTAGACCGAAGACCACCGCCGAGGCCGTCCAGACGGCCCCGCAGTAGGCGTAGGTCCGCGCCTCGCCGAGGACGGTTGCGGTGGTCTCGATGCCCGCGCGGCGGTCCGGTTCGATGTCAGGAATCGCCGAGAAGGTGTGCATCGCCATCGTCCACAGCCAGCCGCCCGCGACCGCCAGCGTGGGCGGAAAGGTCCCCGCCACGGCCGCGTAGGCGACCACGCCGGGCAGGATGTACAGGCCGTTCGACAGCGAATCGAGGAAGGGCGTCGTCTTGAACCGGAAGGGGGGCGCGCTGTACTGCACCGAGAGCGCGAGGAAGGCGAGCATCGCGAGGGCGCCCTCGGTCGGGAGCAGGGGCAGCACCGCCACGCCGAGCGTCCCGCAGGAAAGCACCGCGAGGACGACACCGCGGCCGCCCTGATAGCGGACCTCTTTCTCGTCTTTCTTGGGGTTCTCCTCGTCGATGTCGGCGTCGAAGACGTCGTTGACGCCGTAGAGGAAGACGTTCGCGGGGACGAGGAAATACGCCGTCAGCCCGACGACGAGCGGGGCGAAGATCTCGCTCGTCGACTCGGCGGCGTAGACGGCGCCGACGGCCGCCGGACCCGCCAGGTAGAGCCAGAAGCGGGGCCGCGAGAGCCGCAGGAGATAGCCGGCTCTCGTGTCTGCGGGGGCGAGCGACGCGAGACGGGTCGTCACTGAGGGCATTCGTCGTGTCGGGAATCGGGAACGGACGCGCTTAGTTCTCCCGCTCGCCGCGCGGGGTCAGCGTCGCTCCGCGTGCGGGCGCTCAGCGCTCCCGCTCGTCCCGCAGGAGCGCGTCGGCGGTGTGCTGGCCGCTGATGAGACACATCGGGACGCCGATGCCCGGCGTCGTGAACGAGCCCGTGAAGTACAGGCCGTCGACGGCCTTCGACCGGTTGGGCGGGCGCAGGATGGCCGTCTGGCGCAGGGTGTGTGCCAGTCCGAGCGCCGTCCCCTCGGTCGCGTTGTAGCGCTCGCCGAACTCCGAGACGCAAAACTCCTCCTCGAAGACGATGCGGTCGCGCAGGTCCGTGCCCGTGTTCTCGGCCACGTCGTCGAGGATCCGCTCGCGGAAGTGCTCGCGCTGGGCGGGACTGTCTTCGAGATCCGGCGCGACGGGCACGAGGACGAACAGGTTGCTGTGGCCCTCCGGCGCGACGGTGTCGTCGGTCTTCGAAGGGACACACAGGTAGTAGGCCGGTTCGTCGGGCCACGCGGGTTCGTCGAATATCTTCTCGAAGTGGGGGTCCCAGTCGTCGGGGAGGACGAGCGTGTGGTGGGCGAGCTCGGGTACGTCGCCCTCGACGCCGAGATAGAGGAGGTACGCGGAGGGCGCGTAGGTGCGGTCGTCCCAGTAGTCGGCGTCGTACTGCCGTTCGTGTTCGGGCATCAACTCCTGCTCGGCGTGGGCGTAGTCGGCGTTGACGACCACGCGGTCCGGCCGCCGTTCCGTTCCGTCCTCAGTGACGACCGAGAACCCCTCCTTCCGGCGGGTGATCTCATCGACCGCACTCCCCGTCTCGAAGTCGACGCCGAGGCGCTCGGCGAGGTCGACGACGGCGTCGACGACGACGCCGATACCGCCCGGTCGGTCGCTGCTTCCCGCTTCCGCGGGCGCGCCGGTCGCCGGACTGTTGGCGACCGGGTAGTAGACGCCGAGGTTGAAGTCGACGTGGCTCATCATGTTGTACAGCGCAGGCGTGTTGCGCGGCGACCCGCCGAGAAAGACCAGCGTGTACTGCATGATCTGCTGGAGCTTGGGGTTCTCGAAGTACTTCGAGACGTGACCCTGCATCGAGCGGGTGAGTTTGAGTCCGACCGGTGCAGCGGTCATCACGTCCAGGTCGACCCAGTCGCGCAGGCGCGAGCGGTCCTCGTAGACGAACTTCTCCATCGCCGTCCCGTAGTGGCGCTCGCTGGTCGCCAGATAGTCGTCGAAAGCCTCGCCCGCGCCGGGTTCGATCGACTCGAACAGCTCCCGGTTGGTCGCGCGGTCGGCCGCCACGTCGACCACTTCGCCGCCGCCGTCGAGCGGTCGCCGGTTCTCGAAGCCGCTGTCGCTTCCGCCGACTGCGCCATTGCCGTCGCCCGCGTCGACGCCGCCGTCGGTCGCGCGCTCGCCTTCGCCCTTGAAGAAGATGCGGTAGTGGGGGTCGAGCCGTTCGAGATCGTAGTAGTCGGCCGGCTCGCGGCCGAAGTGACCGAAGAAGCGCTCGAACACGTCCGGCATGAGATACCACGACGGTCCCATGTCGAAGCGAAAGCCCTCCGCTTCGAGGCGACTCGCGCGCCCGCCCAGCTGGTCGTTTTTCTCGACGACCGTCACGTCGGCGCCGGCGTCGGCGAGGTACGCCGCCGCCGAGAGCCCGCCGAATCCGGCGCCGACGACCGTCACCGACGCGTCCGTCTGCACGTCCGTTACCCGTGTCATGGTCGGACCTTCGGCGCCGTCCCGCAAAAAGGGGTCGCCAAACCTGTCCGATGGTCCTCCCGGCGCGACTCACCGACCGCCGAACCGCACTTGACGGTGCCGTCCCAACCGCGGGTATGGACGACGCCACCGTCGTAATCACGGGCGGAACGCGAGGGATCGGCCGCGCCTGCGTCGAGGCGTTCGCCGAGCGCGGCGCACACGTCGCGACCTGCGCCCGCGACGCCGACGCGCTGGCCGCGCTCGCTGCCGATATCGCCGACGACTCCGACGCCGCGGACGGCTCGCTCACCACCCAGCGCGCCGACGTGCGCGACGAGTACGACCTCGAGCGGTTCCTCGAGACCGCCCGTCGCGAGGGCGGGCCCCTCGATGTCGTCGTCGCCAGCGCCGGCGTCTACCACGGCGACCCCGGCGAGACTGCCATCGACGGCGAGTCGTACTCCGCCTTCGACGACCACCTGCGAACCAACGCCCGCGGCGTCTTCGCGACCTTCCGCGAGGCCGTCCCCCACCTCGCCGACGGCGCGCGCTTGCTCGCGCTCTCCGGGGGGATCGCCCGCGAATCACGGGCCGGGTTCGGCTCGTACGCCGTCTCGAAGGCCGCGACCGAAGCCGTGGTCCGGCAGTTCGCCGCCGACACCGACTATCCTGCGGCCGTCGTCGACCCCGGTATCGTGGCGACGGACCTGACCGGCGGCCGCGGCACAGACCCCGACAGCGCTGCCGACCTCGTCGTCCGGGCCGCGACCGCACTCGACCCCATCGCTCTCGACGGTCGCGTCGTCGACCGCGCGGCGGTACGCGAGGAGTGAATCGCTACAATACCCACTTTCAGGGCTCACCGAGCACTTCGTGGCGACGATACAGGTACGCGGCCCCGGTGACGATGTTGACGAACCAGAGGGCGAGCAACACGATCCAGACCGTGCTGTCGGGATTCCAGTTGCTGTTCGCTCGCACGTACTGCATGTCGTAGTAGCCGGCAAGCGGCATCCCGACCCAGGCTCCCAGGAGCAAGAGCCCGCCGAGCGCACCCAGGTCGGACCCGCTTCCCGCGAGTATCAGGAGCATCGTCCACAGGAGCGCCCCGCCCGCAATCCCGTACCACCAGGTGTCCGACACCGTCGTCGTGTACATGCCGGGATTGTGCGCCCCTCCTGTCCGGGGTGGCGGTGCCCCGGACGTCCCGGACGCCGCATTCGCCTGGTTGTTCCGGACGCCGCAGTTGGGACAGAGCTCCGCCTGTTTCTTGATCGCGTTCCCACAGGACCGACAAAACACCTCGTCTGCGCCTTTCTCCCGTCCGGGCGTCATGTGGTATCAGTAGTTTTCGCCGTTTCGATGGAGCTCTTCGCGCGCGTTGTCGATGATCCGCATCGAGTGTATCGGAACGACGATGATACCGAGCAGGAAGTAATTCAGCGTGAGGAAGTTGATGATCGCCAGCCCGGTTTTCCCCACCATGAGATACGCGACCGGCGAGAGCAGGAATCCAACGACCGCGACGGTCGTCTTGTCCTTGCGAGCGATCTTTTGCAGCTCGTACTTCCGCGATTCCGGCATCTGGGAACCGCCGCCCTGTGGCTGTTGCCCCTCTGTCTGTCGAACCCCGCACTCGGGGCACATCTCCGCCTGGTCTTTGATGACAGCGCCACAGCTTTGACAGTACACTTCGTCGGGTGCCAGGTTATGGTTGGCCTCTGCTGACATACCACCGTATTTACGATCTTTCGATATAATACTTTTCCCAGTACACTACGTGTAGTGGCCCGATATTGATTTCATCTACTGTGGTGTGAGGGTCCGTTCCCACTCGTCCGACCCGACCCATCGCTGAAGTACCACATCGCAAATAATATTCCAGTTCCGATACAACGAACCGCCGCTACGACCGACGTTCGACCGTGGGCCCGTCGCTCTCGGACAACAGATTTATTATCAACTACGCTCGTACCGATAAACAGTGAGTATTAATAACCAGATCAGATTTAATAACATTGCGAGGCTGTCGCCGGTCGGGGTCGGCGGTGTCGTCGCGCTCGTGGCGCTGTCGGGGGTCGCCGCGATCACTGGCGTCTGGAAGGTGCTGGCGATTTCGTGGGTGGCCTTCGCCGCGATGGTCGCCGGCGCGTACCTGGGGGGCGCGGCGACCGAGACTGATCCGGCGCGACTCGTCTGGGGCTACGGGCTGGCCAGCGGCGCGATGGTGACCAGCGCGGCGATGTTCCTCGTCCCGCAGGCCATCGGTATCGGCGGCCAGGCGGGCACGCCGCGACTCGGCGGGATCGGTATCGCGCTCGGTCTGATCGTCGGCTACAGCGGTCACGTGATCGGCCATCGGCTCACCCACCGGGAGCTCCCGATGGACGTGACGACCGCACAGATCTCCGCCCACGCGCTCTCGGCGGGCGCGATCATCGGCCTCGTCTACGGGTCGATGCCCTCGCTCGGCCTCCTGCTCGGCCTCGCCATCGTCTCGCACAAGGGGCCGGCGGGCTACGCTGCCGCTCGCCGCCTTCGCCGCGGGGACAAGCCGGTCTCGGCGCTCTTGCTCCCGGCCGCCGGCGTCGGCCTCACCGCCATCCCCGCGGCGTCGCTGCCGGTGCCCGACTCGCCCGAGGTCAGCGCCGTCGTCTTCGGGTTCGCCGCCGGGATCTTCCTCCACGTCGCGATGGACTTTCTCCCCCACTGCGACGCCGGCTCGGAGATCGACCAGGTCTGCTCGCTCCACGAGGAGTCCCACGACCTGCTCGACCGCCTGCGCACCCACGCCGTCGGCAGTACTGCCGTCGGCGGCGCCGCCGTCGTCGTCGCGTGGCTCGCGCTCATGGCCTGAGCACCGTTCCCGGGATTCGACGCGCGCGTCGGTTTTCCCGACCACATGGGTTTTGACACACCCGGGTAAACGCCCGCCCGTGTTCCGGATCCTCCTCCAGAGCGGGCCGCCGCCCGTCTTTCGACTGTTCGGCGTCCTGTTCGCCGGTCTCGGCCTGCTGAACGTCGTGAAACCGCACGAGATGACCGCCTATCAGATCCGGCGCCGGACCCGCGGCGCCGTCGACGGACAGATCGAACCCACCGAGACGCGACTGTGGGTTACCAGGATCATCGGCGTCGTGATGGTCGCCGTCGGTATCGGGCTGGCGACGGGTTCCGGCCTGCTCTGACCGCCCGCCTGCCGGTCTGCCCGCCCGTCTGCCGGTCTGACGACTCGATGACCGGCCTCTGTCGCGACCGACCGTATCAGGGCCGCAGGCGCCGCCGGCCGTCTTCCGGTCGCTCGCTCACGGCGAGCAGGAGCGCGAGCGCGCCGCAAAACAGCAGGAGAACGGCGAGCGTCGGCGCCGCGCCCGTGACAAGCAGATAGCCGCCGGCGGCCACGAGGACGGCCGTCGTCCCGACCGCGAGCGTCAGCCCGGCGTGGACCAGTTCCGCCCGCGCCGTCTCGCTTTCCCGTCCGAGTTCCCGGCCGAGCCTGACGGCGTAGCCGCCGGTGTCCCAGGCGAGCACCGCACACAGCGCGGCCGGGACGGTCACGCGCGGGCCCGCCCCGACCGCGCCGACGACCACGACACTACAGACCAGCGCGACCGTCCCGTAATCGATCCACCGGTACTCGCCGGCGAACAGGCCGTAGCCGACGAGCGCCACGCCGGCCACGCCGATCTGCCCGGCGACGCCCGTGTGCGCGCCGGTGAACCCGGCCGCGAGCAGCGCCGCCCCCACAGCGATCGCGGCGCTGACGAGCGTCGGCGGCCGGTCGACCGTCTCCCGGTCAGGTGTCGGTCGCTCGGCGACTCCTGCGGGACGGTCCGCGTCGCTCATCCCGACCACCGGGCTCGCGCCCGTTCGAGCGTCGTCGCGAACGCCTCGCCGTCGGGCCAGTCGAGGACTCTGATCCCCGCCCGGCGAAGCGCCGCCAGTCGGTCGCGTCGCTCCAGTCGCGCCAGCCGCTCGCCGGGGCCGCGGTCGGTCGTCGGGTCGGGGCTGACCAGCGTCACGGCGTGGCCGTAGGCGTCGAGCCGGCGGACCGTCCGCGCGACGTAGTCGTCACAGCACGGCGAGAAGACGATCACCTGCGCGTCGTCGGGCAGTCGCCCCGCAACCTGGTCTATCCGCTCGCCGCGCAGCGTCGCCCGACGGTCCGGAAGCAGCCCCTCGTAGGCCCCTTCCTCGGGCGGGACGGCCGAGACGGCCGGATGGGTCGTCAGGAGTTCGCGGCCGCGGGCGTGGTGGTCGTCGCCGGCGCCCGGGGGGAGCCACGCGCCGCCGCGGCCGAACACCGCGATCCCGGCCCGGTCACCGGTGTCGAGCAGCGTGTCGAACGACTGCAACGCCGCGTCGACGCTCCGGGCGACCGCGTGGCGCGCGCCCGGCGCTGGCGCCAGGTACGACGCCTTGCGCGCGTCGACGAGGACGACGACTGTCCCGGCTCGCTCCTCGCGGAACTCGAGCGTGCCGAGTTCGCCGGTCTTCGCCCGGCGGTACCAGTCGATCCGGCGCAGCGGGTCGCCCGGTCGGTACTCGCGGGTGGCGTGGAACTCGACGCCGTCGCCGCCGGCCTCGGTCGGGATCCGCCCCGTGTACGGCGTCGTCAGGTCCTGGAGCGGGAGTTCGTCGGTCGACAGCGCCGGCGGGACCGCCCGGACCGACGTGGCCGTCCCGACTGTCGTCTCCCGCTCGACGCTCGCGCTCGGGTCCGCGACGACGACGTGGGCCGGCCCCCACTCGTGGTCGCCGCGGGGCACCGCGACCCGGTACTCGACGGTCGCCGCCTCGCCGGCCCGCAGCGCGGTCGCCAGCCGCGGCGACCCCTCGACGACGTCCATCCCCTCGGGCACGCCGTCGACCATCCGGACGTCCGTGAGCGGGTCCGTCCCCGCGTTCACCACCGTCGTCCGCACCCCGACTTCCTCGCCCGGATTGGGAGTCGAGTCGTCGACCTCGCGGCGGAGTTCGAGGACGGATTCGCCCTCGCCGTCGGTCGTCCGCGGCGGGCGCGCGCTGCCGGCGTAGCCGGCGTAGACGACGCCCAGGACGCCCGCGACGACGAGCCCCGGCTGACGGAGCACCAGCCCGAAGCCGCAGACGAAAAACGCCACTGCGCTCACGCCGCGCCAGTGGCCCGTGCGGTAGTCGTCGACCACCGCCCCGTCCCTGCGGCCCTCGCCTGCGGCCGCGGCGCCGTCGGGGGCTCGCCCGAGCGTCCGTTCGCGCTCGACGACGCCGCCCGCGACCGGGTCGACCCAGCTCGCCGGCCACCCGCGGTCCGCGTCCGGCGGTCCCGCGTCGGCGACGCCGGTCGAGTCGCCCGCGTCCGTCGCATCACTCGCTCCCGTCGAGTTGCCGGCTCCCGTCGAGTTGCCGGCTCCTGTCGAGACGTCGCCGGCCATCCCGCCGCTCCAGCGGCTCGACCGGCTGCCCGTCCCGGCGTCTCCCTCGCGGTCGCTCACAGCCGCTCACCCCGGAGACGGCCGAGCGCGTCGAGGGCGCGTTCGGCCGCGCGGCGCTGGGCGTCGACGCCCCGGATCCGCCAGCGCAGGCGCGTCCCGAGCGGCGGGTCGAAGTCGCCGTCCGCAAGCAGCGCGGCGGCGACCGGGTCGTCGGTCCAGACCCCCGCCTCCACTCGCTGGCGAGCGGTCCCGCGATCCAGCCCTCGCTCCGCGACGAGCGCGTCGACGACCCGGTCGGCGAGGCAGCGGCGGAACGCCAGCGTCGCCGTCGGATCGTCGCTCGAGGGGTCCCACGCCGACCCCGGCACGGGGACGCGAACGCCGCGTTCCCGGTCGGGCGGCGCCGCGCGCTCGGTGTCGCCCAGCGACCGACCGAGCACCGAAAACAGCGTCGCGACCAGCGTGACGAAGCCCGCGACAACCGCGAGGACGTTGGGGTCGACGACCGGGAGCGGGTCGGCCAGCAACCGGTCGAGCACCAGTCCCACGCCGCCGATCAGGACCGCGACCACGCCGACCGCGGCGAGGCGCCGTCTCACGTCTCGTCACCTCCATCGGCCGCCTCGGCACTGTCCTCTCCGTAGGCGTCCTCGATCCGCCGGAGGGTCGCGACGGCGTCGTCGGCTCGCGTCTCGGGGTCGGCGCCGCCGTAGCGCACGTCCCGGAAGAGGTCGGTCAGCCGTTCGACGTCGGCGGCGCGCATGCCGGCGTCGACGGCAACCTCGGCGAACTCCTCGGCCGTCGTCGCGTCGGGGTGAGCCACGTCGAGGTGGCGGGTCATCTCGACCCAGGCGCGGTACACCTCGTTGGAGACGTCGGCCTGCGTCTCGATGCGGTCGGCCGCCGCGCCGGCCGCCTCGCCGACGGCGTTCAGGTCCGTCTCCGGCGACGGCTCCGCGGCCGGCGGCCGTTCGTCCGCGAACAGCCCGTCGAACTCCGTCGACCCGAAGACGAACGCGAGCGCGACGACCGCCAGCGCGGCCAGCGCGGCGCCGCCGAGGACGAGCAAGGGCGACCCGAACAGCCACGAGAACAGCGACGCGACCCCGCCGACGCCCGGCAGTCCCGAGCCACAGCTGCCGACGAGCCACAAAAGCCCCGGCGGGACGATCACCAGCGGCGGCAGCGCCGAGTCGGTGAGTCGGTAGCCGACAGCGCCGACCGCGAGGACGAACACCACGCCGGCGGCGAATCCGGGCCCGCTCTCCAGGGGACCGGGACAGCTGTCGCCACCGCCGCCGTCTCGCTCGAGGGGCTGTTCCGCCGCGGGCGTCGGCGTCGCGACTTCCCCGTCACCGGTCGGGGTCTCGACGTTCTCGACAGTGGCCGCGGTCGCGCCGAGCGCGAGGGCGGCCACGAGAACCAGCGCCGCAGTCAGGACGCGGTCGTTCATCACTCCGGCGTCGCCGCGTCGGCCACGGTCGGTACCGGCACCGACGCGAGCACGTCGGAGACCACGTCCGCCCGCGACGTGTCCGCGACGGTCGCGTCCGGCGTCAGGACGAGCCGGTGGGTCAACACGGCGGGCGCGACCCACTTCACGTCGCCCGGCGTCGCGTACTCGCGCCCCTCCAGCGTGGCCCGCGCTCGCGCCGTCTCGAGCAGTCGCTGGGAGCCCCGCGGCGAGACACCCACCCGGACGCGGTCGTCGGTCCGCGTCGCCCGCGCGACCTGCCGGATGTAGACGATGAGGTCGTCCTCGACGCGGATCCCCTCGGGCACGCGCTGGAGCGCCCGCACCCGCTCGCCCGAGAGGACCGCCCCCGCCTCGGGGGTCTGACTCTCGCGTTCGGTCCGCCGTCGCAGCAGGTCGTCCTCCGCGGTCGGCTCCGGGTAGCCGGTGGAGGTTTTGACGACGAAGCGGTCGATCTGCGCTTCGGGCAGCGGGAAGACGCCCTCGCTCTCGACGGGGTTCTGCGTCGCGATGACGAAAAACGGGTCCGGGAGCTCGCGGGTCACGCCGTCGGTCGTGACCTGTCCTTCGGACATCGCCTCGAGCAGCGCGGCCTGCGTCTTGGGTGGCGCCCGATTGATCTCGTCGGCGAGCACGACGTTCGCGAAGATCGGGCCCTCGCGGAACTCGAACTCGCCGCCGGACTCGTCGTAGACGTGCGAACCGGTGACGTCTGCGGGGAGCAGGTCGGGTGTGAACTGGATCCGGGTAAACGAGAGCCCGAGCGCGTTGGCGACGCTCTTGGCGGTGAGCGTCTTCCCGGTGCCGGGGACGTCTTCGAGGAGGACGTGCCCGCGCGCGAGCACGCCGACGAGGACGGTTTCGAGGAACGACCGGTCGGCGATAACGGTCTCGCCGACTTCGTCCAGTACGTCGCGACAGTCCGCTGCGGCGTCGGTGGGGGTGATGTCTGGAACCATGGTGGAGGTGGCGGCAAGCTGACGGGTACGCTGGCTTGCGTAGCCCGGTGTTGTTAACTTTGTCACCAATACGTGTGATACGGTACCGCACGACAGGGTTATTGCCACAGAGCGCGTATCTTCCGGTGATCGCAATGCCAATCAGTATCGAGGAGTTCGAGTCGACGCCCGGCCCGGAACTCCGCAAGACCGGGATAGACTCGGCGAACGCCGAGCGCGTGCTGACCTTCCTGCGCGAGCACGCCGACGAGGCGTTCTCGCCCGCCGAGATCCGCGTCGAGACAGCGGTCCCCCGCGGCAGTGTCTGTGTCGTCCTCTCGCGACTCGAAGACCGCGGTCTGGTCCGCCACCGTGGCCACTACTGGGCGGTCGGGACGGAGGTCGCTGACGACGCGGACGACGTGATCGACGACCACGACGCGGACGACGTGATCGACGATCACGACGCGGACCTCGACGCGCCGCTCTCGGACTGAGTTTCACGTCGGACTGGGCAGTTCTACAGTTTAGCTGTACTCGTGTTAGCGATTGCCACACTCGCGGGACGTATCGGCGCAGGCATCACCCGACCGACACCGATGGAGACGGACGACAGAAAAGTACCACACGCGCCGTCTGGGTCAATTCCCAGATGTGATATCGAACCGGGGGACGTATCCGAACGAGGAGCGAGTGTCGTTTGTGAAGTCATTCGGCCGGATCAGTAGACGAGATGCCATCGCCGGGATGGCCGCCGTTGGCGCAGTCGGTGTGGCGGGTTGCTCCGGTGGTGGCGGGGACTCCGATGCACCAGATTCCGACGCAAACCCGGCGGACCTTCTACCAGCGGCACCAGACGGATGGGTCATGGATACCGAAGCCAATCAACAGGCCGCCGGTATGATCGGTGCGGAAGCGGGTTTTCAGCGAACGTTCGACGACCCAGACGGCCACCACTATGCGGTCGAGTTCTACAGGTTTCCATCACAGAGCGACGCTGAAGACGCGAAATCGATATACTCCGACTGGGCGGTGTACGTCGTTCGAGGAAACTTCGGATTCGCGGGGAACGGTCCTGATGTCGATAGCGTGTACCTGATGCTCGGGAATTCGTCCGCGCTGACGGAGGAATACGCTCGGAACAACAACCTGGTGTAACGTACGGTTCTTTCGAACGTTCTGTAGCCGTCAGTTGTACTCGCGCCAGCGGTTGCCGCACTCGCGGCACTTGAAGAAGCGGGTGGGCGGTTCGTCGGCGGAGCCGGTCTGTTTGATAGTGTACCACGCTTCGCCGTGGCCGCACTTCTCGCAGGTCACGTCCGAGGAGGTGGGTTTCCCCTCGAAGTTCGCGCCTTCCTCAGTCTCGACGACTTCCTCCCCCGATTGCTCGTCCGTGCTGACGAACGCCGCGGCGCGCTCTTCGTCCTTGGCGACGGTCGCACCGCAGCTCGAACACTCCATCTCGTCGCCGTCCGCGTGCATCATCGAACCGCACTCGTCACAGAACTGCATTCTTGCCTCTTCTACGTGCGTGCCCACACAAGTATACCTCGCTCCGCTGGAGATAGAGTGGTCGTGACAGCACCCGCAAACAGCGAGACAGCAATCGTAATTTGCAGGTCAGCAACTGCAAACAGCCTGAAAGCCCCGACGCGTTCGACCGTCCGGGCAGCGAGGGACCAAAGGTCCCTCGGGCAATCGGGCGCAAGGCGCCCGATGACCTTGCTGCGCGCTTCGCTCGTTGTACTCGCTCCAGTGCTTACGTCGTCCGGGACGGGTCGAACGCGTCGCCCCT